>RCNE010000688.1_pt1 | contig 23216 bp, 23 predicted proteins | sample 2041361 | NCBI WGS metagenome assembly RCNE01 (sample SAMN09708229, study PRJNA481090) | Marine sediment metagenome, whole genome shotgun sequencing project. | reverse complement strand
TGCGGTTTTACTCGCGCTCGGCGCAATATTGGTAATCGCGAAGCCAAAGATGACCAGAGTAGTCATCACAAGCCACGGCAGTGCAACACCGCGCGCAATCTCGGGCTTGTAAGCGGCATCCGCCAGTAGAAAGAGTGCGCGCAGCATTAGAAGTGCAGTCCCGAGACTCGCGAATAAAAGAGATGCGCCGAGCCAGATTGCCCACCCTGCTGGTGCATCCGCAAGTGCTACTTTTAGGGCGTCCTTGGCTAGCCAACCGTTGGTGCCTGGCATCCCAGCAAGTGCCAGCGCTGGCAGCGCAAGCAGAGCCAGCACCGCAACACGTAACGCACCCCGTTCCACGGACCAGACAGCAGGAACGCCAAGGAACAGTGCTGCCTTTGCAAAAGCGTGATGGACAGCCAATAACACCAGTGCTGGAGCAATCAGAGGCCATAGGGTCGGCGCAGCAAGTGCTGTAGCAAGCCCCAATAGGATTAGGCTCATCTGTCCAATACTTGAATAAGCGAGAACCGCCTTGGGATCTCCTTGAACCAGCCCAAGGATCGGGGCAAGGATCAGGCCAGCCAGCGCCATCGCGGCGAAGGTTGCTGCGAGTTCGGGAAGTGCAGTCTCGCCAAGCGGTAATACTGTGATCAAACCAAACAGCCCGGCCTTCAACATCGCCCCCGACAGTACAGCGCTTGCCGGGGCAGGGGCCGCAGCATGTGCCAGTGGCAGCCAAAGGTGCAGGGGCACAGCACCAAGTTTTATCAAGAACCCGGTCGATACCAATGCAGTTGCAAGCAGCGGTACTGTTTCCCCCCTCATTGCGGACATCTGCAAATCGCCCATGGCGAAAGCGCCGATAGCCAGGCCAGCAAAAAGCGCAAGCTCTCCCACGACTGCAAAGACGATATAAACTCGCCCTGCAAAGGTCTGCGCTGCGCCGCCGCCGTGCAGCACCAATCCCCAGGACGCAAGGCTCATCATCGCGAAGAAAGTATAAAATGAGGCCATGTCCTGCGCGATCAATAGGCCCAAATTTCCTGTCATCGCAAAAAGAAAAAACAAGGCGGTACGGTTTTGTGCTGGATCATCTGAAAGCAGCCGCATCAACTGCCACCCTGCAAGACCCCAGAGCAGTGATGTGAACATCAAAAAGGGTACTGCGGTTTCCGTCACCGCAAGGTCAGTCCCGAGTAGGAGCCAATCGAGACGGAGAGGCATAGTGCCGTGATCCGCAAGTGCGGTCAGCAATGCCGGTAGCGGTGCAAATGGCACCAGTGCGCGAACATATGGCCTGAGGTCGGGAACGCAGAGTGCAAAAACCAGCACTAACGGCGCGGCTGGCACGAGCCAGAGTGGGAAGTCGATCATAAGTATTCCAAAGAAACGATGAAGCGGGTCCAGCCAAGCGGGCTAAACGGCGCGTTGGCAAAGAGACCAGCAGCGATTATCAGACCAGCTGTCAAAGCAGGTGGCACAACAAGCATCCAGCCAAGGTTGCCGGGGACGGGCGCATCCTCTGGCGGATCAAGAAACCAAGCCCGATAAAGGATTGGCAGAAAATAGGCGGCGTTTAGCAGGCTTGATCCTGCGAGTAATGCAATGACCGCAGGTTGCCCTGCCTGAAGACCGCCAGCACCCAAATACCATTTGCTCAGAAATCCAGCGAGAGGCGGGACGCCAATCATCCCGAGCGCCCCGATCGTGAAGGCAAACATCGAAATAGGCATGAGACGGCCCATGCCATTCATCCCACTCACCGTTTTGACTCCGTGGCCTTCAGCAAAGTTGCCTGCAGCTAGAAAGAGCGTAATCTTCATGATGCCCTGATGGATCAGGTGCGTTAGACCGCCAATCGCTGCCAGAGGGGATATGAGCGCAACCCCGAGAGTGATATAGCTGACCTGGCTAACGGTCGAATAGGCTAGCCGTTTTTTCAGATCGTCCTGTCTCAATGCACAGACAGAACCCCATATTATTGTAGTAGCGGCCAGTAGAGCGAGCGGCGTAGAAAGGCCAAGGCCTTGTACGCTTTCAACTCCGTATACATCATAGACGATGCGCATGATGCCGAATGCACCAGCCTTTACGACTGCGACGGCATGCAAAAGCGCGCTGACCGGTGCAGGGGCTACCATTGATAGCGGTAGCCAGCCATGCAGTGGCACCAGTGCTGCTTTCACGCCAACGCCAGCGATCAGCAGCACGAAGATGGCAATTAACGCAATGGGATTGGTCTGTGGAAGATCGCCCAACACGCCGCGTGGCGTGAAAGTCACCTCACCCACTAGTGTATAGAGCCAGATCGTACCAACCGTCAGCGCAAGACCCCCACCAAGCGTATAAGCAAGATAGATTTTTCCGGCGCGGTGCGCTTCGGCGGTGCCACGATGGACAACAAGGGGGTAGGTTGCCAGTGTCAGCAGTTCAAAGAATATCAGGAAGGTAAAGAGATTGCCCGCCATGGCGATGCCCACAGTTGACGCAACACATAGGGTGAAGAAGCCAAAAAAGCGGCTGCGATCTACGCCATGTTCCAGATACCCAATCGCGTAGACGGTCGTAATCAGCCACAGGATTGCAGAAAGGGCGAGGAACAGAACTGATAGTGCATCAGCCTTGAGATGTAGATCCAGTCCTGGTGCGACTGTGAACCGTAGGTCAGGCGATCCGCCCTGCACGACCACGACTGTCAGCCATATAACCAGTGCGACTTTTACGGTCGCCGCCGTGAGATTTACGGTCGTCCGCAGCCGACTGGAATGTTCTGGTATCATCAGGATGATCGGGGCGACACCGAGCGATGTCATCAGGATTGCGATGGGTAGGTACTCGCTCATTTCACAGTAATCTCCAAAAGAGTGAGTGGCAGAGCCGCGGCAATGCCGAGGACCAGTGCCGACGTGGCAAGGGCAAGGGCAGTGACATCACCTGTTCGCCAGGCTGGGTGATGTGCGTCAGGGGCAATATGCGGGCCACCCCTCAGGCAACGGGACACGACACGGGAAAGATAGGCCGCAGAAAGTGCCGTACCTATCAAAATCAGCGCGACCCAGAACCATGCGGAGCGCTCGATGAGCCCGTCTATCAGTATCCACTTACCGATGAATCCGGCAGTGGGTGGCAATCCGATGATGCTGACGGAAGCGATAGCAAATGCGAACTCGGCAGCGCCGGGGCGCAGATCCCGTCGGTTAAGACCCGAAATGCGGTCGTGCCCCAACTCTTCGGCGATGCGCCCAACAGCGATGAACATGGCTGCCTTGGCAAGTGCATGCGATAGCATGAGGAGTGCTGCGGCCTGCCAATAACCGTTTTGCTGCAAGCTGTCGCCTGCGACGCCGATAGCCAGTGCGATCAGGCCGATTTGCGCGACAGTCGACTGTGCAACCAACAGCTTTAGGCGTGTAGCCCGAAGCGCACCCCAGGCCCCCCAAAGCATGGCAGCAGCCCCCATCAGCGCTAAGGCAAGGCGAAGTGCCTCCATGCCAGCTCCGCCCTCAATTGAGATGCGAAGGATGACATAAAGTGCCGCTTTAACAACAAGCGCTGACAGCAGTGCGCTGGCCACAGGCGTTGCGTTTGAATGTGCCGCTGGCATCCAGAAATGCAGTGGGAAAAGTGCTGCCTTGACGGCAAGCCCGGCAACAACAAGCGCGAGTGCAATTCGCCCAGAAATCGTCTCGGCCAGCAAGGGTACCGCGTCAATATCAACGCGTCCGATGGCGCTGTAGGCCATTGTCACACCAAGCAACAGCAGTAGGCTGCCTGCGAGGCCTGCGCTCAGGTAATCGAAGGCTGCCTGCATCGCATTGCGGGTTCCCGATAGCGCCGTCAGACCGACGGCGGTCAGGCCCAAGATTTCGAAAGCTACATAGATATTGAACAGGTCACCGGATAGGAACAGTGCGTTCATGGCCCCAAGTGTCGCAAGCCAGAGCGGCCAGAATCCAGCCGCCAGAGATACGTTCTTCTCGCTTGCGCTGCTTGACGGTAAAATACCCCAGCTGGTGGCCTGAATGGCGATGAAAACGCCAACCCCCGCTGTCATCAGCACCATCAATGCAGCCAGCCCATCTGCGACAAAAAGGATCCCGAGCGGGGGAGCCCAACCGCCGATAGCAATCTCGCGCGCACCGTTCTGGAGTATGTCCTGCACCATCGAAAGCGCAAGCATCGCGGTCAAAACTGTCGCGATGAGGCCCCATATTCCGGACGTACGCGGGCTTGCTGCTGCGCCAACTGCTGCAAGCAATGGCAGCAAAACGAGTAATGAAAGGTCACTCATCGTGCTGTCCGTTGATCCGCTCGGCCAGCGCCAGTAGTGCAGCAGTAACACCAACAAGAACAACAATTCCCGTCAAAACAAAAGCCTGTGGAACCGCATCTGTTAGCCCAGCGTCCCGCGCAGACGCAAGGAAAAGCAATGCAATTCCTATCGCTAGAACGTTCAACGATAGCACGCGCAAAAGCATGTCACGGCACGTCGCAAGCCGGTACAGTGCCAACCCAACAAGGCCAGACCCTGCACAAATGTAGATCAGTTCAGGTGTCATTTCAGGGGCCTCCGGGGCATACCACAAAACAGTAGACAGAGCATAACGGCAATGGAAAGTGTGAGCGCCGACTCGATAGCAATGATCCAGAATTTCTCAGCGCCGTCGGGGTAGAGCAGGAGTGTGCCAGTTAAGGCTTCAGTGCTCAGCGCGGCGAGTGAAAACACTGCAAGTCCCATGAGAGCTATGCACATTGCCCAGAATAAAAGGCGCGGTGTGGGTACGGCAAAACCGCCTAGGATCAAGGCAAGAAGTCCTCCAGCCAATACCGCGCCCGCTTGGAATGCACCGCCCGGTACACTCGCACCTTGCCAGAGCAGGTGTCCGGTAAGGAAGACACAAATTGGCACGATGCACCGTGCGAACGGTAGCATCAGCTCCCCCAGTTTGACGGGCTGTGGGTACGCCGGTGCGACGATGCGAACCAGAATGAGTGCGGCGAACAGCACCGCAATTTCAAGGAGTGTGTCCCATGACCGGAAGTTCAGAAGAACCGCTGTCACGGGATTGGTCACTCCGCTTGCGTCCAGCTGGTAGCCTACAAGCGCCGGATAGAGCGAGTCACCTGAGGCCGTGTAAACGGTCCAAGTGAGGACACCAGCGAAAGCAACAGTGATCAGAGCAACAGCAATTAAGTGGATGGGCGGCAGTACAGGCCTTTCCAATGGCTTCAGGCGTCCCGCACTTCGCAATAAAAGGGCACCGGTTAGACCAGCGCCGATTGCGGCCTCGGCTAGGGCAACATCCGGAGCACCGAGGCGCACGAAAGAGAGAGCCACCAACAACCCGGTTACCACGAACCCGGTAACAGAAGTGATGCGGTCATGCGTACAAAGTGTGGCAGCTGCAGTAAAGAAAATGCCAAAGGCGAGCAAAACATCAAATGCCAGGTTCATTCAACGTCATCCTCTGCGAGATGCTCACGTGCAATGAGATGGCCGATCGTTGCGCCCGATAACGCCACCAACACGATGCAAAGACCAAGTGCGAACACGGCGTCCAGACTTCTAGTAAGGCAGGCAGCTCCCAATGCGATCAGGCTTAATCCAGCGGTATCTGCCTTGGTAAGTGCGTGGAGACGGGACAAAACGTCAGGAAGGCTCCATACACCCAAAGCTGCAATTAACAAGAAACCAACACCAAAAGCCATCAGTATGAGGCCCACCACATCTAAAATCACAGTCACAGTCGTGTTCTCCTGAGGGCAACAAAGGCAAGTCCAGTCACTGCGGCAAGCGCGGCAAAAACGAGCGCTATGTCAAACAACGCAGGCGCATTATCCGCCGCACCGAGAACGATCACCGTTGCGACCGTTCCGGTTCCCGCAAGCTGTGCGGCAAGGATGCGGTCTGTGGACGTTGGTCCAAGAATAAGCCGGGGCAGGGCTGCAAGTGTGGAAACAAGTGTACAGAGCGCAAGATAATCTAAGATCATGGCAATGTTTCCTTATGATTAAGTCTATAAAGTTTGGCAATTTTCGCTTCGAGTGCTGCAAGTTCGACATGCATGGCATCTGAGAGATCGAGTGCGTGCACCGTGAGTAAGTCGCCCTCAATTCGGGCGGTCAGCGTGCCTGGCAAAAGTGTAATCGCCACGGCAAACAGCCGCCGCGGCCGACCCTCGGGCAGGTGGGTGTGCCATGGAATACAACTAGGACGGAGTGTTTTCGGCGATAAACTGTGTCGACTTACATCGACGGCGCCGCGCAGTATTCCAACAATCGCGAACATTGCAAAACTTAACGCCCCTAAGGGTGAAAGCCGGAGCGACTTAGAGGCTGGCAAGCACAACGTGAGCGCCCCCCCGATCAGTGCCATGGGGACGCCCACGGTCCAGCTAGCAAGGTCGTGCCAGTGGAATCCAGCCCAGAGGACGACAAGCACCGTTCCGGTTGTAAGCGCACCAATTATGCGCTCTGCCGGTAACACTATATCCGAAACCGCACTTTGCTGCTCTGTTGTGGCCGACGGCGCGTGCTGCTGGTCGATTGACCTAACATCCTTGGTAGTCATAGAATCTCCTATGGCAACGTCAAAAGGCGCTGTAGCGAAGGTTCCGACGTCACAACCCGCTGCCATGCGGTTGCCAGAGGGGCCGGAACCTTTCGGTCATATAAACAACGACCGGATGGGGCGGGTTTCTTCGTGGCCCGCGTTCACAACAAGAACGCGCGGATCTTGCGATTCATCCCTAAGCTTAGTCGAAAAAAGAGGCCGGCATAAATGTCGGCCTCATGTCGGCTGAGAAGCTACTTTGCTGGACAGGAACGGGACGTCAGCCTTGAGTAATTGGCAGCTCTTGATAAACAGCTATCGTTGTCAGGCCTTGGTTACCCCAAAACTTGTACCACCACCCAACTGCAGCAAGAAGCAACAAAATCAGACAGCAACAACGGGCATTTTTCATGTCCTGAGAAGCACGAGGACTCCCAGTTTGCCTGCCCAAGTTAGCGGTAGACCGTTGCCGCGACCGGACCGCCAGATGCCTTTTACCGCGACTGCCCACCGCTACCAGTCAGATCAGGTCGGCCGCTACAGCTTTTCACTTTATAGCGACATGGAAAAAGGCAACAATGCAGCCGAAGTTGCCGCGACAAGCGCTGTCAAAACGAGCACCTGATGACAAAGTTCAATCAGCCGCTCTTTTTTATCCTGCTTAAGATGTTCTTTATCCAGCTAATTGCAATGTTCTCGTCCGGTTGTTCCTGAAGATTGGGCTGAATCAGTGATTTAGCAGTTTTTTCGTCCGGCTGGTCCTCATGGTCGGGTTGTATCAGTGGTGTCACCATATCTTCCTCCAATTTTTCCTTACCGTCGGGCTGAACCTGTTGTTGCATCGTATCCTCCAGTTGTTGCAGGGCCACGCACCAGGCTGGTACTTTTACCCATGGATCGTATACAAAGAACGCGCCGTGAGCCTTTTCCATCCCAGTCCAGCAAGAAAAATGTGCGTCCCCTCTGCGAGTAATAGCTATGATGCGAGATAGTCTTTGCCCAACGATGCCGCGTCGAGTGTTAAGGGCTCAAAATTACGCAACTGCGCAAACAAGAAAAGACACCGCATAGCGATGCCCTTTCTTATCGACGGTAGTACAAGTCACGTTATTTGCTTGCGCCCATGTCTCGTGCCGCTGCCTGTATCACTGCCGCATTGCCATCGCCTATCATTGCGTAATCAATATCAAATGTGCTCCAATACGCCACTTTAGCGTTTGGATATTCCGCAATCTGGAACGGCAAAGCCGGCTGGTTGGCGAGATGTCGGCTCAGTGTCAGTGAGTATCGTCCGCCATTTGTGTTTTCATAGATAAATTGCCCAAGCGGCCCTTCTTTCGTTCCCAAAAGACGTGACCCGAGAAGGGTCATGCCGTGCGCCGAGAGGTCTGGTGCTTCGATGGGCACTCCAACTTTTTCAGAGAGCCACTTTGCCGCCTCGCCAATTGCTTCGCCGCTGAACTCGACAGGGCGCAGTTTGTCGTCAGCAAAGACCAGATGAGCCCCCATCGCTTCGGAAACGTATTCAGGCAGGCCTAGCCCCGGTGACGACCATATAGCATTCCCCCACCAGCCAAACGCAACCAAAGCACAAGTTGCGGCAATCTGAGATCCCGTTCGAACCCAAGTACCAAAACCTATTACACTGCGAAGCTTGCTTTGATTATGAATGGCTAACGCCAAACGGCGCTCAAGCTGTGCGGTCTCAAAGTTCTGCGGTTTCGCATTTATGGAGTCCAAAGCTTCACCGAGCTGAGCTTTCTGCAGGGAAAAGGCATCAAATTGGGCCCGTGCTTCGGGGTCTAAGTCCAATTGTGCTTCCATCTCTGCGGCTTCCTCGGGCCCGAACTCACCATCAAGATAAGCGTTCACATCCATGTTTATTTTGTCTGTCATCCGTTTACTCCTTACCGACAACAAGCTTAGGTTTTTTTGACTGAAGCTCTCCAAGAATTCGCCGTAGGGCTGTACGCCCTCGGCCGATCCGACTGTAAAAAGTGCCAAGTGGCACGTCAAGTATGCTTGCGGCCTCGGCATAACTCATTTCTTGAAGAGCGATGAGGGCGATTGGCTGGCGTTGTGCCTCGGGGAGCTGGTCAAGAGCATCAAGAACCTGTTGCAGCTCGATCCGCATGGTCGGATCAGTTGTGTCTACCGGCTTTGGCAACAAGGGTTTTGCCAGCTCGCGCACCTGATGGCGACGACGCTCACTTATGTGTGTGTTGTGCATAATGCGAAACATCCAAACGCGAAGGTCGGTGCCAGGCTCCCAGCGGTCGGAGGCAGCGATGGCTTTTACTAACGTCTCTTGTACGAGATCTTCGGCGGCGTCACCGTTCCGCGTCAAGACAAGCGCATAGCGTCTTAGACTTGTCGTATAATCGTGAATACTTCGTTCGAGTTCTTTCCGTACGGCCACCAAATTCTCCCCATAATCTATAATATTAACGCGCGAGCGGCCAATTTCATCCCGATAGATGAAATCTATTTGTTATTTAGCCAAACTGTTCGACTTTTATGGATGAAAACCGGTGCAACCGCGTTTGTATTCTTAGATATGCTCGGAGGTGACGACGTTGACGACCCAGCCGCAACCCACAATTGCTCCGTATGATGCCGTGATTGCCGTACCACGTCAGCAGTGGCGCAGGTGTACCGATCTTCGCGTATCATTAGAGCCCCATCCCCAATATGAGTTCACGGCACCGAAAAGGAGCAACCCTTGCAGCAAGTAATGGAACAGTTCGCGGATTTAATCCGAGAGTATTATAATGATCCTCTAGATCCCCTGACAAAGCAGTTTATGTTCCGACGACCCCCGACCGTCGGGGAGCTTCAACGTCCTGCTCAGGTGCTCATGCTCGGCAATCACTCGTCGGGAAAATCCACTTTCTTAAACCATTTGCTTGGTGTCGAGGTGCAAAAGACTGGTGTGGCACCGACCGACGATAATTTTACGATTGTTACTTATGGCCCTCACGATACTGATCGCGATGGCCCGTCGGTTGTCAGCAATCCGGACCTCCCTTACGAGGGGTTGCGCCACTTTGGGGACCAGCTTGTCTCTCATATCCATCTAAAACTGAAACCTGTCGAGCTGCTGCGCACGGTGACACTTATCGATAGCCCGGGGATGATTGACGAGGCAAAAGAAGAGAATGGCCGAGGCTTCGATTTTCCGGGAGCCGTTCGCTGGTTCGCAGAGCGTGCAGATTTGGTTATCGTCTTTTTCGACCCAGATAAGCCGGGCACTACCGGCGAGACATTGCAGGTGTTCAAGGAATCACTCAATGGGATCGACCACAAGCTACTAATTGTTCTGAATAAAATGGATCAATGCCAAAATTTACATGACTTCGCCCGCGCTTATGGCGCGCTGTGCTGGAACCTCGGAAAGGTCATTCCGCGAAAAGATCTACCCATGATTTACAACACCTTTGTGCCGCTTGAGGGGAAGCCCAAATCTGATTTGCCAATGGAAGACTTCGATACGGCGCGAAACGACCTGATCAAAGAGATCCATCGCGTCCCGTCGCGCCGCATGGATAATCAAATCACGCAAATGCAAGGTTTTGCCGAGCGGCTGCGCTTACATGCCTTTGTCATCGACGAGGCCGCCAAGCAATACAGGAGTTCGAAGAAACTTTCGTATTTCATCTTGATTCTTGTGTTCGGCGGGTTGGGTACCGCGGCTTTCATGACCGGGTTATTCATCGCGCTCCCTGCGCTGGCCGCCCTGGCAATCGTCATTTTAACAATCTTCCAGGTGTTCGTTTTACCTCGTAAGAGAAAACGCATAATCGCACAGTTCGATAAAATATTTGAGGGGCTCCATGATCGCGAAATGATGGTGCGTGATCGGGCAGAGGATCTGCGTGCAATGTGGAAAGAGGTACATCCACGGGCTAGTGAGGTCGCTCTGAAGCACGGATTGCAATCCTTTACCAAAATGAGTCAATTGGATCGTGATGTACTCAACGAGTTAATTGAGGATGACATACCGAAGTTGCGGAGCAAATTGTATGATGCGCTGCAAAGCGTCTCTATCAGAGATGCAAACGCGGCTGAGGCTGCCGAAGCCGCCGAAGCCGACCCGTTGAGCGAAGAAGAGCCCACTTTAGAAGAACCGGATACTGTCGTTGTGGCACCGGAAGGTCGCCGCCGCTTCAGCTGGGGAAGACGGGAACCAGGCTAAGCGAGCGGGCCTAGCATAAGGACAACTTTCCGGCCAATGGCGGGGTCGATCACGACGGATCCGCCATTGGGCAAGGAGCCATTGGCTAAGGCGCGGTTGGCAGCCGTGATCTTATACTGCACGTGGTATGAGTAACTCCTACTTTTGCGTCTTCTGCAGCATGGGTTCCTTGTTTGCGCCTCATGATCTTCGTCCTCTGAATTCTCCCAGCTCAAGAATGAATAAGATTGGGCAAAGAGCATTTTGAACCGCCCCCAGTTTGCCGGAGGCTCCAAAGTAAGTATGGATGGAGCCTATGGAAAAAAGTAACAGAGCAAACCGATTTTCGACAGAGGTACGTGCCCGCGCGGTTCGGATGATTTTGGAACACGAGCATGAATACGCCAATCAATCTGCGGCGATCATGGCCATCGCCCCCAAGATCGGGTGCGGCAGGGACACGCTGCGGCGTTGGGTTAAGCAATCCGATATCGATAGCGGCCGCAAAGACGGGCAGACCTCTGATGAGCGCGCGCAGATCAAGGCGATGGAGCGCGAGATCCGAGAGCTGCGCCAAGCCAATGAGATCCTCAGAAAAGCGTCAGCATATTTTGCGCAGGCGGAGCTCGCCCGCCCCTTCAAACGATGATTGCCTTCATAGAAGATCATCGAGATGGCTTGGGTGTCGAGCCGGTTTGCAAGGTTTTGCCAATCGCCCAGTCCACATTTTATGCGCATGTAGCGATCGCCCGAAACCCTGATTTGGCGTCCGATCGTGCCAAACGGGACGTGGATCTGAGCCCCGAGGTTCAGCGTGTCTGGGAAGAGAACAATGAAGTCTACGGCATCCGAAAGGTCTGGCATCAACTACAGCGTGAGAAGTTCACGATCGCCCGCTGCACTGTGGCTAGGCTGATGAAACGCCTTGATATTCATGGTGTTATTCGTGGAAAGATAAAGAAAACGACCGTTCCAGATAAGAGCCAGCCATGCCCAAAAGACAAGGTGAACCGGAAGTTCCGAGCGCCTGCGCCAAACATACTGTGGGTCAGCGACTTTACCTACGTCTCGACGTGGCAGGGCTTCGTCTACGTCGCCTTTATCATCGACACGTTCGCGGATAGAATTGTTGCTGGCGAGTTTCGAGTTCGCCGAAAACAGATTTCGTTCTGGATGCTTTGGAACAAGCGCTTCATGATCGCCGCCTAGTTCATAAAGGTGGCCTCATTCACCACTCCGATCGCGGCGGACAATATCTGTCCATTCGATATACCGAGCGGTTGGCTCTGGCGGGGATCGAACCCTCTGTTGGCAGCGTCGGTGACCCTTACGATAATGCCTTGGCCGAAACGATAAACGGCCTCTACAAAGCAGAAGTCATCCATCGGCTCGGCCCCTGGAAAACTATGGCAGCGGTCGAATGGGAAACACTCAAATGGGTTGAGTGGTTTAACAATAGCCGCCTGCTTGCCCCAATCGGATACATCCCGCCAGCAGAAGCAGAAGAGAGGTACTATGCCCAGTTCGACAAATTAGATATGGTCGCATGACATGAAGTAATCAGCCTCCGGCGAACAAGGGGCGGTTCATTTCGATCTTCTTCCGCGATTTCATATAAACTACGTTTTTCTATCCCTTTCGTGCATGTAAATATGAACTGCTATGCAATGGATGTTCCAGTCAACCTGACGGGCGTCTTCGCCTTCGTTCATGGGAGATGGATGCGGAAGTTGGCGCTCAGAGAGCATTTTGGTTTTCGCTCGGGAAGTATAGCAGTTTTGCCTCAGTCCGCCCTATTTTGCCCTGCCTGTATCTGCGGAGCCAAGTCCAAGATCGAAGGCGTTGCGGCTGAACTTCTTGAGCAGCTTATCTTCGGGGCAGATGTATCAGTTGCACGCCGAAGACAATTCTGAATACTCTCACCGCCAAGTGCCCATTGGTATGGCTGGCTTTACCCCCTCTTTTATGGAAGCGCCCATTCTTGGGGGGAGTGTTGCGCAAATGAACTGACCTTACAGAGGTTAAGTGGCACCATTTCACCCACTAGTTGATAGCAGTGGCATAAAGGCTAAGGGCGAAAGTGCATACGACACGCACTAATGCTGCGTGAACTGCACATACTGTTATCCCAACGAGCAAAACCGTAAAGGTATGGAAGCCGGATAACCCTGAAGCCAGAGCGCGAAATGAGGCCGTCCGTCCTTCAAGTATCTGAGCCGCATACTGTGAAGTAGGCTGACTAGATATCACTGTCGAAGTCACATCGGGACATGACTTTTTCGGGATAGTATTGTGAAATATCCTGCCCTCCGCTTCGGTGTGCATAAACAATGCACGAGAGGGGGCGGTAGATGCACCCGCTTGGCCGACGTCTCGCTGCGCATAACCTGGCTCGACAGGGTACGAAGATCCAAATTCAAATTGCTATCCTCAACCTATTTTACGCTCTGGGCGCGCCCCAAACAGAGACCGCGGCATAAGTTCTTCAGACGTAAAGGAAAATTTTAAATCGGGCAAATTAGGCAAAAAAGCCAAAGTTAATGATAGCCTTAGCAGGCAGTGGCTCCCGCTTATGCCGAATCTAGCTTCTGCATAAGCGCAACCCAACGGGCCAGAGTTTCCTCGGAAACCCGGGGGTCGTCTCGGTCAAGAAGCCATTTACGCATCCGCTCGGCTAGTTGTATCCTCCAGTCGGAGATCAAAACGATGTCCTGCGATTTTGCCCAGTTCAACACCTGCTCTTGAAAGGGTAGGCCAGAAACAACAAAGTCAGCGAACAGTTTTTCGGGACGACGCTCCACTCGGTCCATCATCACGGCCATATCCTCGGGTGGAATCAGATCTTCGATCGTTGCTTTAGCAAGGCCACCGAAATCAGAGATGCGGATTGCAGTCTGTCCAGCTGCGCCCATCCCATCCAAGACCTCGGTTGCAAGGGTGTCGTCGATCACCAGACGGGGCGGGCGAGCATCGGCATCGCTCAGAAGCCTTGCCATCGTTTTCATTACTTGGGCATCACACGCCGGCGCGAATATCATGTCACGGCGTGGTTGAAACTGGCCCGATGCGATGCATATCGTACGGATCACTGAAAGATACATCTGCTCGACGCGGCCCGGCACTAGCACGGGCTTTGCACCGCCCATACTTGCCTCCGCAACCGCCAGATTTAGGGCGGCGCGTATGGCGAAACCAGCACCTCTTTTCGTATCGTTACCTTCGACATCAAGCAGGTCGCCGCTAACACGGGTCGAACCGTCACGATCTACGAAAACTTTGCGCGCCCGTGCAAGCCTGTCTGCGTCCACGAGAAATGGTGAGTGGGTGGTATAGACAATTTGATTGTTTTCAGAGAGCCCCTCGAAGAATGCCGAAAGGTCACGCTGGGCAAGAGGATGCAGCGAGTGGCCAGGCTCGTCCAGCAAAAGTACGCAGTTGTCATGCTCGCCCTTTGCCTCATGCAAGAAAACCAGGAAGAAGCTCAAGAACCATTGCAAGCCAGTTGAGCGGTGTTCAAGTTCGACTTCCTGCGGGCGACGGGCATCGGCGACCCAGATTCGGAAATGGTTACCATCCGCCTCAAACCGAAATTGGTAATCGCCTTGTTTCCACCATTCGGCAAATCGGCCTGTGACCTTTGCACCTGCAGATTGCAACAAAATCGACCGGGTGCGTTTGGCCTCTGCAATCTGGGCTAACATGACGGGGTCAGGCGTGTCTTCGTGGCCGCGGGCGCGTTTCCAAAGACTGCGCAAGAGACCGGCTCGGCCCTGCTCTTCGATCATCAGCGCCTCGGCCTCATCGCGCAGATCACGAAAATCGCGACCGAGTTCGAGGATTTCCTGCGCCTGCACACCCACGAAATCAAACAAAACTCCCAATGTTCGGGCCTTCGCGCTTTCCTTTGCACCAAGATCAGATCGGTTCATATTTTCGACAACATGAGGAAGGTAAATCTCGCTGTCGAGATTGCCGTAGTTTGAGTAGTAGACGAATCGCGGTAGCCGCGCGATTACTGCAGCGCGCACATCCTCCTGGCTGGCTGGATCGGCTGTATACAATTCTGCAACGGCTTTGGCTAAAATCTTATGCAATTCTCGCAATATGGGGATCACATGGCTGACCGCTGGAGGCTCCTCCGGGATCATGGCGGCAACAGCATTGCGGGCGATCAATAGATCTTTACCCGTGACATCTTGTTGCCCATCAAAATCGGTTATCAATTTGACGAGCATTGCACGGGCGTCAGCGGCGTTGCTCTCCTCCTCGGGATCGGCGGCAAGATCATCTTGAGCAGTCCGAAGTGCTGCAAGCGCGTTCTGGATGCAGCCATTTGCATCCCTTTGATGATCGGGAAATTCAATGCGGTAAGTGCCGTCATACAACCGCGCAACGCTAATGCGCCCCACGTTTTCGAGGGGGATGCCCGCAATTTCCGCCAAGGTTGCGGCTTCGCTGCCGGTTTCGAACTCTGCTGTGATAAACTGGAATTGGTCCGGCGCATTGCGGATCGTGGCAAACAGCGACTTGGGATAATCCGAGGTCGGCTGTATCGCACCGCCACCGGCGGGATTTAACTTCCACAGCGGCAACATAAGATTGGTCTTGCCGGATTCGTTCACGCCAACCAGTGCGGTCACACTGTCAACGGACAACCAGCCAGAATCAGAGACCGATCGAAAGTTACTGACCCGGTAACGGCTAAGGGTAAATCCAGCTTCTTGTGGGGTATCTATCCGGTCTTGGCTAGTCTGGTCTGTTGAATCTTTGACCTCGAAGTTGGTGTCTTGGCGCACGGGTATTCTCCTTCAATTTTGGCGGCCTGACTGGTGTGGACATTCGCCCTTTCACCAGGGTCAATCGTGTGGCACCGTTGTCCGCAGTTATTTTAATAACGCGTGGGATGAAAATTTCATCCTGCGGCAGGGCATAAGACTCGAAGCATGACCTTTGTTCGTCCAAAATTATCTGGAAATTAGTGATCTATCCTTTAACCTCTCGATTTGGTGGCGATCTGTATCTGTGTCGAGCAGCCAGCCGATGACAAAGAGCGTCTGTTCTACCCGACGGATTTCCCGCAATGAGCTTGCGTTGTGACTCAGGAAGCTGGTCAAACGCATCAGGAACCTGTTGCAACTCGATTTGTGTGGCCAGATCAGTTGTGTCCATCGGCTTTGGTATCAGAAAATTCGCCTGCTCAAGCACCTGATGGCGACGACGTTCGCTCACGTGTGTGTTGTCCGGGATGCGAAACATTCTGACCCGAAAGTTTGTATCGGGCTGCCAACTTTCCGAAGCGGCTATTGGCTTAAAAACAGTTTGCACAAAATCCTCAGCAGCGTCACCGTTGCTTGTCAGGACAAACGCATACCGGCTTAGATGTGTGGCATAGTCATGTATATTTCGGCCTAGCCTTTTGCCTACGCCAATCGAATTGACATTCGGAATCACGGGAGTGCCGCAACTTTCATCCCTGTGGACCGCACTTGTTTTCGGATTGTCCGTCTCATTAAATTTCTAGGGATGAAACCTGATGCCAGCGCGTTTGTGTTTCAATGGACGCAAGGAGGCAGCAAACGTGACTACTACTACCGCTACTACCGCGCCGAACACGATTGTACCGGATCATGGCAAAACCGCAGGACGCTTACCAAAGGCGCGGCTTAAGCCGCGCCCTAGTTGGCGTAAGTTGAAGATTGTCATTGCAGCGCTTTTGCTTGGGGCGGCAGTCAACTACGGTGTCCTAGGCCCAATGGCCCATAATATCGATCCGAATCCTGAATTTCAGCCCAACTCGATCCCAGAGAACGGCAGTGCAGCTATCGCGACTGCCGCCGCTTTGATGAATCGTGAGCTGAACGTCTATAGCTGGACCCCTAATGATCCATGGTTTGCGCCAACCGGGCTTCTTGACAATATGCCTAATTTCCAAACGGGTGTGGTCGACGCAGTAGGCCGCTTCAGTTTTGAAATGCTGGACCAGATTGGGCGGAGGAGTGGCTCGTCCAGCGCCGACCCGGATCTCGAGCGGGCCTCGGGCTTTTTGCAATACCCACCCTATATCTGGGTGTGGGAGCCTTCGCGATCTCTTTTGCCATCAGTTCCTTCCGAGAACCAGTACCGCCAGGGTCTTGAAGCACTTGAGCGCTACAACGCTCGCCTATCGCGCGGTGAGGCCGTTTTTGAGCGGCGCGCCGATACGCTGGCCGCTGCGCTCTCGCGCATCTCTGACGACCTCGGATCTCAAACCTCGCAGATTGATCGAGCCCAAGACACTGGATGGTGGATCTTTAGCCGCACTGCCGATGACGTATTCTATCGGAACAAGGGGATATTGTACGGTTACGATATCATTCTCGAAGCTTTGGGTGAGGATTTTTCCAAGGTGATTGAAGAGAACAATCTTGGCCCGATCTGGGCACAAGCGCTGAACAGTCTTCGGCAAGGATCGCAGCTGCGTCCCGCCATTGTGTTGAACGGCCAAACAGACAGGTCCATTTTTGCCAATCACCTAGCTCTGCAGGGTTTTGCCATGAAACGCGCAATCTTGCAGCTCCAAGAATTAGTCAGCGTGCTAGCGATCTAATCCAGGCCAACCCATCAGAGGAGAACTTTTCAATGTTCAAGAAACTTTTCAGCACTGATCCTGCAACGATGCCTAACGACGCATTCGAAGGCCAAGACCGTGGGTTGGGCGCTTTGCGGACTGCCTATTCCGATTGGCGCTTCGGAAACGACGTAGGTGCTATTGTGGCCACACTCAATCGCTTGTCCAACCATCGGCTACGCATGATCGGTCTAGATCGGGAAGGACTAGCTGATGCTGTTACAGGCATGATGCTTAGCGTGGAGGAAGACCGTGCGATTGGTCAGGAAATTGTCGCTATACTAGACGCGCCTGCTGAAAGTACTTTCAGCTGCGATCAGGATACTATGTCTTCAGAGGAATATACAAAACAGACGGAAACACCAGCGAAGCAAAAAGAGGTTATCGGCATGCCAGATCCGCTCGCAAAAAGTACTTCTGACGAACATGATACTACGCTTCCAGAGGGGTATCCAAAACTGACGAAAGAGAAAGCTAAGAACATACATATATAGTCAGATCCAAACTATGATTCACCTGGTCACTATGACTGTCACTGCTGGTTGGTTGAGTGTAATTTCGCGCCAACTTTCGACCTACATCGTTTCTTCTGACCAAAGTATCGATGCAAGGCGTCATACCTGTTTGGAAATAGGGAGGATGCCTGAATAATACCACTTCTCAGTTTATAGTCTTAGCGGGCTCGATAAGTGGATGGAGGTGGCGACCAAACTTGCCTCTTAAAAGCTTGATTTGTAACAATGAATAACAGACCTAAGGAAATACCAAATGGCTACCTTCAATGACCGTGAGAACGCCTTTGAAAACAAATTTGCGCATGATGCGGAAATGCAGTTCAAAGCTGATGCAAGGCGCAACAAATTGCTGGGCCTCTGGGCGGCTGAGCTAATGAGCAGATATGACGATGACGCCGCCACTTACGCGCAAGAAGTCGTCATATCCTATTTCGAAGAGGAAGGGCACGAGGCTGTTTATCGTAAAGTATCTGGTGACTTGGGCGATAAGGCAGATGAAGTCACAATCCGCGCAAAGATGACTAGCCTTATGGTTGAGGCCAAATCACAGATTATGACTGAGCAGCATTGGAAAATTTGGAGAATTGCCTGACGTCAGCGCCTTTGGGTCCAAATAGCGTTATTTGATAAGAGGGTGCTCTTGGCTCATCAGTAACCACTGAGGAGTAGGCAGAGTGTTCGAGGCCTCTTTCCAAAAGGGTCTGACAAGAATGCAAGAAAGGGCTGTGAAATAAGTTCCATTGATAGTGATCAAATCTTTGTTTCTTAATGACATAGCAGAAATCAAACAGGTTAGAACCCTGCTGGAGAGGTTAAGGTTACAAAGCCCTTTGTTCGGTACATCTCATTAACTCCGGTAGGAACAGAAGTATCATCAACGACCGCACCGAATGCACAGTGCGCTTGAAGCAGTGAAGTAGGTAACTGAGGAACTGCACCCTTTTGACCATGGGATTTGGGGAGTGGTGGGATTGCCGTTGGGGTATCCAGCTCATCACGCAACGCTGCTGCAGCCACCTTGCCAGCATGGAGCTTGTTCGCGTCCAGTTTGGGGTCGTGTGTATTGATGGCAATGATGTGGAAATGGACAAAACCTTCATCCAAATGCATCACTCCGGACCAATCAATGTCGTCTGGCATGCGATCCGTAAAATCAGCCAGCGCATGGTTGATCCATTCTCTTATCTCGGAGCCATGCGCTTTCTTGTCCGACAGAAGGCTGGCGGCGGGCAGGGGGTGGGAATGGATTTCTGTATACAGCGTGGCGGCATCATTGCGCAGTTTGCGTGTGTATGTCGTGCCATCTTTGCGGGTGACGGTTTCGCGCAGACCATCCAGAATACTGGTGCGTTTTTCCTGAAGGTTTCGGACAGACATCGTTCCTTCGACTTTGTAAACATTTCCAGGCTTCTCCACATGTTTTGAATATTTCGGTTCACGTAGCGCTTCGCCGAAAATCTGCATGGCAGAATTGAACTGCCCGGTTGTGCCGCTCACCTTTTTGGCGGCTTCTGAGTATGTTTCGATATGTATAAATTGGTATGACACGGCGGGTGCTCCTGATCTTATTAAGGAGGAGGTAGGCGCTTGGTTTTTCAAAACCAAGAACTCTTGCCCGTAAAGCGCCCATCTGGTATCTGTTTTATGTGGATAAACAGATCATTGCAGCGCGAAGCTCTACCTATAGAGACAGACTATAGGTAGCTCTAAGAGCTACCTGTCTGCCCCTTGCGCCGGGGAGGCGCTCCGTCGTTTTGTCCCAAAACAACTGCGCGAGACTGTGTCTCTTGCTTGATCGTTAAACAATCATGGTGAACGCCTAACTCAATGCAATCGGGGTCTGTTTTGCATTTCCACCAGCTTGTCGACCAATCGCTTTAACCCGCGTAACGACATGCCTTTTACGTGATTGTTCGCTGTGCTTAACTGGCGGGCCAGCACATGCGACGACCCCTTTGCATCGGCTTTCGGCATTGCTGCGCCAAGCAGCTCACGCCCCTTTGCGGCGAGCTGGGACACGCTTGGTTCCGGCAACTCTACGAGCGTGCAGCGGTCCAAAAACGCTTGCGGCATGTGATCAATTGAATTGGTCGTCATGATCCAATTCACCGCACGCATATCTAAGGGTCCGGTCCAGGTTGAGCCCAGATTCACCAGTGTTGCAATTACAGCATTTTGCATCCGCAGAAATATGGATGTGTCACTCACGGCCCTAAGCTGCCTTTCACGCAAGCGTTCAACGCTGCTCAAGGCTTCCCCGAAACAGACATTGGAGCAGGTGCGCAGCATTTAGGCACACCCAGTGTCTGCAATGCCGGAAAAAAAATCGGCCTTGACTGTTATGGGCAACACTAACGCTTCCGGCCCTTAGCCGACCTGCGGAACCGATACCGACGCTGCAATACCAAACGACCACACCACTTTTGTTTTGTAAGTTATCACTCCACAACTGACACATCTGGGACGGTGTATTCGCGCGACAGCACGGCTGGACCGGGGCGATAGATACGCAGAAGGAAATTCCAGCCTTCGCTGATATCCACGCGGTTTTCTTGGGCACCGCAGGTCGCCTCAGATCCAAAAAAGGCAGTGAAGGTGCCATCATCGTTCGAAGTCACGTTGCGGTCATTGATGACGTTGTTGTCGCTTTTCATGAACCCGTCATCGCCATAGACTGTGATGGACCAGAACGCATCCGTTTCCGGGGTGTCATAGGTCGCCGTGTAGCACGCCGTTGGGCCTGTAGGTCCGGCGTAGTTGATGTAGACCGCATCTTTTTCGGGAAACAATCCCCACGCCCCCGCGGCTGCAAGGTGGCGGGATTCTTCGTTCACTTCTCCTCTGGGTCCCATCCAATCGGATTCGAACTGGGCGAACTTCTTGAACTCGATTTCATACTCCGACCGTAGCGCCAACATGCTATCAACGTCCCATTTCGGCGTAGGAAACGGCAACGCACTGCTGGCCTGCACGACAAACTGATCTTGAAGCGCATTGGCCGCCGCCACATCTTCGGGGTCCGAATGATCAAGGAGTTGCACGCGATAGAGCAACGTCACATAGCGCGTGTCCGAGGGCAGATCGTAAGTACCCGGCTCATAATATACTGCAGGGGCATAGTGGTCGTTGTCCAGTACGAGAACCGAAATGTACCGCCCTTCGTCTGCCTCTGGCAACGTGATGGTAGCCCCCCCCTTGGTGTCGACAACGACGCTGCCGTAAAGGGTGTCGCGGTTCATCCGAATAACGGGCTGGTCGTTCAGCAGCGTGGGGTTTCGCACAAAGGCGTTGGTATTAACTTGACCATTTGCGCGGCGTTGAAAATCTGCAATGGCCATATCCGTTTCCGCCCGGATGTAGGTGTCCGGCGTGACCGCGATGCCATCAGCACAAGCAAAACCTCCGACCGTGGCCAAAGAGGCCGCCAAACCCAATATGTTCATTCGTTTCATCGGTGTCTCCTTGTTGGTGCTTCTGCAGCTTCTTATTGTCTCAGTCTGGTCTGCTCATTGCAGGACCCGCACTGTTGGCAGTTCATAGGTCTGGTTTAGAATGCTGTCACCCGGGCCATAGTTACGCAAGACCATCCAAAAAGGCCCGCCGGGCGCAGGCAACCAGTTAGACTCATGTTCCGGATCGGGAGATTGCGCGCTGATGTGAAGTGTCAGTGATCCATCCTCTGCAGTGACTAAACCCGGTGTGGCACTTCCAATCGAATAGCGGTCAATGGGGTTTTCCACCAACAAGCGTTCAGGCAATCGGTACATTGTCATTGACCAGAAAAACTCTACGGGCGGTAGTGTTCCCGGTGCGAAGGTCATTTCATAGCTGGATGTGCTGCCATCCAACGGTTGCCCAGCCTGGTCCACGACGCGGTTGAGATACACCGATATGTCCTTGGTATTTCCGAATATCCCGACATACACGCCAAGAGCACGGTCAAGATATCTGTCACCAACGGTTGCACGTGAACCAAAGAGCTTGGTTCCGTCTGTCAGCTTGCCTGCTTCGTCGGCGAGCAAGGCTTGAGCATCTTTTATTCCAGCCAGCAGAACCGCCTTTGTGTCCTCCTCCAGAGCGGCGCTGTTGAAAGATTTCCCGCGCACAATTCCGAGGCGCGATAAGGCTGCGTAAGCCTCGGTATCTGCCGCGTGTGGAACCGTCAGAGTAAGAATTTCTGCAGCATAATCCCAATAGTCGAGCCGTGTCTCCACGCCGTCGCGCCACTCAGGCCAGTCAATCATTTCTTGAGGTTCTGACGGTGGTTCATTGCGATACGCGCTCAACGGTTGCAAGGCATAGTCGTCTTGAATGCTGCGCAGCGCGGTTGCATCGTCCGGGCCCAAAAGCTGCGTACGGGTCAGTGTCGCGAGAAACGCACTCTCGCCTTGAATGACGCGGTCGATGCCGTCCGGCAGAACGCCCGACCACTGCGGGCCCGCGAGTAGAACAGACACACCGCTATAACCGTCATTAACCGAACCTGCGTTGTCTAGCACATAACCCCACATGTCATTCCATTGTGATGTATAAAACCGATCTTTGGAAATTTCAGGCATCGTCAAAACCCACGGCTCGGCACGCAAATCCACCCAAGCATAGGAATAAGGTGTGTCGTTGTTGGGCGTTACGATATCGGTATCCGTGGGTGACGCTGTGGCGAGGTGCAACCACTGCCCCATACCACCACCGAACGAGGGTGATGTCTTGTCTACCGCCTGCAGATACATCGTGCGGTACATCATCACTAAAGGATAAGTGAAAATGTAGCTATCGCGCGCAGCGATCCGCAAATCGCTATCTAGTTCTTGCGCCTGCGCTCTTGGCGCACCCGAGACCAAAAATGCGAACGTCAAAAGCACTCCTGCAAATCTAGTGAGCATGTTCCGCCTAACTTTTAAGTTTCGCGTTCACACTACTCTACGGGCGACGCAAGTGATAGTTTATCAGAATTTAGATATCGTTCCAAGAGACACTATCGGCACGGTTAATAACGCATTCTGGCTTCAAATTAGCATTTCGAATGCTGCTCTCTCGACGAATGCCATAAAGGATACAGGCGGGACAATCGTAGTCCAGATGAACAAGATGTTGCGCTGGCCCGCCGAAAGTCTGCTTGCGGATTATGTGCACATTAGGTTCGCGACTGCAGCGAAAGGCCGCTTCTCTAATTGGGTATTTAGGTCTGCTGTGCGGACTTAACAGCCATTGGCCGGGGTGGCTCCAACTGGCGCTTACGGCCCGAGCACTAAATCGCTCGGCGATAGGGGTGCTGGGCCAAGATTGCGCCCCGACATATCGGATATCATGCGCGCACGAAGGGGCGTCGTTGGGGTAGGATGCTGAATGTTCATGGAAATATCCTCTGTTGATCGAGGCAAA
>RCNE010001303.1_pt1 | contig 23224 bp, 20 predicted proteins | sample 2041361 | NCBI WGS metagenome assembly RCNE01 (sample SAMN09708229, study PRJNA481090) | Marine sediment metagenome, whole genome shotgun sequencing project. | reverse complement strand
CTGGCTGGGGTGGTAGGATTCGAACCTACGGTACATGCTACCAAAAAGCATTGCCTTACCACTTGGCTACACCCCAACGTGCCGCGTTAAATAGGGCGGGTTGGCTTGGGGCGCAAGCCTTTATCTGACATTAAATCGATCAAACGGTCGTTATTCTTGATCTGCATTCCGGTGCAGCAAATCATCGTGCTTTTCTGCGCGCTCCAACTCGACAATTTGTTCCAGTTGCTTGTCTTCAACGGCGTCCACATCCTGCGCAGGTACTGGGGTGGCGTTGAAGCCTTGATAGGGGGGTGTAACGGGTGCTTCGTCTGATGCTGCCTTAGGCGTGCTGCCCTCATGCATCAGGCGATATGTGGGGAAGGGCGCGCCAATGCTTTCGCTATCATAAGCCGCCTGCACCAGCCGGATCGCCTCGGAGCGGGCAAGTACCACGTTGGTGTCATTTTGATTGATCCACGCGGCCATGCCCAAATTGACCGAACTGTCTCCCACTGATTCTATCCAGACGGAGGCTTGGGGGATGGCTAAGACAAATGGCAGCTCCTCAAGAATGTCTTGCGTGACGGCACGGGCATGGGCGAGGTCTGTGTCAGGTGCGACACTAAGTTCAAAGGTAAAGCGCCGCTCTGCATTGCGCGAGAAGTTGACTATGCGGCTTTTGAACACGGTCGAGTTGGGGATGCGGATGTGATTGCCGTCAAAGCTAAGTAGAATTGTCGCGCGAGAGGTCAGGCGGATGACTTTGCCGGTGTCCCCTTCGATCTCGACCGTGTCATTGGGGCGAAATGGCTGGCGGATCGACAGCATGATAGAGGCGATGAAGTTCTCAACCGTGTCGCGCACAGCAAAACCGATGGCGAGGCCTACAATTCCTGCAGCGCCCAAAATGCCCGACAAGAGCGCCGTGGCATTTACGATATCCAACGCAACGACCAGACCGCCAACGATAAACAGCAGCCGCAGTATCTGGCGGTATATGTCCGCGATGAAGGCGTTGGGGGCCAGCCGCTCCCATGGCTGTTTGCGCCGCGCAATGGCAAAACCGAGCAAAACAATCAGCGCAAACAGAGACAGCGCCACCAATGCGAGCGGCAAGAATGCAATGAGCTGTTGACCGCGTGCGGCAAAACGTTGAACGGCAGGGTTGAGGCGTTGCACAACGTCCGTGGTCTCAGAGACTTCGTTTTCTATCGCGACAACCCCTTCCATCCGAGCCACCAGATCGTTCAGTCGGTTGACGGTTTCTGTGTCCAGCGTGTTGCCCCGCAGGGTCACGATGCCGGAGCTGACAGAGACGGTCACGTCCGTGTAGCCGTCCAGCTCGCGTAGGATGTCGCGGATGCGCACGGCGATGGCGGCGTCTTGGGTGCTGCTGTCGGTGATGGTGATCGTGCCTGAGGGCTGATCATTAGTGGACTGTGCCTCCAGAGCTAAAGGCATCGACAGGCAGATGAGAAGGGCAATCAGGCGCATGTAAGGTCTCTGAGCATTGGGTAAATGTAAAAGGGGCAGGTTAGACCCGCCCCCCCTTTATTGCAATTTCGGAACTTGCTCGCGGCTATTGGCAGTCGAGCAGCACGGCGCCTGCGCGGCCACCCGTCAGCACTGCATCATGCGCGGCGGCGCAGTCGCGCAGGGGATAGACCTGTGCGATGGGACAGCTTAGCGCCCCGTCCAGCAACGCGGCGTGCAGGGCTTCAATCCGCTCAAGGCGGGCAGGCAGCGGCAGCAGATAGATAAGGATCACATCGAGTGTGACAGCTTTGAACAGCAAAGGGCGGAAGGGCAGGGTCGGCATCATCTCGATCTGGGAGCCGTAGGCAGCAATGGTGCCGTTGATTCCGATCACCTCTGAGTTCATCGTCACGTTTGCGCCGAATTCGACTTCCAGAACACGGTCGACCAGCGCACCACCATTGGCGGCAAGGATATCGGCGCTCAGCGTATCCGAGCGGTAATCCAGCACTGTGTGGGCGCCGGCTGCTTTCACCCGCTCCATATCGCGGGGGCTGCACGTGGCAATGACGTGGGCTCCGGCCCAAACGGCGAGCTGCACCGCTAGATAGCCAACCGTGCCACCACCGCCCGAGATCAGAAGTGTCTTACCCGTTACATCGCCGCCGCCAAATACGGCTTCTGCAGCTGTTAGGCCAGGAATGCCGAGGACGGCACCTGTTTCAAGTGCGACATCATCAGGCAACTGCACGGCCTGCTCTGACGGGAGGGTGATGTGGGTTGAAGCTGTGCCAAATGCACGCTGCCATTGGCCGTTCCAGATCCAGACGCGGGTGCCGATGCGTGCTGGGTCTACGCCTTCGCCAACAGCCTCAATAACGCCCGACCCATCGCTGTGCGGGATAACTTGCTCGAATGCAGGTTTTGCAACGCCGGGTGCGCCCGCGCGGGACTTGATATCAGACGGGTTCACGCCGGAAAATGCCATGCGCACTGTCACTTCGCCCGCAGCAGGGGCAGGGGTGTCAAGCGTCTGAGCTGTTAGAACATCGGCGGCACTGCCGAAACGGTCATAGAAAACGGATTGCATGTGGGAGCGTCCTTTGGATCAACTGGGTCTTCCCAGCATGATCCAAGCGTCAGTGCTGTGCAATCAGTCAAACACCTCTTGGGTGCGGACACCCCAGAGACGGGCCTTTGGTGCCCAGCCTTTAAAGCCGCCTGATTTGAGCAAGCACCACTCGCCGCCACATTCAGAGACACGCGCAACAACGCCCATCTCGAGGGCGGCCATAACAGGGGCTTTTGCATCTGGACGTGCGTGCAGCGTGAGCATGTCTTTCTCAACCAGTACAGTGCGGGTGCCGGACAAAAGCGAGTAGTGGACCCAGCCGCCCATGCCGTCACGGTCTTCGACGCGGCGCCAGTGGCCATGCTCGGCGGTGATGCGCAGGGGCATATCGCGGCGTTTGAACACCCAATCGATCCGGTGCGTGAGGGAGGGCCCCCGTCGTACGTTGCCTTCGGAGGCCTTCATCGAGACATAGCGTGGGATCGGGCGGTTTGTGACTTTGCCTACGACTTCGTCACCAGCCGCAAGGGCCGGTGTTGCAAAGCTGGTGGTGAGGATCAGGGCGCAAGCGCCAAGGAGTCCTGCGCCAAGACGACGCAAATTCGATTTGTTCATGATGTGCTGCCTGCACTGTATTTATTGTTCTAGTTCTGCTCAACGTATGCGCGAGGTTCTTGTGCCTCGTCGCTGCTTGAGTCACCATGGCAGCAACAGATACGTCACGCCAAGTCCGGAGATAGAATTATGCCAAAACAGCAGCTGAGTGTTGTAGTCACGCGACGGTTACCGGAGGTTGTGGAAACACGGCTGGCCGAATTATTCGATGTGCGCCTGCGCGAAACTGATGCGCCTATGACCCGCACGGAACTGGCAGAAGCGATAAAAACTTGCGATGTACTGGTCCCGACGATCACGGACCAGATCGATAACACGTTGATCTCCCAAGCGGGCGGTCGGCTCAAGCTGATTGCAAACTATGGTGCAGGGGTTGACCACATCGATGTGGCAACCGCGCGCCAACAGGGGGTGCTTGTCTCGAACACACCCGGTGTGCTGACTGACGATACGGCGGACATGACGATGGCACTGCTGTTGGCCGTGACGCGGCGGATGCCCGAAGGCATGGCACAGATGAAGAACGGCAATTGGGACGGTTGGGCTCCCAATGCGTTGCTGGGCGGGCGGATTTCGGGTCGTCGTCTTGGCATCCTTGGCATGGGCCGCATTGGACAGGCAGTGGCGCGCCGTGCTACGGCTTTTGGCATGCAGGTTCACTACCACAACCGCCGCCGCCTGCGTCTCGAGACGGAAGCAGAATTGCAAGCGACATATTGGGAAAGCCTTGACCAGATGGTGGCGCGTATGGACGTGATATCGGTCAACTGCCCGCACACGCCCTCAACCTTCCACTTGATGAACGCGCGGCGGTTGAAGCTGATGAAGCCTGACGCGGTTATCGTGAACACCTCACGCGGAGAGGTGATCGACGAAAATGCTCTCACCCGCATGCTGCGCGCTGGCGAGATCAAGGGCGCGGGGCTGGATGTGTATGAGCACGGTGTCGAGATTAATCCGCGCCTGCGTGACTTGGAGAATGTCGTACTGTTGCCGCATATGGGGTCTGCCACATTGGAAGGGCGGATTGATATGGGCGAAAAGGTAATCATCAACATCAAGACATTCGATGATGGCCACCGCCCGCCAGATCAGGTCGTGCCGTCGATGCTTTGACCCGCTGCCCTTTGGTGCAAGCTGTAAGGGCGGATGAGTTTAAGGGCCAAATGAAGAGTAAAAAAGGAGATTGTGATGCGCGTTGTTGTAATGGGGTTTCTTGTGGCGATGGCGGGCAATGCGAGCGCGCAGCAGGCTGCTGATGCAATCGAGCCTGAGGCGGCGAGTGCGGGTGCGTTCGAAAGTCTATCGCCCGAAGTGATGGATGCACTGGCGTCTAAGGCGGCGGGTGTCCCTGTTGAGGCGGACAACTGGATGGTTGTTGCGGCGAACCCGCATGCAGTCAAGGTTGGGGCGGATGTGTTGGCGCGCGGCGGTACCGCGGCGGATGCTTTGGTCGCGGTTCAAGTCATGCTGGGGCTGGTGGAGCCGCAAAGCTCCGGCCTTGGCGGTGGCGCGTTTCTGGTCTGGTATGATGCGGAAAAGGGTGAACTGACAACATTTGACGGGCGCGAAACTGCGCCGTTGGCGGCCACGCCACGCCTGTTTCAGGATGAAGCGGGTGAGCCGTTGAAATTCTTTGATGCCGTTGTGGGTGGGCGTTCTGTCGGGACACCGGGGACTCCTGCGCTGTTGGCTGAAGTGCACAAGCGATTTGGCACGCAGGACTGGGCCAGCTTGTTGGCACCTGCGATGTCGCTGGCGAAAGATGGGTTCTCTGTCAGTCCACGCTTGGCGCAGCTTGTGACGGCTGACGCGGAACGTCTGGCAAGCTCGAAAAATACGGCGGAATATTTCATGCCCGCAGGTGTGCCGATTGCAGCGGGCAACACTTTGGTAAATCTGCCTTATGCGCAAACACTTAAGGTATTGAGCGAACAGGGCGTGGGTGCGTTTTATGCAGGTGATCTGGCGAAAACCATCGTCGCCACCGTTCAGGGGGCTGACAATGCGGGTGTCTTGTCCGAGGTCGATCTGGCGATCTACCGCGTGAAGGAGCGTGGGGCAGTTTGTGCGACCTACCGCGCGCATGATGTGTGCGGCATGGGGCCGCCGTCTTCTGGTGCGATTGCGGTTGGACAGACTCTTGGAATGCTTGAGGGATATGATCTGAGCGCTGGGCCGGATGATGTTAACGTGCGGCGACTGATCGGGGATGCCTCGCGGCTGGCGTTTGCAGATCGCGGGCGATACGTGGCGGACAGCGATTTCGTGCCGGTACCCGTAAAGGGACTGTTGAATGCCGCATATCTGGCGGAGCGCGGTGCGCTTCTGGCAGGAGATGACGCGCTGCCGGAAGTTGCAGCCGGCACTCCTGCATTTGATCATGCGCTGAACTGGGCGGATGATGAGGCGATCGAGCTGCCGTCAACTTCGCATATCTCGATTGTGGACAGCTTCGGCAATGTGGCGTCCATGACGACCACCATCGAGAACGGTTTTGGCAGCCGCCTGATGGTGGGTGGCTTTTTGCTCAACAACGAGCTGACAGATTTCTCGTTTCGCAGCCATAGTGACGGTGTGCCGATTGCCAACCGTGTAGAGCCGGGTAAGCGGCCGCGTTCGTCTATGTCACCGACGATTGTAATGAAGGACGGTGCGCCCGTGATTGTTGCAGGCTCCCCCGGCGGCAGCCGGATCATCGGGTACACAACGCAAGCGATCATCGGGATGATTGATTGGGGGCTGGACCCGCAGCAAGCGGCGGCGCTGCCCCATGCGGTCAACCGTTTCGGGACCTATGATCTAGAAGAAGGCACTTCGGCTGAGGCACTTGCTGATGGCTTGGGCGGTATCGGCTATGAGATTAACGCGCGCGGGCTGACGTCGGGGCTTCACCTGATTGCAATCGGTGATAGTTTGCAAGGCGGTGCAGACCCGCGCCGCGAAGGCATTGCATTGGGGGATTAGGGCATGGTTCAGGCGACAGCACTTGCGCGTAACGAAGATGGTATCGGTGCGGCATTGGGTATTCTCAAGCAGCAATTCGGGGAGCGGTTTCAGACTGGTACGTCCATTAGGGAGCAGCACGCCCATACAACCACGTGGATTATCAACCAGCCGCCCGATGGCGTCGTGTTTGCGCAGTCCACGCAGGAAGTTTCCGATATCGTAAAAATCTGTTCGGCGCATAAAGTGCCGATCATCCCCTTTGGCACAGGAACATCGCTTGAGGGGCATGTGAATGCACCTGCGGGCGGGATCAGCATTGATGTGAGCCAGATGAATGAGGTGCTGGAGGTCAACGCGGGCGATCTCGATTGTCGTGTGCAGCCGGGGGTAACGCGGATGGCGCTGAACACCCATTTGCGGGATCAGGGCCTGTTCTTTCCCATCGATCCGGGGGCGGACGCGAGCATTGGCGGCATGGCAGCCACGCGGGCATCGGGGACGAATGCCGTGCGCTATGGCACGATGAAGGATAATGTGCTCAGCCTTGAAGTGGTGATGCCGAACGGTGAAGTGATCCGCACGGCAAGTCGCGCGCGCAAATCCTCTGCGGGATATGATCTGACGCGGTTGATGGTCGGCTCCGAAGGGACGCTCGGGATCATCACCGAAGTCACTTTGCGCCTTCAGGGTATCCCCGAGGCGATATCGGCGGCGAGCTGTTCCTTTCCGAGTGTGGAAGCGGCCTGTGAGACTGTCATGGCCGTGATCCAATACGGCCTGCCCGTGGCGCGGATCGAGCTGTTGGATGCACTGGTGGTCGAGGCGTTGAATAACTATTCCAAGCTCACATTGCCGGAGACACCGCTTTTGCTGCTGGAGTTCCATGGATCAGACGCTGGCGTGGCCGAGCAGGCGGAGACATTTGGTGCGCTGGCCGAGGAGTTTGGCGGCAATGGATATGCTGCGACCACGTCCGCCGAAGAGCGTAACAAGCTATGGCAGGCGCGCCACGATGCCTATTGGGCGATGCTCGCGCTGCGGCCGGGATCCAAGGCGGTGGCGACAGATGTTTGTGTGCCAATTTCGAAACTGGCCGAGGCGGTTGTTGCAACCAACGAAAAGGCCGCCGAGTTGGCGTTGATTGCACCGATTGTGGGCCATGCAGGGGATGGGAATTTTCACGCTTCCGTTTTGGTCGATATGGAGGATGCACAGGAGGTCGCGCGCGCCGAAACTTTTGTAAGCTGGCTCAATGACCGCGCCATCGCACTTGGCGGGACCTGCACGGGCGAGCACGGGATCGGTCAGGGCAAGCGGCCCTATCTGGTCAAAGAACTGGGCGGTGCAGTGGATGTAATGGCTGCGATCAAGCGTGCGCTGGACCCTGATGGTATTATGAATCCGGGAAAGATCATGCCGTAAGGGCAGTACATTTTTGAGGCTCTGTCCCGCCTGTGCCAATGGCCCAAGCACCCCTGAATTTTTGGGATCAAAAGAAATGAAAGACCGCGAAATGGGGTGAGGTCGGTTTTCCGCATTTTCCAGTCGCGGGTTGGCGTTGGATTTCGAGGTTCGGATATAAAACCAAACCAAAGTGCGCAAAAGGGAATCGTGTCATGAAAACTCAAGTCAAAGCATTGGTCGTGGGCGGCGGTGCCGTCGGGACCTCGATCGCTTATCATCTGGCGCGTGCGGGTTGGGACGATGTGATGCTGCTAGAGCGTGACGAGTTGACATCAGGCTCCACATGGCACGCGGCGGGCTTGCTGCCTTATTTCAACATGTCTTTTGCAACGACCCACATCCACGACTACTCGATCAAGTTCTACAAGACGCTTGAAGAAGAGACAGGCCTGAACGCGGGCTTTGCCGTGGTGGGCAACTTGCGCATGGCGCAGACTAACGAGCGGATGGAGGAGTATATGCTCTATGCGTCCACCGCTGAGACGTGCGGTGTACCCTATCAATGGATGACGCCCGACGAGGTAAAGGCCAAGTGGCCGCTCATTCGTACCGAGGATTTGAAAGGCGCGATTTACCACCAGACGGACGGTTATATTAACCCCGCCGATGTGACGATGGCGATGGCCAAAGGCGCGCGTCAGCGTGGTGTCGTGATTGAGCGTAAGTGGCAAGCTGATGCGTTCCATTGGAACGGCGAAGCATGGGAAGTCACCGTGACCAAGATGGTCGAGAAGGGCGGCAACCTGATCCCGTCTGACGAACAGGTTGTGATCACCGCCGAGCATGTTGTGACAGCATCCGGTAACCACGCGCAGCGCACCGCGCAGATGCTGGGCATCAAGATGCCTGCGATCCCTGTCGAGCACCAGTTTATCGTGATGGACAGCGACCCGGAGCTGGTCAAGTTCCGTGCCGAGGGCAATGTAGAGCATCCTGTGATCCGTGACGCTGATGCGCAGTCTTATGTCCGCGAAGAGCGTGGCGGTTGGATCCTCGGCGTCTATGAGCCGAACGCCCCTGCGCGGTTTGAGTACGGTGTACCAGATAGCTTCCGGGCGGATCTGTTCCAACTCGATCTGGACCGGATTGAAGACCAATATATGGCGATGAACCACCGCATCCCCTCGGCAGAGGATTGTGGGCTTAAGGATGATTTTAACGGCCCGATCTGCTACACACCAGACGGTAACCCGCTGGTCGGTCCTGCGCCCGGTTTGCGCAATATGTGGCTTGCGGAGGGTTTCTCCTTCGGGATCACGGCGGCGGGTGGCACAGGCTATTATCTCGCGCAGTTGATGGTCGAGGGGGAGGCCGAGATCGACATGGCCTCGCTCGATCCCAAACGCTACGGCGACTGGATGACGACCGAGTTTGCCGCGCGCAAGAATGAAGAGGCGTACGAGCACGTCTACATCCTCCACCATCCTGACGAGGAGCGTCCTGCCTGCCGCCCGCTGCGCACATCGCCTGCCTATGATCGTCAGGCCGCCCGTGGCGCGCAATTTGGGTGGACAAACGGGTGGGAGCGTCCGAACTACTATGCGCCCGAGGGGTTCAATGATCACGAGAGCCGCAGTTTCCGCCGTGGCGGATGGTGGCAGTATGCTGTGGATGAGGCAAAGGCCGTGCGTGAGGGAGTGGGCCTGATCGACGCGACTGCCTTTACCAAGCATCTGGTGAAAGGGCCGGGGGCGACTGCTTTCCTTGATTGGTTTACCTGTAACAAGCTGCCGAATGTGGGCCGCATCAACCTGACCTATGCGCTGACGGGTGCGGGCACCACGCGCACGGAGTATACCATCGTGCGTTTGGCGCAGGATGAATATTATCTTGTAAGTGCAGGCGGTTGGACCGCTTATGACAGCGATTATCTGCGCAAAGCCATTGAGGATAAAGCACCCGAACTTGGCTATATCGAGTGTCATGATGTGACCACGCAATGGGGTGTTTTCGCCATTGCAGGCCCCAAATCTCGCGATGTGCTGCGCGAGGTGATCAAGGACGCCAATCCTGATACGGCGCTCAGCAACAAGCGTTTCCCGTGGCTCACCATGCGCAATATCGAACTTGGCATGGTGCCTGTGCGCGCGATCCGCGTGGCCTATACTGGAGAGTTGGGCTGGGAACTGCATCATCCCATCGAGATGCAAAACCACCTGTTCGATCTGCTGGAAAAGGCAGGTGAAAAGCATGGTATGAAATTGGTCGGTGCGCGTGCGCAAAACTGGCTCCGGCAGGAGAAATCATACCGCGCCTTCGGGACAGAGCTGGGCCGCGACGCGACGCCGCTTGAGGCGGATCTGCCGCGTTTTGTGAACATGGATAAAGATTTCCACGGCAAACAGGCGATGGCGGAACACGGGATCAAGGCGAAGTGTGTGACGTTGCTCATCGACGGACCTGACGATGCAGACCCTTGGGGCCGTGAGGTGCTCTACCACGGTGACACCCGCGTGGGGCGTCTGACTTCGGGTGGCTATTCTGTCGCATTTGGGAAGTCTATCGGCATGGGCTATGTCAAACCGGAGACTGCGGTGGTCGGGACCAAATTGAAGGTCAAAATGTTTGACCAACTGTGGGATGCCGAGATTGTCGAGGACAGCCCCTATGATCCGAAAAACGCCACCATCCGCGTGGACGGCTAAACACTGTATCGCCATCGCGGGTGTTCTGCTCGCGGTGGTGTTTGCGGCTGGCGTGGCCTTGTCGCCCCCGCGCAGCCCGACGGTTGCGGTGATCGGGGACCGAGCCGATGAGGTCCGCGCCGCGCTTGGCGTAGCGCAGGCAGATCAGGCTACTGTGACCATCGTTCTGCTCCAGCGTTGGGGCAGTTTGCGCCACTTGCCAGACATTGCCGAGGTTTGTTGGGATGCCTGCCATTTTGAGGCCGCGCCCCAGATCACGCTCACCCAGATGCGCTTCGGCAAAACCCGAAAGTTTGTGATCTTTCACTTGCCGGATTTTGCGGATGATCTGGAATGTGTCGTGACGCGTGCTGGCTATGAACTACAGGCTCTTCGCGCTGCACTCCCTGCCTGTCAGATTAAAGCGGCGCGCTTGCCCGTTTGGATATTGCCCATGGGATTGGGCCGCATTTCGTGAAGTTATCTGTGCGCGCGTGCCGCCAGCCATGATGTCCACTCGGCTTTGCTGCCGGAGAACACATTCAGGTCGACTTCGCCCGCAATGCCGTCAATCAGCCCTGTGGCCGAGTACTGCCAAAAACGCCAGCTTTCGCGCGGATAGGCCTCGCGCGGGGTCTTGGCAGTGGTGCGCAGCCAGTATTCATAACCGTTGAAGAATTCCAGTCTGTTTTCTTTGTAAAAGCGCGGCGTGGTGTAGATAATCGGGCGCTGGCCGTAATGCGCTTCCACGATCCGTAGCCAGCGGCGCATCTCATCCTGAACTACTTTTGCATCGGGGCGGCGGTGTGCGCAGGTGGGAGAGAACGGGTTCCACTCCATGTCGAGGACTGGGGGCAGCATGCCTTTGGTTTTGGGGACATTGCGAATGAACCAGCGGGCCTGAACTTCGGGCGTGGTGCAGAAATAATAGAAATGATAGGCCCCGCGCGCCACGCCCGCCTTGCCCGCACCGCGCCAGTGGGATTTGAACATCGGGTCCAGCAGGTCGCCACCTTCGGTGGCTTTCAAGAAGGCAAAGTTTACGCCATTGCGGCGCGCTTGGGACCAGTTGATACTCTTCTGAAACCTTGCGGCATCGATGCCGTGCACGGGATAGCGGGAGGGGCGTTGTCCCCTGAAATCAACGGGATCGGCATCGCTAAAGTTGGGTGCGACGGGTTTACCCACTGGGATCGCTTTGCCGCCATCGCCACCACAGGCCGCGACCAGGGAAATCAACAGGATCGACAGGGTGGTGCGTATGTTCATGTCTGTGTCCGTTTCGCGATAAAGGCAAGGTTATTGGCGGGCATGTCCCGCACGCTAAAGCTTAGGCCCGCCGAAGTCAGCACCTCATTGATCCACGCATCATCCTTATAGCCGATCGCGGGATCAGCGGCGCGGAGTTCCGCGTCAAATCGGGCATCGCCGTCGGAGGTCAGGAGGCCGCCACGCATGAAGGGACCGTAGAGAGTGAGGGTGCCGGATGGCGCGAGCGCTAAGGCTGCATCACGCAGTAGGGTCTGGGCGGCGGGCTTTGAAATGAGGTGTAGCAGGTTGCCGAGGTGGATAAGATCAAACGCGTCTTGATCTATCGACCACCCTTGCTGTGTGGCGTCCAGGACTGTTGCAGGATGCAGATTGGGGCGTTGTGCTGAAGCGACATAGGCGTTGATACTGGCGATGCGGTCGGGAGCGATCTCGGAGGGGAACCAGTCAAGATTGGGGAATGCGATGGCGAGGGCCGTGATGTGTTGGCCCGTGCCAGAAGCAATCTCCAGCGCGCGTCCATGAGACGGTGCCACATCGCGCAGGAGGGCAGTGATGACGGGCAGGTTGCGTTCGGCTGAGGGGGCAAAGAGCTTGTCGCCCTCGGCTGGGCTGGCGATGCTGGCGCTGGGGGGGAGGCGGCTCATGGACGCAGGCGGTCAGGGCGCAGGGCGGCAACGGAGGCCGCGTCGAGCGACGGTGTGCGGCCCATGACCAGATCGGCCACAAGCGTCGATGCGGCGGGGGAGGTTTGAAAGCCGTATCCCCCTTGGCCTGCGCACCAGATGAACTCTGGCACCTCGGGGTCACGGCCCAGAACGAGGGTGCGGTCGGGGGCAAAACTGCGCAATCCGGCCCATGTGGCGATGGGTCTGGTGACGGGCTCGGAAACCATATTTTCATAGCGATCAAGGCCTTCGGCGAGGGTCATATCATCGGCGTAAGCATCATGGGGATGGGTTGCGACTTCCTCTGCGGGGGAGACGAGCAACGCGCCCGCGTCAGGCTTGGCGTACCAGCTCTCATTCGGGCCAAAGAACATGGGCCAGCGGGATGTGTCATGGCCTCCCGGTGCGGCCAGGCGCGCCATGGAGCGGCGATGTGGGATGATGCCCAGTGGCGTTACACCAGCGATGCCTGCGATCAGATCAGCCCATGCGCCAGCGGCGTTAACGAGGGTGTGGGCGGTGTATTCTGCACCTGCGCGCACATGCCAGCCGTGGCTGTCCTGACGGATTTCTGTAACCACAGCATCGGTGATGATGTGCCCGCCATTTGCACGGATGGTACGGATGAAATCCTGCATCAAACGGTCTGTATCGATGTCGAATGCGGGCGCATGATACGCCGCTAGACCCACTTGGGCAGGGTCGAGAATGGGCACAAAATCAATCGCTTCAGCGGGGGTAATGGGATGTACGCCCATGTTGGCGACGTCAGCCTTAAAGGCATCAAGTTCATCCGCTCTGGCGACGACGAGTAGTCCACGTTGGGTCAGATATTCGCCCTCTTGGAAGTGGTCCATACTGGCGCGGTTGAGGGCTTGGACGGAAGGCGGGCCGTAGTTTTCCTCGATCAACGCAGCGGAACGGCCAGAGGCGTGGTAGCCCGTGGCGCTTTCCATCTCCAGTACAGTAACCTGGGCGTCGGCAGAGAGGCGGGCCGCAGCGGAGAGACCTGCGATGCCGCCGCCGATGATGAGGATATCGGTCATGTTAGTTTGCCCTGATTGCTGCGCGGTGATGGGATTTTTTGGCACGGGGGCGGAGCCTGCGCAACGGTTAATGGGCCGTTTGGGTCGTATGGTGCGAATCGAGGGTTAACAACGTTGTTTTGTTGGGTTTGGTGGGGGTGCTTTGCATACAGAACCTGTACACCTGCTGTACACCCCCCTGTGCACCATTTGGGCAGGGGGGTGTGGTTAACGCTGCGTGCGATGGTAAAGGTTAACGCCGCCTTTTTCCACGGCGCGTTGGTAGGCAGGGCGCGCTTCCATAGCGTCCACGAACGCGGCGAGCTTGGGGTATTTTGCGCGGCGGTCCATACGCATGGCGATCTGCGCAGGGAAGCTGAGCATAATGTCGGCAGCACTCAGATCGTCGAGGACAAAGTGACCGGAGGGGCGGATGATACTCTCCATATAAGCGAAGTGGCTGTCGAGTTGCTCGGCAATGCGCGGATGCAAAGGCGCACCAGCCTCCCCCAAGCGGCCCACAAGGAGGTTGAGCAGAATGGGCGTCATGGCGGAGCCTTCGGCAAAGTGCATCGCCTCAAGGTGGCGAATGTGGGCGGGGGTGCCCGCATCGGGGATCATCTGGGGGGCGTATTTCGCGCAGAGGACTTCGGTGATTGCTGCACTTTCGATAATGATCTCGCCGTCCATCTCGATCATCGGGGATTTGCCCAAGGGGTGGAGTTTGAGCAGCTCTGGTGGGGCGAGGTTGGTTTTCTCGTCGCGGGTGTGCACGATGAATTCATACGGCTCCCCGATCTCTTCGAGGAGCCACAGAATGCGGAGCGAGCGGGACCTGTTGAGGTGATGGAGTTTTATCATGAGGCCAAGCTTAGGGGGTTTGTACGGGTCTGCAAAGCGCGGCATTGTGTTTGCGACGTAACGGGAGAATTGGGATGATCATTGCGGATAAGGCCAAGCTGACCGGGACGCCGAGGGACGCGCGCGGTGAGGGCTGGGAAAGTTTGCGTCTGTTGGTGCGCTCCGACGGGATGGGGTTTTCGATGACGGAAACCCGCGTGCTGCCGGGTGCGGTGCTGCGCTTGCAGTACAAACACCACATTGAAGCGTGTTACTGCATCGGCGGCGCAGGGGAGGTTGTAGAGCTGTCGAGTGGGGCCGTGCATCCAATCTCGGCGGGGGTGCTTTATGCGCCGGACAAGCATGATCTGCATGAAGTGCGGGTGCCTGCGGATGGCGAAGCGCTGCATTTGATTTGCGTGTTTTCGCCGGGGCTGGAGGGGACGGAGGTGCACGGACCGGACGGGAGCTATCCGGCGGGGTGAGGGGAGCTTTTCGGACAAAATGTGAATTCACGGCAGTTGAGCCAATGACTGCTTCGAGAAAACCGAAAGTTCAACAAGCGGTGGTTTTTAGTAAGCCATGCCTGAATTGAAGGTGTGTTGACAAAACTATATTTATAGTTTTATTTGTAGCTATGATGAAACACGCATCCGCTGCCCTTTCGCTCGCTGCTCTCGGTCACGACACCCGCTTGACGATCTTTAGATTGTTGGTGCGGGCCGGAAAAGATGGCCTGAATATTGGTGAGATCGGCCAGCATCTGGACATGGCAGCCTCTACCCTCGCGTATCATCTCGGAACCTTGGTGGATGCCGGACTTGTCACCCAAGAACGGCTAGGGCGTCAGATCATCAACCGCGTGGATTTTGATGTTATGCATCAAACGGTCTCCTTCCTGACAGCGGAGTGCTGCGCGGGCGTAAAGCTCACACAGGAGGATGCAGCGTAATGGATGACGTTGTTTTTCTTACTCAAAAGAAACTATATATTTAAGGATATAGATATGTCTGAAACTTCTCTCGATGTTCGTTCTCGGACTACAGATCTCGTTCATCAGCTCTGGTTGAGCGAAAAAGTCTGGCTGTTTTCCGCATCCCTGCTTGCCATGCTTTTTGTTCTGGCACCGGCGCTGGGCTTCACAACAATGCGTTTTGCAGCCCAGAACTTGCTAAACGTTGCCCCGTTCCTTGCTCTGTCTGTAGGGATCGCAGCTTACGCCGGAGCGACAGGCGCGGATGGTTTGATTGCGCGCGCCTTTACCGGATCACCGGCAGTCATGATTCTAATCGCTGCTGCTGCTGGTGGTCTTTCGCCCTTTTGTTCTTGCGGCGTGATTCCCCTGATCGCAGCTCTGTTGGTCATGGGCGTGCCTTTGTCAGCAGTCATGGCCTTCTGGTTGGCATCCCCCGTAATGGATCCGTCTATGTTTCTGTTGACCACTGGCACGCTTGGTTTTGAGTTTGCGGTCGCCAAAACGATCACGGCGCTCGGCTTGGGCGTCTTCGGTGGATTTGTCGTTCACATGGTATCTCGTGCGGGAGGCCTGACTGATCCATTGAGGAGCGGCGTTGGCAATGGCGGTTGTGGTGGATCAAAAGTCCGCACATCGGAGCCCGTTGTCTGGAAATTTTGGCGCGATGATGCGCGGGTTGCGAAGTTCTGGCGCGAAGGGATCAAGACCACATTGTTCCTCGCAAAATGGCTGACACTGGCGTTCATTCTGGAAAGCCTGATGCTGGCGTGGCTGCCCGCCGATCTGGTGGCACGCACGCTTGGCGGCACGGGGATCGCTCCAATCGGGATTGCGACGCTTGTTGGTGTGCCTGCCTATCTGAACGGTTACGCGGCGCTGCCGCTGGTTGGCGGGCTGATGGAGCAAGGCATGGCCCCCGGTGCAGGCTTGGCATTTTTGGTTGCAGGTGGGGTCAGCTCGTTGCCCGCCGCCATCGCCGTCTGGGCATTGGTTAAGCCGCAAGTGTTCATCCTGTATCTCGGAATTGCGCTGATAGGATCCTTTGCGAGCGGGTTGCTGTTTCAGCTCTGGACGACCTTCTGAAACTTCCCCCGGTTCTGATCGAGGATTGCAGGCCCTCATTGAGTGGCCTGCAATCATCTGGGCGTTCCATAAATCTTCTTTTTGGAACACGCGTAAAATACATCGTTTGTCGCTGCCAGAAACCCCAAGCCGTTGTTGAAGGTTTGGGCCTCTACCCTGACAGCCGCCAATCGCTGCAAACAAATAAAGGCCCCGCCAATCTGGCAGGGCCTTCTTTATTTCAAACGCAACTCTCGCTTATTGCGGAATGTCGCCCTCGATGCCTTCGACGTAGAAGTTCATGCCGGCGAGTGTGCCGTCATCTGCTGTTTCGCCATCGGCAAGGAATGCTGTGCCGTCCTGCTTGTTCAGCGGGCCGGTGAACGCGTGGTAGGAGCCGTCGGCGAGGGAGGCTTTCAGCGCCAGTGCTTCTTCTTTGATGTCAGCTGGTACTGCGTCGGAAATTTCGCCGATGCCGACCATGCCTGCGCCGATGCCGTCCCATGTGTCCGTGGAGGACCATGTGCCGTCTTTGACCGCTTGTACGCGGGCGATGTAGTAGGGGGCCCAATCATCGATGATGGAGGAGACGCGCGGGAAGGGTGCGTATTGGCCCATGTCGGAGGCTTGGCCGAATGTGACGACGTTGCCTGCTTCTTGAGCTGCCGCTTGGGGTGCTGTGGAGTCGGTGTGTTGCAGAACCACGTCCGCGCCTTGCTCGATCAGGACCTTGGCGGCGTCCGCTTCTTTTGCGGGGTCGAACCATGTGTAGGCCCAGACGATTTTGAACTGCACGTCAGGGTTCACTTTGCGCGCATGGATAAATGCAGAGTTGATGCCGCGGATAACTTCGGGGATCGGGTAGGAGCCGATGTAGCCCACGATGTTGGACTTGGTCATCTTGCCCGCGATGTGGCCTTGGATGGCGCGACCTTCATAGAAGCGTGCGGAATAGGTGGAGACGTTGTCGGCGCGTTTGTATCCTGTGGCGTGCTCGAACTTCACGTTCGGGAACTTGGATGCCACATTGATCGTCGGGTCCATGTAGCCAAAGGACGTTGTGAAGATCAGTTCGGCACCGTCGAGGGCCATCTGTGTCATCACACGCTCGGAATCGGGGCCTTCGGCCACGCTCTCGACAAAGACTGTCTCGACGCTGTCGCCGAATTCTTTTTCTACGGCAAGGCGGCCCTTGTCGTGCTCATAGGTCCAGCCACCGTCACCGATGGGACCGACGTAGACAAAGCCGATTTTGGTTGTGTCTTGCGCGAAGGCCGCGGTTGTCATGCTGGCAGCAAGTGCGGTGCCGAGCAGCAGCTTGGCCGCGGCGCGTTTGGTAAATGTCATGTGAGAGTTCTCCCCAGTAGGTGTGTTCAAGCAGATGTGCCTCAGGACGAGGCGTGGAAAATGCGTCCGAGTGATCCCGGTGCGGCGTTGCGCGAGCGCGACAAAAACACAAGGACGATGATGGTTATGACGTAGGGCGACATTGCCAGATATTCGACCGGAATGGCAACGCCTGCACCCTGTAGATTAAGCTGTAATTGAACCAGACCGCCAAAAAGATAGGCACCCGCCAACACCCGCAAGGGGCGCCATGAGGCGAATACCACCAGCGCGAGTGCGATCCAGCCGATGCCAGCGGTCATGCCTTCGGTCCATTGCGGCACACGGATGAGGCTGATGTACGCACCGCCCACGCCTGCACAGGCCCCACCGAACATGATGGCGAGGGTGCGCACGCGCTTTACCTTGAAGCCAAGTGCATGCGCCGCATCATGGTTCTCGCCCACAGCGCGCAAGACCAGTCCAATGCGGGTGAATTTGAGCACGGCCCAAACGGCAATAACAAGGGCGATGCCGAGGTACACGATGATATCATGGCTGAGCAGGATCGGACCCAGAACAGGAATATCGGCCAGTGGGCCAAAATTTACGTCCCCAAGGCGCGGCGGTTTGATCCCGACGTAACTTTGCCCGAGCAACGCAGAGAAGCCGAGGCCAAAGAGCGTGAGGGCAAGGCCGGAGGCGACCTGATTGGCGAGCATGACTTGGGTCAGGAAGGCGAATAGCAAGCTGAGCACGGCGCCCCCAACAGCAGCGGCGACAAATCCCAGAAGGGGTGAGCCAGTCTCAACGGCGGTCGCAAATCCACAGATCGCGCCCATGATCATCATGCCCTCAACCCCGAGGTTGAGCACGCCTGTCCGCTCGGCCACCAGTTCGCCAATAGCGGCAAAAATCAGCGGAGTCGCGGCGACGAAGAAGCCCGCGATAAAGAGGATCGGATTGATTGCAGAAAGATCCATTACACGACCTCCATCCGGCCAAACCTCAGCCGATAGTTTGTGAAAAGATCAAAGGCGAGCAGGAAGAAGAGCAACATCCCTTGGAAGACCTGAATGGCTGCGGCGGGTAGACCGAGCTTTGATTGGGCGATATCGCCGCCGATGTAGGTGAGTGCCATAAGTCCGCCAGCCAATAAAATTCCGACCGGATGCAAGCGGCCCAGAAATGCGACAATGATCGCCGTGAATCCATACCCTACGTTGAAATCAATCGTCACCTGACCGGCAGGGCCGGAGACTTCGAACATACCGGCAAGCCCTGCAAGCAACCCCGACACACCAAGACAAAATAGGACCAGCCGCGCAGGGTTCACACCGGAAAACGCCGCCGCGCGTGGCGCATCACCCGTGACGCGAATGGCAAATCCGAGGCGGTGGCGCGCCAGCAACACATAGGCAAATATCACCGCGATAAGTGCTGCAACGACACCCCAATGCATGCCGCTGCCCGCAATGAGGTCAGCATTATGCGTGCTGGCATATTGCTGGAGGTTGCGAGAGCCGGGAAATCCGAACCCTTCTGGATTTTTCAACAATCCTAATGACATAGAGGCCAAAAATTGCTCTGCGACATAGACCAGCATCAGCGAGACCAAAATCTCGTTTGTTCCGAATTTCACCTTGAGCACGGCAGGGATCATCGCCCAGATCCAGCCGCCGAATGCCCCCGCTAAAACCATGAGTGGAAAGATGAACGCACTCTCTGTCGGATAAAACGCAAGCCCCACACCTGCACCAAACAGCGCTCCCATGATGTATTGGCCCTCTGCGCCGATGTTCCAGATGCCTGCCTTGAATCCGAGGCTCAGACCAATCGCGATGAGCACTAAGGGCGCACCTTTGATCAACAGTTGAGGGCGGTAGAAAAACGCAAACTCGCCAAACAGCGGCTCCCAGAAAATGGTGCGGATCGCCTCGAACGGATCTTTGCCCAGCACGGCAAATAATAAGCCGCCAAACACCATCGTTGCCAGAACGGCCAACAGTGGTGCGGCAAGCGAAAATGCACGGCTGGGCTCAGGGCGCTTTACTAAGGCGATCATGGGCAAACCTCGGCCACGGGCGACTTCTTCAATTGGCCTCTAAACTCATTTTTCGAACGCTTACACATGCGCCACCTCCATATCATGGGCGCCACCCATCATCAGGCCAATCTCTTCCACCGTAATTCCCTGCGCTGGGCGGGGCGGTGTCAGGCGACCCTCGTTCAGCGCGGCAAAGCGGTCGGAGATTTCCATCAGCTCGTCCAAATCCTGACTGATCACAATAAGCGCTGCCCCGTTTTCTGCCAGATCAAGTAGAGCCTGACGGATGTCGGCGGCAGCGGAAGCATCGACGCCCCATGTGGGCTGGTTCACGATAAAGACGTCGGGCGATTGCATGACTTCGCGACCGATGACGAATTTTTGCAGGTTTCCGCCAGAAAGTGATCGTGCTGCCGCGCCAGCGCTGGGGGTGCGAACGTCGAATTTCTTGATCACGGATTCTGCAAATGTTTTGGCGGCGGGCCAATCGAGAAAACCGGCCTTTTCCAGTTCCATGCGGGCAGCACCTGTAAGCATAGCGTTCTCGGTCAGCGACATGTCGGGCGCAGCGGCGTGGCCCATGCGCTCTTCCGGTGCGGTAAGCAGCCCGTTTTTGCGCCGCGGTGTTGGGCCAGTGGGACCGATATCGGTGCCTTTGTAGCTAATCATACCGCGCGCGACGGGGCGTTCGCCCGAAAGGGCCGCGAGCAACTCGTCCTGCCCGTTGCCCGCAACACCGCCGATGCCGAGAATTTCACCAGCGCGCAGATCAAGGGAGATATCTTTGAGCGCGATGCCAAAGGCGTTGGGAGCAGGGGCGCTGAGATTGGTAAGTGTGAGGACGGTATCGCCTGCTGTTTGACCTGCACGGGTGGGCGTTTGCAGCAGCTTGCCGACCATCATCTCCGCCATCTCGCGTGCGGTGGTGTCGCGCGGGATACATTCACCGACAACTTTGCCGAGGCGCAGGATGGTGGCGTGGTCGCAGAGTGTTCTGATCTCTTCGAGCTTGTGAGAGATATAGAGAATGGCGGTGCCTTCGGCGCTAAGTTTAGTCAGGGTTTTAAACAGGATTTCGACCTCTTGCGGTGTCAGTACGCTGGTCGGTTCGTCCATGATCAGCAGCTTGGGTTCTTGCAGCAGGCAGCGGATGATCTCGACGCGCTGGCGCTCTCCTGCGGACAGATCCCCCACGATGCGGTCGGGAGAAAGCGGCAGGCCGTAAGCCTCGGACACGGAGGTGATCTGGGCGGAGAGCGCGCCGAGTTTGGGCGAGTTCTCCATCCCGAGAGCGATGTTTTCGGCAACAGTCATCGCATCGAATAGCGAGAAATGCTGGAACACCATACCGACCCCTGCGGCACGGGCCGCACGCGGCTCTGACGGGGTGAAGGGCGCGCCGTTCATCTGCATCCCACCTGAGTCAGGTTTCACAAGGCCGTAAATCATCTTAACCAGTGTGGATTTTCCCGCGCCGTTTTCACCGAGCAAAGCGTGAACCTCACCAGTACCGATTTCAAGCGACACAGCGTCATTGGCGACAACGCCGGGGTAGGCTTTTGTCAGGGAGGTCAGCGTGAGCAGCGGTTGGGTCATGAGAGGGCCTTGGCTTGGGCGTCACAGAGTAATGCGCGCACGGTTCCATTTGCAATCTGATCGGGGTGTTTGCCAAGGGTTTTATCACCGATGGGGCATGTGATTGGTGTCGGATCGAGGCCCATGTCCGTCAGGCGCTTTGAAAATCGCGCCCATTTTGTCTCGGAGCCGATGAGGCCGATGCTGGCGGCTCCACGCTTGATGAGCGCGGCGCAGAGGGCCAGATCAATCTCGTGGCTGTAGGTAAAGATGAGATGATGGGCATAGGTGGGCGCGCGGGAGGCCAGCAGGGGCATATCAGCGGCGGGGATTTTGGTGACATCGGCGGCAGTTTGGGATGGGAAGCGGTCGGGAGAGGAATCGATCCATGTAATTTTGAATGCTTGAGGGGGGGCTTTTTTGATGACAGCGCGCCCTACGTGTCCTGCACCCCAAACCCACAAATATTTCGGATGGGGGCGGCTTGAAACGATGCGGTGAACCGAAAATTGGTCTAGCTCAATGGCCAATGGAGTTGGTGTATAGGTGTAGCGCAGGGTGACCGCACCGCCGCAGCATTGGCCGAGGTTCGGGCCTAGGGGGATTGTCTCGGAATACTCCGGACCGCCCTTGGCAAGAATTTCGCGGGCCGTGGCGATCGCGCGATATTCGAGTGCGCCACCGCCGATGGTTTGTTTGGTAGTGGTAGGGGTGACAACCATTGTGGTGCCTACATCGCGGGGCGTGGAGCCGCGTGTGCCGCTGATTTCGATATATATATTGCTCTGCATTTCACCCATCGCCTTGGGCCTTTGTGATCGCTTTCAGGACGGTTTCTGCTGTGGCGGGGGTTTGCAGGTCTGCGTAGTGCGGGCCGCAGGCGGTGACGGCATCGGCAAGGGCCGACCACGCGGAAATGCCGAGCATGAAGGGCGGCTCGCCCACTGCTTTTGAGCGGTAGATAGTGCGGGCGGGGTTGGGCTGATCCCAGAGTGCCACGTTAAAAATATCGGGCCGATCGGAGCAGGCAGGGATTTTATACGTGGCGGGCGCGTGGGTCTTGAGCGCGCCTTTGTCGTCCCAAACAAGTTCTTCGGTGGTGAGCCAGCCCGCCCCTTGGACGTACCCGCCCTCGATCTGACCAATGTCGAGCGCGGGGTTCAGGGACTGGCCTGCGTCATGCAGGATGTCGGTGCGCAGAATTCGGTTTTCGCCTGTGAGTGTGTCGATGACGACTTCCGTAATGGCGGCACCGTAGGCGAAGTAGAAGAAGGGTTTGCCCACGCCTTTGATGCGGTCCCATTTGATGTCGGGGGTTTTGTAGAAGCCTGTGGCGGAGAGGCTGATGCGGGCTTGGTAGGTTGCGGATGCGGCCTCTGCGAAGGTGAGCGTTGTGGCGCCTGCGGTCACTTCGCCGTCCTTGAATTTCACGTCCGTGGGGGCGCAGCCGTGTAAGGATGCAAGGTGTTCAGACATTCGGTTGCGTATGGTTTCGCAGGCGTTGAGCACCGCCATACCGTTGAGATCGGTTCCAGAACTGGCAGCGGTGGCCGATGTGTTTGGCACTTTGGCAGTATCGGTGGCAGTGATCTTGATCTGAGCGAGGGGCACGCCAAACTCGGACGCAGCGATCTGGGCGATTTTCTGGAACAGGCCTTGGCCCATCTCGGTGCCGCCGTGGTTCAGGTGGATGGAGCCGTCTTGGTAGACGTGGACCAGAGCGCCAGCTTGGTTCAGGTGAGTTAGGGTAAAGGAGATGCCAAATTTGACAGGGGTGAGGGCGATGCCGCGTTTAAGGATCGGGTTTTCTGCGTTCCACTTGGCGATTGCCGCGCGGCGCGCGTCGTAGTCAGCGCTTGCAACAAGGCGGTCGGTGAGGGCGTTGATGATGCAATCGGTGACGGGCTGTTGGTATGGCGTTGTTTGGCCAGTGTCATCGTCGCAGTAGTAGTTGGCGCGGCGCACTTGGAGAGGGTCTAGCTCAAGATGTGTGGCGATATGATCCATAACACGTTCGATCCCCACGATCCCCTGCGGGCCACCAAAACCGCGAAAGGCGGTGGCGCTTTGCGTGTTCGTCTTGAGGCGGTGGGAGGTGATGCGGATGTCGGTCAGATGGTAGGCGTTGTCAGCGTGTAGCATGGCGCGGTCGGCCACGGGGAGCGACAAATCCATTGCCCAGCCGCAGCGGGCGAAATGCGTAAAATCCAGCGCAGTGATGCGGCCTGTGTCGTCGAAGCCTGTGTCATAGGTG
>RCNE010000405.1_pt1 | contig 23236 bp, 29 predicted proteins | sample 2041361 | NCBI WGS metagenome assembly RCNE01 (sample SAMN09708229, study PRJNA481090) | Marine sediment metagenome, whole genome shotgun sequencing project. | reverse complement strand
CAAATCAATGCGTTCTCTTTGGAGGTGATCTGCGCGAAAGGTAATCATCGCATGATCCAAAAGCTGACTGGCGGCACGCGAGCTTTCGTCAATCGCACGCACCATGGAGCGCAACGCGTCACGGTTCTCTTTTTTGCTCACACGCTGCAAAGTCGCATCCGCATAAGAGCGCACCGTCGCAAGTGGTGTGCGCACCCGATGCGCCGCCTCGGCGATGAAATCCTCGGATCTGGTTAACGATTGATCGAGCCGGCCCATAAGGGTGTTTAGGGATGAAACCAATGGCACCATTTCTGATGGGACTTCCTTTTGGAACGGGCTTAAATCTTGCGGCCCGCGTTTTTGTACCGACGTGGCCAATCGCATTAGGGGCCGAATTGTGGTGGCGGTTGCCCAATAAGACAGTAACGCTACCAGCAGGAAAAATCCGGCGCTGAACAACGCCACAGTCTTTGAAATGCCATTCAATGTACGCGATAGGGCGTCTTGAGTTTGTGCGATAGAAACGGAAATTTGTGTGCGCTCGCGCGCCCCGATAAGAAGTCGCGTTGCGCTGGCCAACCGAACGTTGGTGTCCCCGTAGCGGATCGTTTGAAATATGCTCTTTTCGCCCGTGGAGACAAACGGAAGGGGTAGGTTTTCATATCCCGAGAGCAGTTTGCCATCTTGATAGATTGCATAGAAAACACGGTCGTCCAAATCTGTGTCCAACATGGAAAACGATGCGTATGGAAAATCCACTTCAACGGCCCCGTTTCGAATGATAGCCGCCCCCAGCATTGAAGAAACCGACGCTCCCAAAATATCATCCTGGCTGTTTTGTGCGATTTGTGCTGCGTAGCCTCGCACAATGACAAACAAAATGATGGCAAGGATTGCTGAGCCACTGATCAAAGTGATCATCAAGCGTTTTGTTAACGAACCAGAAACACGCACGGCATTAGACGTCATCTAGTCGATACCCCAATCCCCGATGTGTGGTGATTTTAAGGGATGTGTTTTCCAAATGTTTACGCAGCCTGCCGATATAGACTTCGATCGCGTTTTCCGAAACATCTTCGTCGTAGGAAAAAAGCCGGTCAACCAGCTTTTGCTTCGAGAATATTTGACCACGTGCGTTCAGCAATAGTTCGAACAACCGCAGCTCTCTATTGCGAAGATCTACAATCTCACCTCTTACAGAAAGCTGCCCAGCCAGCGGGTTAAAAGCCACGTCGCCAATTTGTAAGATCGCTTGCGCGGAACCTGCTTTTCGACGCAAAACCGCGCGGCATCTGGCCTGCAATTCAGCGTGATCAAATGGCTTTGTCACATAATCATCAGCCCCCAAATCAAGAATACTGATTCTATCTGAAACTTGTGATCGCGCCGTCAGAACAATGATCGGCGTGTCCTTTTCCCTTTCCCTATGATGCTTAAGGAAGGTGCGCCCATCGCCGTCTGGCAACATGATGTCCAGCAGAATCAAATCGTATTCACCCGTATCGGAGTATGCGATTGCATCTTGTAATTTGTCTGCATGATCAATGACATGACCATCGATTTTCATCCGTGAACATACCGCGATTGCCAACTCGTGATTGTCTTCAACCAATAGGTATTTCATGTTTCCCACATATTGTTTTGAGGAGTGACAGGTCTGTGACAGGTTTGCGTGCTTGTTTGATTTAACTGGCCCGTTTTGTGGCCGGTTGTCAAATGGGAGGAAATCATGATGACATTTAAACTGGGCCGCCGCGCCCTTATTGTAGGCGCTGTGGCAGCGCTTGGTTTTGGCGCACCTGCATTGGCAGATGGGCACAAAGTCTTGGATAGTATTCACTTCTTGATCCCCGGCGGTGCCGGTGGTGGTTGGGATGGGACGGCACGCGGAACGGGCGAAGCATTGACCAATGCGGGCCTTATCGGCACGGCATCCTACGAAAACATGTCCGGTGGCGGTGGTGGCAAAGCCATTGGGTACTTGATTGAAAATGCAGAGAGCAACCATGGCACTTTGATGGTGAATTCAACGCCCATCGTGATCCGCTCGCTGACAGGCGTTTTTCCGCACAATTTTCGTGACCTGACATTGGTTTCAGGCACGATTGGTGACTACGCCGCAATTGTTGTCGGCAAAGACAGCCCGATCAATTCGATGGCTGATCTGCTGGCAGCTTATGACGCTGACGCGTCTGCAACCGCAATCGGTGGCGGTTCTGTTCCGGGTGGCATGGATCACCTAGTGGCAGCCATGGTTATGGAAGCGGCTGGCAAAGATGCCTTAGGCGTTAAGTACATTCCATACGACGCAGGCGGCAAAGCAATGGCAGCATTGCTGTCAGGTGAAATCGCAGCCCTATCAACCGGTTTTTCAGAAGCCGTCGATCTGGCTAATGCTGGCGAAGTGAAGATCATTGGCGTCACATCTGATGACCGTGTGGCGGCCGCCCCGGATGCAATGACGATGAAAGAGCAAGGCATTGATACAACTTTCGTAAACTGGCGCGGTTTCTTTGGGGCCCCTGGAATGCCTGCTGACAAAGTTGCGATGTACCAAGATGCGATTGAGAAAATGTACGCCACGCCTGAATGGGAAACCGTTCGTGCGCGTAACGGTTGGGTTAATATCCACAATTCAGGCGATGATTTTAAAGCGTTCCTTGAAGAACAAGAAACTGCCATCGGTGATCTGATGAAAAAGATGGGCTTTTTGTAGAAACCCCCTTGGCAAAGCGGGCAACCGCTTTGCCAACAATACTGTATTTGGGAGATGGCACATGGCACTGGATCGCTGGATAGCATTGATCTTACTTGGTTTTTGCCTTGTCTACGGGTACACAGCTTGGTTCACGATGGACGCCGGTCTTGCGCCATTCATGAAGAACAACCCGATTTGGCCGAGCACATTTCCCAAAGTCCTATCCATTTTGGGTATCATTGCCTCATCGATCATTCTGTTAGGCTTTGAAAAGGGTGACCAAAAAGAACTGGATATCGATTACCGCCGGTTGCACGAATACAAACTCGGTCAGGCGATCATGTTACTTTGTCTTATGGTGGCCTACGCTCTGTGTCTGCGCCCCTTGGGGTTCATTTTTTCCACATCCGCATTCCTGATTTTTGGCAGCGTGATACTGGGAGAACGAAAGTTTCATATCATGGTGCCGGTTGGGCTGATTGCGACGCTGTTTATCTGGTACTTGGTCCAACAGGTGCTCGGAATATATCTGCGCCCATTTCCAGCCTTTTTAGGAGTTTGATATGTTAGAGGGAATTCTTCTTGGCCTTCAAACAGCCTTTTCTATTAAAATGCTGTTGATGGTGATCGGTGGCTGTTTGATTGGCACCTTTATTGGCATGTTGCCGGGTCTTGGCCCAATGTCGATCATTGCAATCATGATCCCGGTTGCGATTTCCATAGGCGATCCAGCGGCTGCAATTATTCTTTTGGCGGGTGTCTATTACGGTGCAATTTTCGGCGGATCGACCTCATCCATTCTATTGAATGCGCCGGGTGTTGCGGGAACCGTCGCCACCAGTTTTGATGGCTATCCAATGGCCAAACAAGGCAAGGCCGGCAAGGCGTTGACGATCGCAGCGATTGCCAGCTTTTGTGGCGGCACGATCGGGGCGGTGTTGCTTATGATTTTCGCACCAGCCTTGTCATCCGTTGCCTTGCTGTTTCACTCGGCCGAATATTTCGGATTGATGATCGTTGGCCTGTCAGCCATCACCGCGTTTGCGGGCACCGGACAAGTTGCCAAAGCAATGATGATGACGCTTCTTGGCATAATGCTTGGCACTGTTGGCGAAGGGACGATGTTCAGCTTGCCACGATTCACAATGGGCGTGATGGACCTGCAATCAGGGCTTGGCTTTGTGACGCTTGCCATGGCGATGTTTGCTCTGCCAGAGGCGTTGTTTCTGGTGCTGAATCCGGCAATGTCCGTAACTGGTAAGAGTGAGGAAATCAAAGACCTACGCATCACGCGTTCAGAGGCGAAATCAATCGCACCCGTTATCGCGCGCCAGTCAATCCAAGGGTTCTTTATTGGTGTTTTACCGGGCGCTGGCGCAACAATCGCCAGCTTCTTAGGCTATGCGGTAGAGCGTAATATCGCCACCGAAGAGGAACAAAAGCAGTTCGGCAAAGGGTCTGTTAAAGGCCTTGCCGCACCCGAAACGGCTAACAATGCAGCCTGCACGGGGTCATTTGTGCCCCTGTTAACATTGGGCATTCCAGGGTCAGGGACGACAGCGATTTTACTGGGCGCATTGATCGCGCTTAACGTCACACCTGGGCCGCGTTTGATGATCGACGAGCCGCAGATTTTTTGGTCTGTTATTATTTCGATGTATATCGGGAACTTCGTTCTGTTGGTTTTGAACCTACCGTTGATCCCATACATCGCCAAAATTCTTGCGGTTCCACGCAACTACCTGATCCCGTATATTTTGTTTTTCACCCTCATGGGGGCCTATATCGGCCAAAACAACGCGACCGAACTGTTGTTGCTGGTTGGATTCGGCATCTGTGCTACCGCCCTTCGGTTTGCAGATTACCCTTTGGCGCCTTTGTTGATCGGCTTCATTTTGGGTGGCATGCTGGAAGATAACTTTGCCAGATCAATGCAATTGTATGATGGTGTCGCATTCATTTGGGAACGCCCGATGACATTAGGGTTGTTGGTGATCGCTGTTTCTCTCGTCCTATTGCCAAGTTTTCGCGCACGGCGTGCACGCCTGCGCACAAAAGGTGTAGCCGACGGAGATTGATAAAAATGGTAGATACTCTCACCTGAGGCAATTTTCGCACCGTCCAGATCGCAGCCTTGTTGCCGTAGAAATTCTTAAACCTGACCGATGTCGGTTTTTGGGAAGCGACACCGCTAGGGAATTTAAATGCTCGAACGACGGGTTTGGGCCGTACTTTGAATTTGGCAAGGGTCGCGCAGCAAGATCACTTCTTATCTCGCGCGGACTTTTCCTCTTTGGTCAACTTGTTGTTCCAAACGTTTTTGCTCAAACCCAACTCAGGTGCAAGTGGTTTGGTCTTGCCGACACTGACCGTGCCGCCCTTATTCAGAAATTCCTGAATAAGCGCATCATTCGTGTTTTCTTTAGGGACATGTTTCATGAGATATACCTAATCGCTCGGACGTATTCTTGTCACGCACTATCTGGTCAACAGTCGGTTGGATCGCTCACCTTGAGGCAGAACCCTGCCAAGCCTTGTGGCACACGCAAATCGCGCGTTTACGCCAGCGTCCGTAACACCAACACCAATCGCGGAAGAAATACCAACAAAGAAGGCTTTAGTTGCATCTTGATGAAACAGTTCTTTGATTCAACGATATTTAAGAAACCCACCATTTCCTGACGATAGCGCATTGAATGTCCTGCCAACCGAATTGTTGGCCCACTGTCCAAGAAGGAAGTAAAAATGAGTCATAAAATTTCACGCCGCGCGGTCCTCGCATCCGGTGCTGCATTTTCAGCGGTACTTGCTGCCCCCTCCATTCTCAGAGCCGGTAGCCCTAGCAGGCAAAGAATTGCGCCTGCTGACATGGTCCGATAACACCGGTTTGGCCATTCTTGATCATATCGCCAAGCCATTTGAAGAACTGACCGGCGCACGGGTAATTGCGGATCGCACTGGCTCCACTTCCGAAATGGTCGCAAAACTGCGCGCGGCGGGGGATCGTGCACAATATGACGTAATCACCTTGGCGGGCGTTGGTGCGGTTGAACTTGCAGGCGATGGCCTGCTGGCAAAGCCTGACCTGAACAAGCTGCCAAATCTGGCAGATGTTGATCCGCGTTTTCGCACCGGTGCAGACGGCCACGGCATCGGCTATCTGCTTTGGACCGGCGGTCTGATCTACAACACAAAAACATTCCAAGAGCCGCCAACCTCTTATGCACAAATGTGGGATGAGACACACAAGAACCGTCTGTTCTTGCCACCATCGACATGGACAGATGCGCTCGACACGATCTTTGCAACCGGCAAGATGCTCGGCGGCGACGGCACCAATTCAGCCGAAGCATTTGCCAAACTGGCAGAGCTGCGCAACAACATCCTGACTTTTGGTGAAAACCCAGCCCAGTTGGCCGAACTGTTCCGCTCTGATGCACTGGATATCGGCGGTGTGTACGCACCGGCCTTCTATGCCAAAGAGTTGGCCGATTCGGCGAATTCGAACATGGGGGCAACCTATGACGTTGATGAGGGCTTCTTTGCTGACCTAATGTACACCATCACACCAAAATCCAAACCTGGTGATGATGATGTGGTCCATGCCTTCATCGACTTTACGCTGGATGCCAAGGTTCAAGGTATCATGGCAGAAGCCGTATTGAATGGCCCGGTAAACCAAAAGGCTGTCATGTCTGACGCCGCCAAAGCCAGCCCGTTCATCGTGAAACCAGAGCAGATGGGTGACAAGGCCATTGTGCACGACAAAACCTTCGTTGCGGACGTGCGCGAAGACTGGATCAACCAGTACAAACAAACACTGTCCTAACACCCCAAAAACAGGTTCCCAAAACGATGAGTATTGCACTGTCACGCCGCCGGGCACTTATGTTCTCGCTTCCGGCCATTATCGCGATACTTCCGTTCTTGGGGGCCTGTTTCTACATCTTTCGCTTTTCGATCTCGGGCGAAAAGGGCACAATCGACGGCTATTCCATTCAGGCCTATATCGACTTGATGACGTCGTTCTTTGGCCGATCTGTTTGGGTCACTCTCAAACTGGCCTTTATCGCCACAATCATTGCGATGTTACTTGCGGTGCCTTTGGCGTTCTTGCTGACAACCCTAAAAAACCCAATTGCGCGGCGTTGCCTCACAGTGACCATATTGCTCCCCCTAATCTTGAACCTTCTGGTCCAAGCCTATGGCTGGATCTTGCTATTGGGACCAAGTGGTGTGCTAAATTCGACTTTACGTGGCCTTGGCATTATCGAAGGACCGATTTTCTTACTGTTTAACGAGACCGGCATCTTACTTGGGTTGATCCAAACCTCCTTACCGCTGGCCGTCTTCCCAATCGTAAGTTCGGTGCGCGGGCTTTCCCAAGAACACTTGGAAGCTGCCAGCTCACTTGGTGCCAGCCAATGGCGCATTTTCTTTGATGTGACCGTGCCATTATTGCGCCCCGGTTTGGTCGGCGCTGCCTCTATTGTTTTTGCCTTCAATGCCAGTGCCTTTGCTATCCCATTACTGCTGGGGGGTCGTCGGGTACAAATGATGGGCGTGGCCATCCGCGATATGATTTCGCCGCTGTTCAATTGGTCAGGCGCGGCTGCGGCGGGTATGATCCTGATCGTGCTGACGCTGATCGTGCTGATATTTTCGTCATGGCTGGTACGCGTGACCTCTGAAAAAGTGAGAGGCTGATATGCGCGTTGGACTGCTCCCCACAGAAGGTGCCGGCACCTACCGGATCACCATCATCATACTGGCAATCGCAGGAATTTTGATATCGTCACTGCCGGTGATTGTGGTGACAATCATGTCATTCTCGGCCGCAGACAATACGGGCTTCCCCCCACCAGAGTTATCGCTGCGCTGGTATTGGGAAGTGATTGCACTGTTCACCCAAGAAGATGGCTCAAGCGCTCAATCAGTTGTTGATTCAACCATAACCAGCTTGATTGTGGCGGTGATCGTCATGATCCTCGCAACGCTTGTTTGTATCCCGCTGAGTTATGCATTGGCGCGTGGCGATCGCAGAATTCGCGAAGGAATGGAGCTGTTGTTCACCCTGCCCCTGGTTTTCCCGCTGGTGATCCTTGGCATCGCCTTCTTGCTGATCGCCGAAAGCTTGCGGGTAGAGATCGGCATCTGGCGGATTATCATCCCGCATCTGGCACTGGTCATACCGTTTGTGCTGCGTAACTGCATTGGCGCCATGAACGGCATCAGTGTGGAAATCGAAGAGGCCGCCGTGTCATTGGGCGCGTCCCCCTTGCGGGCCATTTGGGATGTGGTGATCCCTTTAATGCGGGCCGGAATTTTGGCGGGCTTGATCTTTGCCCTGATCATCAGTTTCAACGAATTCACCATAACCTTTTTCATGTACACCATTGATGTCAGCACGCTGCCGATCTGGATGTACAGCCGCACGGTGTCATCGCTTGACCCCTCAACGCTGGCGCTCTCTGTTTTTATCATTCTCGCTGACGTTCTGATGATTGTGCTTGTCGACAAGCTGATCGCCGGACGTGCAAATCTCTTTTGAAAGGTCCAAGCCTGTGATAACTCCAGATACCCACCTTCAGATTGACGGTGTGTCAAAGAATTTTGGCAACGTAACAGCCCTGTCAGAGATTGATCTCAAAATCGCCCGCGGCTCGTTTGTTTGCCTGCTTGGGCCGTCGGGCTGTGGCAAGACAACCCTGCTGCGCATCATTGCCGGTTTCGAAACTGCGAGCGCCGGACGTTTGCTGCTTGATGGCAACGATATTTCGCAATTGCCGCCGCATAAGCGCGGTTTTGGCATGGTGTTTCAATCCTTGGCGCTGTTTCCACATATGAGCGTGGCAAAGAACATCGCCTATGGTCTGAAACTGCGCAAAGTCAGTGGCGCCGAGCAAAGAGAGCGCGTTGACGAACTGCTCAACGTGATCGAGCTGCCTGACATCGCGGATCGTCCGGTTTCGGCCTTGTCGGGCGGCCAACGTCAGCGGGTTGCCATTGCCCGTGCCCTTGCCATTCAGCCGCCGCTTTTTCTGTTGGATGAACCGCTATCGGCGCTCGATGCCAAACTGCGCGACAACATGCAGATTGAGTTACGGCAGTTGCAACAAAAATTTGGGGTGACAACGATTTTGGTAACCCATGATCAGCATGAGGCGATGATGCTGGCTGATGAATTGGTTGTTCTAAAAGACGGCGAGGTCCATCAGGCCGCGGCCCCAACCGTTGTCTATCAGCAGCCCGCCAATCACTTTGTTGCAGATTTTCTGGGGGCGGCAAATATCATCGCTGCAGAAGTCCGACCTGCTGGCAAACTCGCAATGCTTGGGCAGGAAACCAGTTTTGCCACCGAACATCCGGTCGGAACCAAGCTTTTTGTTGCGGCACGGGCCGAACAAATTCGCCTGCTCCCTGCAAAGGACGCAGGCGACAAACCTCATGGCACCATCACTTTCATGCGCGATCTTGGTCCCTCTGTGGAACTGGGGATTGTGGTGAACGGTGAACAACTGCGTGTACGTGCGGATACGGCCAGCACCAAGGATTTGGGTCTAGGGGCAGAAGTCGGTGTTGTGATTGAAACCGATCAGCTTTCGGTTTTCACCGTTTGAACTGACTGACTATAACTGGCGGCTTTGCTGCTCGGTGCCGTCACTCAGCGGGGTCTACAAAAGGACGGCACCAGACGTTAGTCCTGTTCAGGATAGGTTACAGTTGAGTTAAGCCTTGGCCGCAATGATCATTATTTCGACCAGGAATTCCGATGTGACCAAACGCGATTCAACACAAGCACGTACAGGCGGGGTTGCTGGATCAATTCAAGCGTCCCAGACTGCATTCATTTGTCCAACATCGACCATATTCGCCTTCCAGATCGTCGCAGATAGAATTTGCGATTTATCGCTGCCAGCCGAAGCAAGCAACCGGTCAACTTCGGACAGCATATGTTTGGTTTGGGCCGTCACATCCGCGCTTTCGCCAACTTGCCCAGCAAGATAAATCGTGTCGCCATGCACTACGGTCTGACTCATACGGTTGAAATTTTAGTACGTTCGATGGCCATTAAACGGCTCCTTAGAGATTTGTATTAAAAGGAGAAAATTGCATCAAGCTCAAGATTTCGAACAGCATCTGCGCGCCATTCTGGGCGGTGTTTGTTGTCGGGTCATACGCAGGTGCAACCTCAACCACATCGCCGCCCACCAAATTGGCGCCCTTCATGCCGCGAATGATCGCCATCGCTTCACGCGTGGTCAACCCGCCAACTTCCGGCGTGCCTGTTCCAGGCGCATAAGCAGGGTCAAGACTGTCGATGTCGAAGGAAAGATAGGTCGGGCCATCACCGATCACTTCGCGGGCGCGGCGAATGATATCTGGCAGCCCACTTTCGGTAATCTCTGCTGCTTCAATGACGGTCATGCCGGACATCTCGGAAAACTCCCAAATGTATTTGGCCGCGCCCCGAATTCCGATTTGAATAGTCCTTTCTGGGTCTAGAACACCATCAAGAACCGCATTTCTAAAGGGGCCGCCATGATGGAACTTTTCACCCTCGTATGATCCGCCAGTGTCGCAATGGGCGTCAATATGGATCATCCCAACTGGTTGTTGTGCCCCAACCGCTTTGAGGATCGGATGGGTGATTGAATGATCGCCGCCGACGGCCATAGGGATCACCCCTTCCGCAACGATTTTCTTAGCAAATTCTTCGATCTCAGCGTGGCTTTGCGTGAGGTCAAAACGGCTGGAAAATGGCACATCGCCAATATCAGCCACAGCCATTTCTTGAACAGGCGCACAGGCCAGCGCATCGTTATATGGCCCAACCCGTTCGATAGTACGCAGGGCACCGCGGGCCAAAGCGTGATCCATTGCGGTTGGTGACGCCCAAATCCATCGGCACGCCAAACAATGCGACGTCCAGATCACCAATGCCAAGCGCATCCAGACCAACACTTCGATGCGGTGCATCTAGCAAGGTTGGCATGCCGGAATAGGGCGCGGGCCGCCGCCCCCCTTCGGAGAAAATCTTATCCGCGATCCGTTGAAAATGCGGATCATGCATTTCGCCTCCGGTGGCATCGGAAAACATTTCGCGCAGTTTGCTAAGCTTTTGTTGAGACCAAGTCACGAAGGCACCTCGTTGTTATGATAGCAAACATCTAACCTTTGAGCCAGTGGGTATAAAGTTGAACTATTGGAAATTTAGTTTCATAAGAATGCAACTAACGCACCTAAAGGATAGAGTCCCTATGCCCCACAGAAAAAAGGCCTTTTCTGGCACCATAAGCGATGTCGATCTTCGGCTGATGCGTGTCTTTAAAACGGTCATTGAGTGCGGTGGTTTGTCTGCGGCGTAAACCGAGTTGGGTGTTGGACGTTCGACCATATCCCGCCAGATCTCAGATCTTGAAACCCGGTTGGGCTTGCGTCTTTGTCACAGGGGACGCAGTGGGTTTTACCTGACGCAACCGGGCCAGCAAGTGCTGGAATATATAGACCAATTGTTGAAATCTACCGAGGATTTTACCTCAAACATCGCCAGTATCAGTGATCGAATGGTTGGCAAGCTGCATATCGGGATGATTGACTATACTGTTTCCGACACAAAAAATCCGTTGGTTTCAGCCATCCGGCAGTTTCAGGTGATGGCGCCGGGGGTGATTGTCGATCTGATGACCGGATCCCCAAACGAAGTTGAACGTGGCATCATTGATGGAACGCTACATCTTGGCATTGTACCGGACTATCAACGTCATCCCAGTATCCAATACCATCGGCTCTATGATGAAGAAGTCGGTCTCTATTGCGGAGGCGATCACCCGTTGATGAAGCCCGCACTTGATGGCGTTGAGTTGCAGGAGAAGGATATCTACAAACACAAACTGGTTTTCCGAGGGTATTTTGAAAGTGACCGATTGCGCCGACGCAAACAGAAATTCCCCGTGGGCAGCACCGTTTATCAAACCGAATCTGTCCTCGCTTTGGTGCGAAGCGGTGTACATCTGGGTTTTTTTCCAAAGCACTGTCAGGATCTAATGCGTGGTGAATACCACGAGCTTTTGCCGGATGTATTTAGTTATTCCACGCCAATATGCGCCATTTGGCGTGGCGATCGAAAGCACTCTCTCATCTTGCAAGACTTCATAGAATTGCTGCGGCAAGAATAGAATTAGAGAGATGCTTTTGGCGTTAGGCATTGACTGTATTAGTGGCCAACCCTCGCTTAGAGTATGATGTCGATCCTATCGAAGCTCCAACTTGGTAAGAAAAGCCAATTGGCCATCCTATCGGGTACCTAACAAAGTCATGCTCGAATCTGTCTACAGTTCGTAAAGCGCGTGTAAAATCGCAACAAGAGTGTGTTTCCAAGCGGGAGGTTTTTACATGATAATCTTTCCGAATTCGCACTCAAATCGGATGAATCTTCGCTACCAGTCATTCAGTCGTTGTGCAAAAATTGGCATCGAATTTGGCCAGTCAACGGGACAAAGTTGTCATTCGTAACAAGGACAATGCTAGAAGAATAATGGACAAACCGGACACCTAATCTGCTTTACGATTTGCCCCATTGTTGCAATCAAAAGGGGCGCATCGTCTCCGATACGCCCCTTTTGGTCATTTAGGCTTCGTATTCAGTTAAGGTAAAAAACCTTAAACCAGAACGATGTTTGACGCGCTTTCGCGGCCGTCACGGCCTGGTTCGATATCGAAAGTCACTTTTTGGTCGTCATTCAGACCAGTCAGACCTGCTTGCTCAACAGCTGAGATGTGTACAAACACGTCTTTGCTGCCGCCATCAGGTGCGATAAAGCCGAAGCCTTTTGAAGTATTAAACCATTTAACGGTGCCAGTAGCCATCGTTGTTCTCCTTTAATAAACTGCCCGCAGGATGCGGCAGATCGGCTAAGTCAAAGCAAGATCGAAAGACTGAGCCAAAAGGAGCAGTGATGCCGAAAGTGGTAACGTCGCATGCATCACTTGGACATTTATGGAGTGAAATGCAAGGGGTTTGCTGAGTTGCACCCTCAACAATCAATATTTTCCACCGTGGATCGGCTGACATAGTGGGTCCGTTGGCAAGTTTGGACGAAAGGCCCCGATGATTGTTTTTCCAGCTAACGAGGCCATTCCTCGAAGTGCAGCATACCCGTCGGCATTCCGATGACGGGCTCGCCGACATCGAATATGCACTATCGATAAGAGCATTCGAATCCGAGAGCACAAATCATTGCTGCAATTGACGCACTCTCACGATGCTGCATTGCACCTCTCGCATTGCTGCCGTTCGTGCTTTGAGCCGCATTTTTGGATGATTAACAGCCACTCTGCGAGACAGACCGGACTCTATTCAAACGTCCGGTTTGATTCACCATCATCAGTCGCAACCGCAGTTCAGTCGTAAGCTGTATCCACGATAATCTCGACCATGAGTTCTGGTCGTGCAAGTTTGGCCTCACCGCAAGCGCGCGCGGGTGCATGTCCCTCAGGTACCCAAGCATTCCAAACTTCATTGAGACCGGCGAAATAGCTCATATCCGAGAGCCATATTGTGGCGCGCAACATCTTCTCGCGAGACGAGCCTGCTTGGATCAGCAAAACCTCCAAACGCCGCAAACACTCTTCGGTCTGTTCCTGTATGGTCGCCCCCTCGCCCACTTGCCCAGTGATGTAAGCAACGCCATTGTGCTTTACGATTTTCGAGGATCTGGCCCCAGTTTCTATGCGCTCGATCATTTCACGTCCTTCAATGTGCTATGTTAATTGATCCGTCTATGCCGACAAACACTGGCCAGCTCAATCGGCGAATTTCGGCTATGCGGACAAAGCCAGCGTTCACATCCGAATTTAGTTCCCGCGTTCTACCCATAAACGGATCGAGCATAGTTAATCCACAAAACCAATCCAAAGAAACCCGCCCAGAAAAAGAGCCATTCCATTTTGACAGACATCACGTAATTGTAGTTCATTAAGTGCCCCAGTCTGTGGTGATTGTGCCGCTCATCAGGGGGAATTCTTCGCCAAATCCATATTTCAAAAACTAATTTGCAAAGATAGAAGGCCACCCCAAATGCAAAGAATAGCGGAACCACGAGGTATATGAACGCCATCGTCGCGCCACCTACCAGCAGTGCGAGCGCAACAATGCAAATGTTCAGCCAATAAACCACGGTCAATCCTAATTGATCAACTAGGGATACCAGCGAGCACATTTCTTAACAATATGAAACGCATCTCAATTCTTGGCATTTAAACTATGGGCTAAGAGCAGAAAAAACTAGGCCTTCGGAACCTCGTGCAAATTTTTAAAAACAGGCAATTCGCGCGAAACGAATTTTTCGAGTTCCGCATCGGCTCCCGCAGACACACCACCAACACGCAAACAGCCATCACACCGGTCAGCGAGTGCCAGCGATATGGGCATCATGACCTCATCAAACTTCCCGTCGTCAGCAATTTGAATAATAGGCAATGCAAGATTTACACCGACAATTGGAACATGCCCTTTCTCAAAAACCCTCAATGCAGCTTCATTCAGGATATCGAGATTATGTTGACGGTCAGCGCCACTTTTCGCGCCGGATGTATAGGGTCCAGCTATCATGATCCACATCTCTCCACTCCACATTCGCAACCACGAACCTGTCTGGCACACCGCGAATATCGTCGCAATAGGCTCCTTGCAGCCTCTGAATTAGACAAATTTAAGCAATAGCTCTCTGGTATTCTGCTCCGTCATCTCAACCGGATTACCGCCTGTGCTTGGATCATTTAAGGCACCAGCAACAATGCGGTCGATGTCTGGATCCTCCACTCCGAGATCGGAGAGCGTTTTTGGAATGCCAAGCGAGACGTTCAGCCCGTCAACATAATCGCAGAACCCATCAAATCCACCAGCTATATCCAAATAGTCCGCTGCATGGCTGATCAATCCGCTGATCGCAGGTTTATTGAACTGTAGCACCGCAGGCATGCAAACCGCATTCGTGGTGCCGTGGTGCGTGTGATACATCGCACCGATCGGGTGTGACAAAGCGTGGATTGCGCCCAATCCCTTTTGGAATCCGGTTGCCCCCATAATAGCCGCCGACATCATGTGTGCGCGTGCCTCAATATCGGTGCCGTCTGTAAAGGCCCGCGGCAGGTATTCTTTGACCAAACGCATCCCTTCAAGCGCCATGCCTTGCGACATTGGGTGGTAATGCGGTGAACTATAGGCCTCGACGCAATGGGCGAAGGCATCAAGACCGGTGCCAGCAGTGATGAAACTGGGCATCCCGACTGTCAGCTCAGGGTCACAAATTACAACGCAGGGCAGGAACTTGGGGTGAAAAATGATCTTCTTTTCTTCCGTTACCGAATTGGTAATGACCGACGCACGCCCGACCTCCGAGCCTGTGCCTGCGGTGGTTGGCACGGCGACGATTGGTGCGATGGCATCCGCATCAGCGCGGGTCCACCAGTCGCCGATATCCTCAAAATCCCACAACGGGCGCGTCTGCCCCGCGAGAAATGCGACCAGCTTGCCAAGGTCCAAACCAGAGCCACCACCAAACGCCACAACTCCGTCATGCCCGCCGTCTTTGAAGGCCTTCACTCCAGCTTCGGCATTCTTTTCATTAGGGTTCGGGTCAACATCGGCAAAGATCGCGCGGCCAAGGCCCGCTGCTTCGAGCAGATCGAGTGTCTTTGTGGTGATGTCCATTTTCGCAAGGCCACGGTCGGTGACCAAAAGTGGCTTTTTAATACCGGCAACAGCACAGGCATCGGCGATTTCCGCAATACGCCCAGCGCCAAATCGGATAGCAGTGGGATAGGACCAGTTTGCTGTGATACTCATATTCTTCAGGCCTTCTTAAGGTGATAAGATTTGGGTCGGGTCAGGTTATGATATCCGATCACCGACAAACCGCCGCCGCGACCGGTATCTTTGCATCCAGTCCAGCAAAGGCCGGGATCAAGGTAATCGGCACGGTTCATGAACACAGTCCCTGTCTCAATCTGATCAGCGATGGCTTCGGCGCGGGCCGCATCTTGCGTCCAAAGCGACGCGGTCAAGCCAAAGTCACTGTCGTTCATCAGGCGGATCGCTTCGGCATCGTCATTGACGGACATTATGCCAACAACGGGGCCAAAGCTTTCTTCGCGCATGACACGCATGTCATGGGTCACGTTAGTCAGTATTTGCGGCATCAGATAGGCGCCGTTGTCTTGCGGAAATTTGGCCGGATCAATATGCGGCGTCGCCCCTGCCGCAACTGCGTCAGCGATTTGGCCACGCACTTCATCGGCAAACCGGACATGGGCCATCGGGCCAATTGTGGTTTCAAGGTCTAGTGGATTGCCCAGTTTGTAGTCGTTCACAATTGCCACTGCCTTTTCAACGAAGGCGTCAAACAGGCTTTCGTGCACATATATCCGCTCGATCCCGCAACAGCACTGGCCCGAATTGAACATCGCACCATCAATCAGTGTATCGACGGCCGCATCAAGGTTGGCGTCTTCCATGACATATCCGGGGTCTTTGCCACCAAGTTCCAGCCCGATACCGGTAAAGGTGCCGGATGCCGCTGCTTCCATCGCCTTGCCACCACCGACTGAACCCGTGAAATTCACAAAGCCGAACGCGCGACCCGCGATCAGGGCTGATGTGGTTTGGTGATCTAGAAACACGTTCTGAAACACGTCTTCAGGGATCCCTACGGAATGGAATGCCGCTGCCATGCGCTCGCCCACCAAGGGCGTTTGAGACGCATGTTTTAACATCACCGCATTGCCTGCGATCAATGCGGGCGCAACCGTGTTGATCGCGGTCATGTAGGGATAATTCCAAGGGGCGACAACCAGAACAAGGCCATGCGGCACACGTTTGATCACACGGCGAAAGGCATCGCTATCCTCAACCACCATCGGAGCCAGCGCATCTTTGGCAATTTCCGCCATATAGCTGGCGCGCTCGTTAAACCCACCAAATTCCCCGCCATAGCGAACAGGGCGGCCCATTTGCCAAGCAATTTCGAGCACAATTTCGTCGTTCATTGCACCCACAGCGGCGACGCCGGCTTGCACAAGTGCGATACGTTCTGACAAAGGGCGCGCGGCCCAGTCCACCTGTGCCGCTTTCGCACGGGTCACGGCGGCCTCGGCCTCGGGCTGTGTCAGGGTTGGTCGTTCGACGTAAACAGAACCGTCGATGGGTGAAATGCAGCGGATTGTCATAGTTGTTAAGCCCTTTCAAAGCCGCGCGCGATTTCCCAATCGGTCACGACACGGTCAAATTCTTCTTGTTCCCATTCAGCGGCGCGGCTGTAGTGATCAATCACATCGTCACCCATCGCCGCACGCAACATATCTGATCCATGCAACGCCTCTTTGGCGTCGCGTAGGTTTCGGGGAATATGCGCTGAGGTTTTGTCCTCATATGCATCGCCCGCAAAAACTGGAGGAAGCGTCAGCTTCTCTTCGATCCCCTTGATGCCTGCCGCCAGCATCGCTGCCTGCGCGAGATAGGGGTTCATATCGGACCCCGGGATGCGGCACTCTACCCGAATGGCTTTGCTGCCCTCGCCACACAGACGATAGGCAGCGGTGCGGTTATCGACAGACCAAATAATACGTGTAGGGGCAAATGAGCCTTTAGCGAACCGCTTGTAGCTGTTGACGTATGGGGCCATGAAATAAGTGTAGTCGGCTGCATATTTGATCAGACCCGCCATGTAGTGATCCATCAATTCGGATTTGCCATTTGGGCGATCTGGGTCAAAGAACGCGGGCTTGCCGTCTTTCCACAGAGACTGATGCACATGGCTGGATGATCCCACGCGGTCGTGGTGCCATTTGGGTAAAAACGTTGCCGCGTGCCCCTGCTGCCATGCGATTTCTTTGACCGCGTGTTTTGAGATCGAGTGATGATCGGCGCAGGCCAAAGCCTCGGCGTATTTGATATTCAATTCTTCTTGTCCCGCTTCGGCCTCACCCTTGGAGCCCTCGACCGGGATACCCATGGCATAAAGGTGGTTGCGCAACGGGCGCATCACGATCTCTTCTTTGGTGGTCTGCAGGATGTTATAGTCCTCGTTATAAGCGCTGATCGGTGTCAGATCGCGAAAACCATCCTTTGCTATTTCGCCAAAGCTTTTTTCAAACAGAAAAAACTCCAGTTCTGTCGCCATTGTGGCGCTGAACCCCATCTCGTCCAGACGCGCAATCTGTTTTTTCAACATAGCGCGTGGAGAATGCGTAATTGGGTTGCCATGATGATCGATCACGTCGCACAGCACCATGGCGGTGCCTTCTAGCCACGGCACAGCGCGCAGGGTCGTAAGATCGGGCTTCATGGTGTAGTCGCCATAGCCCTGTTCCCAACTGGTCGAGGCATAGCCATCAGGCGTGGCCATCTCTAAATCAGTTGCCAGCAAATAGGTACAGCAATGGGTTTCATTGTGCCCACTGTCGACAAAGGCCTGCGCATGAAAACGCTTGCCCATCAGGCGGCCCTGCATATCAACGATGCAAATAAGCACGGTATCAATTGTGCCGTCGGCCACGCTAGATTTCAGATCATCAAAGTTCAAAATGCCGGGCATAGGTTGTCCATTCTTAGGTGGGATCGGGGGCCGCAGAACGCAGCCCCCGAAAGTGAATTATCCGTAACGGTAAGGTCGTCCAGCCTTGACCATATCAGCGTTGTATTTCTTGAAAATATCGACAACACGACGTTTTACGTCGGACTCGGCTGCGATTTCTTCCCAGAACTCTTGTGCAGCGGATTCAACCGTTGCCCATTCTTCATCAGGAATTGATGTCAGCTCCATCTTTGGCCCGTTGACGCGCAGGTTGGCTTCGCCGCCCCAATACCACCATTGACGATAGTAGTGTGACTGGTCGCAACAAACGCGGAACAGCGTTTGCAAGTCTTCTGGCAACTCGTTCCAACGATCCATATTGGCAAAGAACGATCCAGCCCATGCACCCGAGATGTTGTTGGTCAGGAAGTAGTTCGTCACATCGGCCCAACCAACGGTGTAGTCCTCGGTGATGCCCGACCATGCGATGCCATCCAGTTCGCCTGTTTGAACGGCAACTTCGATGTCTTCCCACGGCAGGTTGACCGGCACGACGCCAAACTGGGTTAGGAAACGGCCAGCTGTTGGGAAGGTAAAGATGCGCTTGCCTTTGAGATCGGCCAACGACCGGATTGGCTCTTTGGTCGCAAAGTGGCAGGGATCCCAAGCACCAGCAGAGATGTGTTTAACACCCACTTTTGAATATTCTTCATCCCAAATTTCGTTCAACCCGTACTGATTAAACAACACCGGCACGTCGAGCGAATAGCGCGATCCAAACGGGAAGTATCCGCCAAATACGGTTACTTCTGTAGGTGACGCCATGGAGTCATCATCCGATTGCACCGCATCAATCGTGCCGCGTTGCATCGCCTGAAACAGCTCGCCCGTTGGCACCAACTGATCCGCAAAGAACAGCTCGATCTGCATGCGGTCGCCTGCAATCTTGTTGAACATTTCAATCGCTGGAACGATCACTTCTGCGGCCAGCGCAGCGCCCGCATAAGTTTGCATGCGCCATTTGATCGTGCTTTGCGCCAGGGCTGGTGTCGCCAGCACTGCCGCTGGCGCAATTGCCGCCCCTTGGATAAATTTGCGTCTTGAAGTCATATCATTTCTCCTTGGTTGAGTTACGGCCACTTTAAGGCGGCTCTTTTATGGTTTGTTGTAAACGTAATCAGGTAGCCACGTGGCGATGCCGGGGAAGATCATGACCAGCACAAGGGCCAAGACCATAATCAACACAAACGGTGTGATAGATGCGTAAATGTCGCGCAGCGTGATCTCGGGCGGGGCCATGGCGCGCATCAGGAACAAGTTGTACCCAAAAGGCGGCGTCATATAGGCGATCTGTGTGGTGATCGTATAAAGGATACCATACCAGATCAGATCGAACCCTAGTTCGCCCACCAGTGGCACATATAGCGGGGCCACGATGACCAACATCGCCGTGTCATCAAGGAATGTACCCATCAGGATAAAGCTAAGTTGCATCAGGATCAGGATCGTCCACGGGCTAAGGTTCAGGCGCTCGGTAAAGACACCCTCTATGGCTTTTACCGCGCCCAGACCATCAAACACGGCACCAAATGCCAAAGCCGCTAAAATGATCCACATGAACATACAGGTGATGCCCAGAGTATTGCGCACCGAGTTTTCGAACACTTGGCGTGTCATACGGCCCTTGAGAATGGCAGCGACGAAGGCGGCGATTGCGCCAATCGCAGAGCTTTCAACAAGCGAGGTCCAGCCGCGAACAAATGGCACCATCATCACCGCAAAGATAATGATCGGCAGCAATCCAGCCCGCAGCAGTCGCATTTTTTCGGCGCGCGGGATGTCGCGCTCGCTTGCGTCCAAAACCGGTCCAAGGACCGGATTGATCCGACAGCGTACAATAATATAGATCACAAAAAGGCTCGCCATCATCAGGCCGGGAATGACGCCAGCCAACCACAGCTGTCCCACCGGCTGGCGCGCAATCATCGCGTAGAGAACCAAGACAACAGACGGCGGCACAAGGATGCCCAAACTAGACCCTGCCTGAATAACACCCGTGACCATCCGCTTGTCATAGCCGCGCTTCAACAGTTCTGGCAGCGCAATGGTAGAACCAATAGCCATGCCTGCAACGCTTAGCCCATTCATCGCAGAAATCAAAACCATAAGCCCAATCGTGCCAATGGCGAGGCCACCACGCAGCCCACCCATCCAAACATGGAACATCTTATACAGATCATCTGCAATTTTGCTTTCCGACAGCACATAGCCCATAAAAATGAACATCGGCAGCGTCAGCAATGGATACCATTTCATCAGCTTCATCGCCGCCGAGAAACCAATGTCAAAGCCACCCTTGTCGCCCCAAAGCAAAAGCGCGGCGGCGACAGCGATAAAGCCAATAGCGCCAAACACTCGCTGACCTGTAAGAAGCATCAGCATCATTGACGAGAACATAAGTGTAGCAATCATTTCATATGACATCAGATTGCCTCACCTTTGATCCGCAGCACGTCTTTGAACAGTTCCGAAAGGCACTGAAGCAGCATAAGGAACAATCCCAATATCATGATTGATTTGATTGGCCACAGATACGGGCGCCAAGCGGTTGAGGATTTTTCCATCCTGCCTATTTCTTCGGAGCCCGTGACCAATCCTGTGAAGAACGAAAATGGTTCTGTCCCCCAATAGCCCAGAGAATAAGCCGTTGAGCTGACAGCGCCGTAAAGCATGACAGAAAGGTAGAAAACCAGGAACAGCACGGTGATCAGATCAAACCAGGCTTTCTTGCGCAGGGTCCATTCTCCATAAAGCAGATCCATCCGCACGTTTGAGCCAAGCTGGATCGAATAGGGCCCGCCAAGGATATAGTAAGCCACCATAATGAACTGCGCCATTTCCAGCGTCCAAAGAGACGGAACAAAAAACGTTTTGCTGATAGACGACCACAAAAGCACAGCCATAAGCGCAAAGATGCCATACATCATGACACGGCCGACGCGGTAGTTCATGGCGTCTATCACACGAATAAATCCGCGCATTAAGCCTGACATTGGACAACCCCCGTTGCACCGGCGCGCACGCCGGCATTTGCAATCCAGCCTGCGATCATCTTCGCCATTTCGTACTGTTGCTCTGCAGTTTTTATCAGATCGTTGCGAATTTCGAGCATGACATTCAGATGTCCCTCTCGAATGGCATGTTCCCGCAACGTGTGCGTGACACCGTCTTCGGGTCCATAAGGCGCGTTACGCTGTACATTTGCGCTGGTATGGGCATCCGCAATTTTCAGCATGGCATCTGCAAGCCGTGTGTCATTGTCATGCAAAACACCAATTTCAACTGCTCTTTTCTTGCCATGATAAATTGGAGTGAAGCTGTGCACCGTCACCACGACTGGCTTGAGTTTGGCAGCAATTGTCTCGGCGAGGTGCGCCCGAAAGGGTTCGTAATAATGCGTCGCCCTACCCGCACGTTGCGCAGGTGTGAGATTCTCATTGCCTGGTACTCTGATCGCCTCGCTTTGCTCGGGCATGGCATCAGGCGCAGACGTCGGTCGATTGCAGTCATAGACCAGACGCGATACGCCCGATGCGACCAGCGTTGCATCCAGACGTTCGGACAAAAATTGCGCCACGGCCATTGCGCCAGGGTCCCATGCGGCGTGACTTTGCAGGGCGTCGCCTGACAATCCAAGATCGTCGAAAGTGTCTGGGAAAAAGCAGCTCGCATGCTCGCATACGATGACCACAGAGGATTTACCCTCAGCGTTCAAGACCGCCACATGGTCGGTGTTTAGTGTCTGCAATATCTGGCTCATTGAACTAATGGTGCTTGTCAGACACTATAGTTGTCAACATAATTGTAAAAAAATATCACAGAGCGATCCACTTTGGTATATTAATAGACAAAATGGAGGCCGCATGACCCAAGAGAAGCCGACGATCTCTGATCGTATTCAGCAAAAACTGGACGATCTGACGCGCGCAGAGCGACAGCTGGCATTATCGATTCTCGAAAATTATCCGGCTTCGGGTCTCGGCCCGCTGACCGCCCTTGCCAAAGATGCGAACGTCTCTGTTCCGACCGTCGCGCGCATGGTCCAAAAGCTGGGCTACAAAGGCTATCCGGATTTTCAGGCTGAATTGCGCGAGGAACTACGAGCCAAAGTTAAAAATCCGATCGCAAAGCACGATACCTGGGCAGAGGCGGCTCCGTCCGAACATCTCCTGAATAGATTCACTGATGCTGTTATCAACAATATTCGCCTGACCCTTGGCCAAATTGACCCCGCAGGGTTTGACCAAGCCTGCGCCATGGTTGCCGACCAAACCCATCATCTTTTTGTTGTTGGAGGCCGTATCACACATACACTCGCCGAATATTTCTTCATGCATATGCAGGTCATTCGGCCCAATTTGACACATGTGCAGTCAACGTCAAACACATGGCCGCACTACCTTTTGAACGCCAAAGAAGGGGATATTTTTGTCATCTTCGATGTCCGTCGGTACGAAAACAATACATTGAAACTGGCTGAGATGGCCCATGCACGCGGGGCGAAAATTATTCTTTTTACAGACCAATGGCGGTCTCCCGTACATCATTTGGCTGACATTAGCTTAAGTTGCCGGATCATCGTTCCATCTGCATGGGACTCAGCCGCCACGACCATGCTTTTGGTCGAAACAATGATTTCATCTGTTCAAAATCTGAATTGGGACGAAACAAAAGAACGGATGGAAACACTGGAGGATATGTTCGATCAAACAAAACTCTTTCGGAAATTCACCTAATAGAAGTGACGAAACTAATCTGTAGATTACTTCACAGTCTCAAAACATTGAAGGCGGTCGAAAGAACACTCGATCCACAGAGATCCAAAAAAAGCGGTCCTTTGTACCGTTTCGAAAAAATTTTTGGCACATTTCCTAGAAAAGCATAGGAACAAATTTGGTTCGCCGCACTGCCGATGTGCAAG
>RCNE010000404.1_pt1 | contig 23248 bp, 15 predicted proteins | sample 2041361 | NCBI WGS metagenome assembly RCNE01 (sample SAMN09708229, study PRJNA481090) | Marine sediment metagenome, whole genome shotgun sequencing project. | reverse complement strand
GGCAACCCGTTGACCGCTGAGCAGATGGGCATGCCCGCAGGCACACCAATGGAGACATCGGTCATCGTCGAGCTCGAAGACCTCGGGAGCAGCACAAAGATGGTCATGACACACGTTGGCGTCCCGGCCGATTCACCCGGTGGCCAGGGATGGAACATGGCAATCGACAAGATGGAGACGCTCATCGCATCGATGTCGTGATCCTGCAGCGAATCGTCGCTCCTCCAGCGGGTCGGCAAGAATCTGGCAATGGTCGACGTTCCTCCCGCCCGCACACAAGATGGAAACACTGAAGCCATCTCGGCTGAAGACCTCACGATCATCGAGGGCATCATCGAGCGAACGTCCGGCTATCTGACCGACCCGCCGAGCGGGGCAGATCCCGTGATCTTGTTGACGTCGCCCTCTGAGCTCGTCGAGGCCTTCGCCTCGACGGTGGGCTTGGAGCTCGGCGACCGTTCAACGCCGAGCAGCGAGGGTGATGTCCTCGCAGCCGTCGAACAAGTCATCGAATACTCGATGCACACGAGTCATCCGCGGTTCGTGAACCAGAATTTCGCGGGCCCTGACCCAATTTCGGTTGTGGGCGATTGGCTCGGGGCGGCGCTGAACACCACCGGGGCGACCTTCGAAGTTGCGCCAGTTTTTACGCTGATGGAGAGTGCGGTTCTCGACAAACTCGGACGGCTCGCCGGGTTCGTGAAACCGGGGGGCACTGGTCTGCCAGCCGTGCCGCCAGGGATCATGTGCGCTGGCGGCTCGATGGGCACGCTACTGGCTCTTCAACTCGCTCGACACCGCCACCAGCCAGACGTGACGACGAATGGCGCGAATGGTGACAGGTTGGTTCTTTTCGTCTCTGAGAGTGGCCACTATGCAGCAGTGAAGTCCGCGGCCCTTTTGGGCATCGGGTCCAATGGTGTGGTCAAGGTGGCCTCCGATCACGAGGGCGCCATGTTGCCCGAAGCGCTCGACGCGGCGATCGCCGACGCTGCTGCCGCTGGACACTCACCCTTCGCCGTGATCGGAACTGCAGGAACAACCGTCACCTCGGCGTTCGACGACCTCGACGCCATCGCCGACATTTGCGAGGCCCGCGGGCTGTGGTTGCATGTGGACGGTTGTTACGGCGGCTCGGCGATGTTCTCACCCGCCCAGGCGTGGCGCTTGAGCGGGGTCGAGCGGTCGGACTCGTGCGTCTGGAATTTGCACAAGATGATGGGCATGACCCAGCAGTGCACTGCTTTGCTCGTGAGAGAACCCGACCGGCTGGCCGCGTGTTTTGCGACGGGGGCGGACTATCTCTTTCAATCCGACAAACTTTATGGCGAGTACGACTCGGGGGATCGCACCTTTCAGTGTGCTCGTCGCATCGACGCCCTCAAGCTCTGGCTGACCTGGAAGGTTCGTGGCGATGACGGCTTCGCGGCTCGAATCGACCATGCCGTCGCCATGGCGGATCAGACTCGTGCGCGCATCGCCGCAAGCGACGGAGCGTTTGTGCCCCTTGTTTCGGGAACATTCACGAACGTCGTCTTCGCGTGGGTGCCTCCGCACCTCCGTCCGCTCTTGCTTGATGCGTCTCATCAACTCGATGTCGGGGCGCTCGACGTTGACAGCCGATCGGAACTGCACAGCTTGCCACCGACCATCAAAGCTCGGATGCAGACCGCTGGCACAGGGATGATCGGCTTTCAGCCGGTGCACGGCCTCAATACCTTCCGCATGATCTGCATGAGTCCAACGCTTCAGCCCTCGGATGTTGATGCGCTTCTGGACACGATCGACAACGAGGGACACGACTCGTTGATCTAGAGGTTTCGGCATGGCAGATGGCCAGGTCTCGAATCGATCAGCGCCAGGTCGACGGCCTCATATTCGTGCTGCTCGATTTCTCGATTGCGCCGAAGTGAACCGATCAGATGACCGGCTCTCTGGATGGTGCCCTAACGCGCTAACGGGCGAAGGTGATTGGACCTCGCTGATCTCCTTCAACCACTCGGGGTACCCATAGGACCTGTCGGTGTCGAGCTGCAGCTGCTCAGGGCATGCCTGTCGTTCGGTCAGGGATCCCCATGTTGTACTGAGCAAATCGCGCTGTGTGTCGAGCTGACCGAAGGCTGCGAATGCGAAGGTCCAGGCTTCACGTCCGTTTGCGGAGAGCGCCACTATCTCGGCGTCACACCCTTCCCCCGTCATGGCCCGCGATTGCTCCGAGAGCGGCAGCTCCTGTCCACCGATGCCGAACCGTCTCTTGATGATCGTCTTGTCGATGCCGACCCAGATCGTGTCATCCTCCAGCGCCAGCAGTCCATCTGCCGGACTCCACCGTCGCCACGTCTCCATGTGTCCACAGGCATCGTCAGCGATTGAGACGGGTTCGGGCGGACGAGTTCGTCTCTTTAGCTCGAGCGTCTGCCGAGACCGTTGTTTCACACCAATATCGACTCGCCCGTCGAGCTGGTATGTATCGCACCGCCGTTCGACGAGGCCGACACCGTCGCGGGTGAACCATGAACGCACGTCCGATGGGAGGGGACCATCAAAGAACCAACGAAGCTCCGTAGTGAGGTCGATCGAAACGCCGGGCAGTTTGTTCAACATGTCGATCGTGGGTTCCCCTCGGAGGTCATCGGCCGAATGACCATGCGCCTATCAACCAATTCAACCCTGAGTAGGGCCTATCGAGCAATTCAACCCTGGGATCCTGAGTGGGTGCAAGAGTCGAAGGTCCATTCCGTACAGACAACGAGTGAGTAGTGTCGTGGCGTGATGGATCAGACTTGGGCGATGTTCGCGGCGACTGAAGCTGCCGCTGACCTCAGTGACGGAATTGACTGGTTCATCGTTGTCACCGGCCTTTTGGGTGGCCTTGCGGTTTTCCTCTTCGGCATGGATCGCATGACCGAGGCGCTCCGGGTCGCTGCCGGCAGTCGCATCCGCTTCGCGTTGGCTCGGATGACGAAGAATCGGTTCTTGGGAGCTGCATCTGGTGCCGGGGTTACCGCCGTCATCCAGTCCTCGTCCGTCACGACCGTGTTGGTGGTGGGTTTCATCTCGTCCGGCGTGATGAATCTCAGCCAGGGAATTCCGATGATCCTCGGAGCGAATGTTGGCACCACGATCACCGCCCAAGTGGTTGCGTTCTCCGTCTCCCGGTATGCCCTGTTGATCGTCGCCATCGGGTACGGGCGTGCATTCTTCGGCAAGACGGAAAAGCAGAACGTGCAGGGAAACCTGATCATGGGCGTGGGATTGATCTTCTTCGGGATGTCGGTGATGGGCGCGGCGATGGAGCCATTGCGCTCCTATGAGCCGTTCATCGATCTGATGGCGGCGATGACGAACCCCGTGCTGGCCCTGCTGGTCGGGTTGGCGTTCACCGCGCTCGTGCAGTCCTCCTCGGCCACAACGGGCATCATCATCGTCTTGGCTAGCGAGGGGCTCATCACCGCCGAGGCCGGCATTGCCCTCGTGCTCGGAGCGAACGTTGGCACCTCTGTTACGGCCCAACTGGCAGCGCTCGGAAAACCACCAGAGGCGAAACGGGCAGCTGTGGTCCACACCCTCTTCAATTTCCTGGGCGCCTTGATCTGGCTCCCGTTCGTCGGGGTGTTGGCGGGAATGGTCGACTCGATTGGCGGTCCGCTCGCTCGCCAGATCGCCAATGCTCACACGATCTTCAATGTGGCCAACACGCTCGTGTTTCTTGCGTTCGTGCCACAGCTGGAGCGCTTGGTGGTCCGGCTGGTGCCCGATCGTCCCGAAGACGAGCCGCTGCGACTTAAGTACCTAGACGACTCGCTGCTCAAGACGCCGACGATCGCGTTGGAACAGGCGAGACTCGAACTGCTTCGCATGACGAGTCGGGTCCAAACCATGCTCACTGATGTGTTGCCGGCACTTCTGGACGGTCCGGCTGAAGCCCTGACGGCGGTCGAGGACCTCGACGACGAGGTCGATGACCTCCATGGGCAGATCATCATGTACCTCGGTCGAGTGGCACAACGTTCGCTCAGTCCTAGCTCAACAGAAGAACTCATGCGCGTCATGGAGGCGACGAACAACCTCGAGGCAATCGGCGACCTGATCGAGACCAATCTGGTCACCCTCGGTCGAGATCGGCTCGCACACGGATATCACGTCAGCGACGCAACCCGTCGGCTGATCGAGGAGTATCACGGCCAGGTCAGTTTGGCCCTCGACCTGGCAGTCGGCGCATTGGTCCAAGCCAACGCAGAGGATGCGAAGGTTGTTTCGGACATGAAGGAGGAAATAAACACGAAAGCCCAGGCCATCGCCGAGCACTACGTCTCCCGACTGTCGGCTGACGAAGAAAACCGAATCGAGCTCTACCGTTTCGAGACCGACGTTGTGACCAACCTCCGCCGTGTCTACTACTTCGCGAAACGGACCTCTCGATTGGCCATCCCCACCGAAGATCAGGCTTCGAGCTGACTGCACGCGCTCTGGAGCGACCCGAATTCAGCTCGTATCCGAGGAGCTGACGGTGGTTGAGCGATCGGGGCGCATCAGTTCGATCAGCCTGACGGCGGCGAACGCCTGAAGAACCGCTCGACCCGCGCCTGCCGCTCCCGGGGTTCGATACCGAAAACGTGGCAAGCAACGAAGACTGGGGTCGATGATGACGCTTCCAAATACCGCCAAACCTTCCGAGATCTGTGATCACCTGAATCGAGACGGTTACGTGGTGGTCGAGAACCTCATCTCTGCCGCTCGAATTCGAGAGTTCCGGGACCGTATCGAGGAACGACTCGCGGCTGAGAGGGAGAACCCTTCAGATCCAGGCGAGTCGGTCGTGACTGGTACACAAGCTGACGAGGTCGACTTCACGCTCTGGCAGACCCGTGAAGAAGAAGAGGCTCTATTACGTCGGCGTATTCGCCATCGTCAGGCCGAGGAGTTCGACACGCCATGGCCGGTCTCGGCAAACGATGTGTGCATCAGCTTCATTCACATCCCGACGAGCTTCGATAACGGCCGATCTCGGCGCGTCTTCAACGTGGTCAACAAAGAACCACAGCTCGGGGAACTTGCGGAACACCCGCTGATCCTCGAAGCAATGGAGACCGAGCTCGGACGCGACCTGATCCTGCTCGACGCCAGCATTAACCAAGTCGGCGCACAGACGAACACCCCTGGTGGGTGGCATATCGATTCGCCGCTCACGCAAATTGCCGAACCTCTCCCGAACTTGACGCTCAGCATCCAAACCGCCTGGATGCTCGACGACTTTCACGCAGACAACGGCGCCACACACGTTGCGACCGGAAGTAATCACACGTTGCAAAAGCCGCCCCCAGGGCAAGCTCCACTCGACAATGAATTGATACTCGAGGGTTCAGCCGGGTCGGTCGCCATCTGGCTGTCGCAGACATGGCACCGACACGGAGCGAACGTCACCGATGACCATCGGACAGGGTTCATCGTGCAGTACGGACGTTCCTGGGTGAAGCCGTTCGTCGATATGCGGTCGCCTATCGATGCCAAACAGGCGGCAGCGTTGTCACCTCGTATGCGATACATGCTGGGGTGCAACGCAAACGCCCCAGTGCGTGGCTGACATGCCAAAAGAGTTGCGGTTTTCACTGTCGAGACTCAGATCTTGTCCGCTCGACGAAGGTAGGTGAGGGCAATCCAGCCGGGGAATATTGGCAGCCAGAACGTGACCAAACGGTAGAGAAACACTGCTGGCACGACGATCTCGGCTTCCTCGACAACACTGAGAGCAGCGATCAGCGCTGCCTCGGTGGCACCTAGCCCGCCGGGCGTTGGGGCTGCGTTGGCGACGGCGCTGCCTGTCAGGAACAACAACCCGACCAGAGGCAGTGATGCATTCGAGCCGAACGCTTCAAGGCTCGCGACCATGGCGGCCAGATAGGCAAGGGTGATCACGGTGGATCCGCCGAAAAGCGCAGCGAGGCGGCCGGGGCTATGTCCGATCGTGCGCAGCGATTCGAACCCTGCACGCAGCTGGGGGACGACGTAGGTGGCAAGAAGTCGCCGGATGATTGGCAGAGCCAAGCTGATTGTAATTGCGGCGAAGGCAATGGCGGCCGCGATGCCGATTGTCGTTGGCGCCGGGATCACAAGGCCCGTTGCCGAGTCGCTGCCGCTGGAGAAGGCCAAGAAGGCAAGCGTGAGCGAGACATGGACGAGCAACCCAGCCACCGCGTTGAGACTGACGGCCGTCACACCCACGGCGGCCGGCACACCTTGCCGTTGGAAGAATCGGATGTTCGTGGCGACACCCCCCACTTTGGCGGGTGTCACTCGGTTGGCAAACGAGGAAGCGATCTGCGCAGCGAAAGCGGACCCGAACGGAATCCGGTACGGGATAGCACCAAGCAAGCTGGCCGTCGCCGCTAGGTAGGTGAGAATCGAAAAAGCCACGGCGACGAATGCCCAGGCCACGGATGCATCTCTCACCTGTGCCCAAAGGTTGTCGAGGTCTGCGATCTGGGGAAGGACGAACCATGCACTCAAGCCGACCGTTGCCAACAAGAAGATCGTTCGTCCGTTGACTCGTTCGAGTTTGACTGGTTCTTCGGCTGGAATCATGCACCGTTCGACCAGCATCGTCCGGATCGGCTCGATACCCGCAGCGTCTGTAATAGCGTCGCGTGTGGCGGAACTCAACGCCAGCGGCTGCAACCAAGGAAGTGCCCGTTCGAGCTCATGGATCCCAGTGGCCTGGTGCGCCGCGGCGACCGCACGCTCAGTTCCAACCACAGCTGCAGTCGAGGCAAGCAGCTCGGCAACGTCGGTCCCGAGAAGCTGGTCGGAAGCAGCGAGCTCGGAGAAGCCGAAGTCGATCAACCAGGGAAGCCCATCGACGTCCATGAAGATGTTTGCGAGTCGAAGGTCTCGATGTGCGATTCGTTTGCTGTGCAAGGTGCTCACCATCGACCAGACAGTAATGAGCGCGTCATCGCTGATGTCCTCCACCTGATCAGCCGAGACCCCATCGATTGCTTCGTAGGCCAACATCATCCCGTCGACGCCAACGTCGGTGACGCCAAGGATTCGGGGTGTACGGATACCGATCGCGGCGGCCTGCAACGAAACGAGCGCCTCGTGCTCGACAGCCCGTTGCAGCGACACGAAGGGTCGATGATCTCCGGTCTTGCGCAGGCGAATCCATCGGTACGCACGGAACATCAAGTCGGCGCTGCGTTCATCACGACCGAGTGCCTTGACAAAGATCTTCTCGCCGCTTTCACAGACACCGCCCCAAGGTGCCGAGCCACGAGCGTCAACACTCAGATGATCGACGTTGCACAGTTGCAACCCAACCGATTGGAGCGAGGTTTGGATCTGATGAGCATTTGGTGCCAGGTCTCGACGCCCAAACGCGAGGAGCAATCCGGAGGCAGCGAGCAGGCCCACTCCCACATCGCTGACCAGGCCGAGAGCCGGAACACCTGATGCCAGAACTGACACAGTCGCATAGACCGCAACGAGAATGCCCAAGCGCCGGGTTGTCGAGCGACGAAGATAGGAACTGGCCAGTCCGACCATCGCCACAGCAGCAGCCAACAGCGGATCGCCAGCATGCACCTCGCCGTCGCCTCCGACATACCGAAATGGCGGTCGCTCGGTCCGTAGGGCTAACCGAACATCGTCGTCTACCACTGCCTCGAGGATCTCCCCGACCAGAATGCTCAGCAACGCGGCCAATCCGAACGCGAAGGTCAGGAGGGCGAATCGTCTGTACCCGCCGGTGATGAGCGCCCAACCCAGGGAGCCAATGGCAGCCGCAATGACTGCGACGGGAAGCACCATTGTTGGCAGATCGACCAATAGTTCAGGAAGACGATCGAGCAACGTCATTCCATCGTCATTGAGGCCGAGAAGCGCCGAGTCGAAGAGGTTCGAAAACGCAATACCAAAGGCGATGAGAACGGCGGCGACGATGGCCCGCAGAACATCAACAGGCGAACGAACGAACACCGGCGCAGGTTCTGCGAATACGGTGACGGAGGCGGCTTCATCGACGCCGGATGGCGATTCAGTAGCGTCTCCGAGCAATGTCATGAGACCGGAGCGCAGCGGCAGTCGGGATGCACGAATCTGTTGAGGAAGAAGAACCACAACACGGTCGTGCGGGCCGAAACTCGACGGCAGATGACGAACGGCGTTCGACGTTGCGAGGGAAGAATTGGAACGTCTAGGGCCATGCGTGAGCAAACCCTTTTTCTTGTCTCATGATTCCCAAGCGGTGTCGAGTTCGAACGGCCGATCGACCTGCCCGTCCAGCCTCGTTAGACATACAGGGCAACTCGAAACGATACTTCGCAGATGGACATCCTTGCATCAGCTGATTGGAATTTCCCTGTCCCGGTCGCGTACGGGCCGGGCCGCATCGGCGAACTGGCTGCGATTTGTGCGGATGCGGGTATGACGAACCCACTGGTTGTGACCGATCGCAAGAGCGTCGATCTGCCGTTCATCGGCAGTTCCGTCGATGGGTTGCGGTCGGGCGGCCTCCAAACGGGCGTGTTTGGGGGAATCTCTCCGAACCCCGTTGGTACTGACATTTCGGCTGGGCGCGAGGTTTTTCGCCGCGGTGGGCACGACGGTGTCGTGGCGATCGGCGGGGGGAGCGGCATGGATGGAGGGAAGGCCATCAGTCTGATTGCCAACAACGAGGCTGAGCTTTGGACGTTCGACTTCGATGCACACGGCAGCCCCGAGGTGGCAATCCCCTTGGTGCCACTCGTCTGTATTCCGACAACGGCAGGAACGGGAGCAGAGACGGAAAGCACCGCCATGGTCACCGACCGCGAACGTGGCGTGAAGGTGTGCGTGTGGCATTCCGACCATCGACCAACCGCAGCGATCCTCGACCCGGAACTGACGCTGGGTTTACCCGCGAACCTCACTGCGTGGACGGGCGTCGACGCCTTGGTTCACGCCATCGAGGCCTACTCGGTCGACGATTGGCATCCGATGTGCGACGGGTTGGCCCTCGAGGCGATTCGACTCATCTGGGGGTCGCTGCCAGTGGCTGTGGAGGATGGCTCGAACCTCGAAGCCCGTGCGGCAATGCTGACCGGCTCATGTTTGGCCGGTGTGTCCTTCTTGAAAGGACTTGGGCTTGTACATGCGATGAGCCACATGGTTGGTGCCGTGTACGACACACACCACGGGTTGACCAACGCGGTGTTGTTGCCCCCAGTGCTTGAATTCAACAAGGACCACCTCGGCTCGAAGACAGCGCTGATGGCGCAGGCGATGGGGCTCGAGGACACGAGTCACGAGTCATTTGCAGCCGCTATCGAGACCATGCTGCTCCGGCTCGAGATTCCAAAGGCACTGAGTGAGCTCGGCGTCGGGAACGATCGCCTCACCGAGCTGGCCCACAAGTCGCTGGGCGATTCAGCTGCGGCAACCAATCCTCGGTCGGCAACGATCGACGACATCGAAGGAATTCTGGCTGCTCGGCTCTAGCCGTCGCCGAGATCTCTCCCTTGTAAGGTGGCGGTAATGTCGCCAGGCCACCATGACTGACATGAATTCAGCGATACCGACAGGCGCAGTCATCCGAGTGTTCGGGGTGACCGGGTTGGACGACGACGGCGAGCCGATCAGCATCGGGGGCCTGCGCCAGCGACGATTGCTCGCCTTGTTCGCGATCCGGTGTGGAGCGACCGTCAGCATCGATTGGCTCGCCGAACACTTGTGGGACGACGATGACCGGCCCGACGACACCGCCCGGGCACTTCGCACGTCCATTTCTCGGCTCAGGTCCTCGTTTCCCGAGGAGGCCAGCGGATGGCTCGAGACAGTGACAGGTGGCTACAGCCTCACCGCTCCGCCGGAGGCTGTGGAGCACAAGCGGTTCGCGATGTTGCGAGCAGATGCCACGAGGGCGCGGACCAACGATGACCCACTGACCGCGCAGAACGCACTCGACGAGGCTCTCGCGCTTTGGCGAGGCGAGCCGTTCCGCGAGCTCGAGGACCTTGATTGGGCTCGCGGCGACATCGAACATCTCCAATCCGACCGGCTCGAAGTGATGGAGGAGCGCTGGGAGGTATCGCTGGCGTTGGGCAGGCACACGCAGATCACGGGCGAACTCGGTGCATTCGCCGCCGAGCACGGTTTACGGGAACGGCCTGCACACCAATTGGCGCTCGCCCTTCATCGCAGCGGGCGTACGGCAGAAGCGCTTCGAGTGATCTCCAAATACCGAGAGGAGCTGGCGGACCAAAGCGGCCTCGACCCCTCGGCGGGCATCATCGAGCTCGAGTCAGCATTACTCAACGGTGATCCGTCACTCGACGTCGACAAGGTCGGGCGACCGCTTCGGGGTTATCGATTGCTCGAACAAGCGGGTTCTGGAGCGTTCTCGATCGTCTGGCGGGGTATCCAGCCATCGGTCGATCGGGAAGTGGCGATCAAGCAGATCCGAGCTGAGCTCGCGTCCCAACCCGACTTCATCAGACGATTCGAAGCTGAAGCGCATCTCGTTGCCCTTGTCGAACACCCCCACATTGTTCCGCTCATCGACTACTGGCGCGATCCAGACTCTGCGTACCTCGTGATGCGCTGGCTCTCGGGCGGAACCCTCGAACTGCGCCTTGACGACGGTCCACTGTCCATCCCGGACACGATGAAGCTGGCGCGCCAGATCGGCGGAGCATTAACCGCCGCTCATCGTCAGGGGGTGATTCACCGCGACGTGAAGACCCCGAACATCCTCTTTGACGAAGAGGGAAATGCGTTCCTCGGCGATTTTGGTATCGCACTCACGACGGCAGAATCGAGCGGTCCGGCTGCGGCGCTCTCCCAGGGGTCGCCGGCCTATGCATCGCCCGAGCAGATCCGCCGGGAGAAGCTTGGGCCGCGGGCCGATATCTTCAGCCTCGGCGTGGTGTTGTTCGAGTGCCTGACCGGTTCGCTGCCGTTCCGCAACAGCACATCTGTTGAGGACCTTGTTGACCGCCAGCTCCATGCGCCGTATCCATCGGTGGCCGAGTGGCGCGACGACGTTCCAGCCGCGATGGCCGATGCCGTGGCGAGGGCGACGGCCAAGGACCCAAGCGACCGGTTTGAGTCGATCGAGGAATTTGTGCAAGCGCTCGGCGCAGGGGTGGCTGCCGAGTGGCCGCTGCAGTCATCGACCTGGCCATCGGACGCAGATATCAGGAACCCGTATAAGGGTTTGCTGGCGTTTGATGACGGCGATACCAATCGATTTTTCGGACGAGAGAGTCTGGTCAACGAATTGCTCGAGCGATTCTCGCGGATGACGGTTTCGTCGCGATGTCTCGTCGTCGTTGGTCCGTCGGGGTCAGGAAAGTCGTCGGTGGTCCGAGCGGGTCTTGTTCCTGCGCTGCGCTCAGGCGCGGTCGGTGATTCAGCCGATTGGTTCAGCACCACCATGGTTCCAGGCGCGGATCCTTTCGAGTCGCTTGAGGCAGCACTCCTTCGTGTCGCCGTAAACCCACCACCAGCGCTCCTCGCTCAGCTCCGAGATGGGAGTCGCGGCGTGCTGCGAGGTGTCCGCCGTTGCCTCGGCTCTGACGAGGATCGACTACTTGTCGTGATCGACCAGTTCGAGGAAGTCTTCACCGCTGCATCCGATGACGACGCCCATGCGTTTTTGGATGCGCTGACCGTCGCCGTCGAGGACCCCACGTCGCCACTGAAGTTGGTGGTCACCCTCCGGGCCGACTTCTATCACCGTCCGCTTGAGCATCCGGCCTTTGCCGGTCTCATGAAGGACACAGTCGTCGAGGTGATCCCTCTTGCCGGCGACGAGATGGAACGCGCGATCGTTGAACCGGCCCGCCAGCTCGGCGTCGAGTTCGAACCTGGTCTCGCGGCCCGGATCGCTGCCCAAGCCATCGGTGTTCCTTCACCGCTACCACTCCTGCAGTACACGCTGAGCGAATTGTTCGACGAGCGAGCCGGCAACCAGATGAACGCCGAGAAGTTCGACGAGCTCGGCGGCCTAACTGGTGCATTGTCAGCGCGGGCCGAAAGGCTGTATTCGGAAGCCGATGAACAGCAACGCTCCGCGCTGCGACACGTGTTTGGTCGTCTGACGAGCGCCCAAGGCGACGGGGCAGATCTGCGCCGTCGCGTCCCGATTGCCGACCTCGGCGGTGACGCCAACACCGCCTGGGTCCTGGACCAGTTCGGCGCAGCGCGGCTGCTCACCTTTGACAGGGACCGTGCCACTCGCGAGCCCACAGTCGAGGTAGCCCACGAAGCCCTCCTTCGCGAGTGGCCCCGGCTCGCAGGCTGGCTCGAAGAGGATCTTGAGGTACGCAGGTCGGCCGAAGCGGTGGCCTCGGCCGCAGAGGTGTGGGATCAGGGCGGCCGGGATAGCAGCGACCTCTACCGGGGCGGGCGGTTAGAAAACGCCGCGGCGCTGATCCAAGCGGCACCCGATCGGTCGAGGAGCGTTGATCGAGACTTCATCGAGGCCTCCAGCAACGCTGCCGAAGCCGAACGCCATAGCGATGAGCGGAGGGTCCGACGACTACGCCGTTTGGTAAGTGTTGTCGGGATGGCCCTCGTCATAGCGATGGTGGCCGGCGTTGTAGCGGTAGGCCAACGCAACGATGCCGAGCGCGCTGCGGCCGAAGCAGAGCTTGCGGTCCTCATCAGTCGATCGGCTGAAGCTGCTGACCCGAAGGTGGGACTTCTCCTCGCGCTTGAGGCCCATCGGCGGGCACCTAGCCTCGAGGCCGACCGGGCGTTGCTTGCCTCGCTCAGTAGATCCAATGGCTCGGGAACGATCGCGTCGTTTCCTCCGCTCGCCGAGGGGCCGTGTGCGCCGAACTGGCCTGGCTGGGTCTCGCGAGATGGTCTCACGCAGTCCTCGCTGGTCAACGGTGTCATGGTCACCAGGGACCTCGTCTCCGGGGCGGTTACCGAACACGGACCGCTTCCGGGCGACGGTTGCGGCGATTGGTTCGGCGACGCGACCAGCGGCCGCCGCTTCGCACGCTCGGGAGACCGTCTCTGGCTCGGCCCATTCGACGGCCCTTGGGACGTCGAAGTAGAGTTCGATGACTCGATGAATTTGAGCCCTGGATCGTTCGGTTCAGACCGCCTTGTGGCCTGGTCCGGCAGCCTGGTCTCGATTCTCAGCTCATCGACCGGTGAGGTCGTCGGCGCACCCATCACGATGCTCGACGCAGTCCAACCACCAGCGGTGAGGCTCAGCGCCGATGGGCAGCGAGTAGCCGTGGCGTCGAGAACCGACGCGACCGAAGGTTCCGGGTCGACAGTGCTCATACTCGATGCAACGAACGGCTCCGAGCTGATCCGAAGCAGTGTCCCGGGTCGAGTCCTGGACCTCTTCTTCGACTCCGAAGCCGGTCAGCTGCTCGCTTCCACTACCGACAGCCGTCTGCACACCATCGACCTCACGACGGGAGACGTGGTTGCTACGGTGCCCTTCGACGGAGTCGAGACGTACAACCTTGCGGTTCGCCCAGACGGACTCATCGTGGTGATCTCGATAGGCTCTCCCTCACGAATTGAACTCGTCGATCGAGAGGTCGGACCGCTGCGCGCTGAATCGTTGGAGCTCTCCAATCTCGCTGGCGGAATCATGAGGACCGACGGGGCCGTGCTCACGTGGGACTTCACCTTCGCGGTTGACGTTCTCGATCTCGAGGCTCGGTTGCTCGTGGACCAGAGCATTGCGTTCGACGCCATCTTTGGTAGTCGCGGCGTCCCGAACACGGTCTCGTTCGGCTCCGGCGTAGCGGTTCTGGTGAACGGCGAGACGAGGGAGAACGAGCTGGTCGACCTCTCGACCGGTGTTCGCTCAGGGCTGGACCTACGTGCTGCGAATGGCGAGATGTTGCCTTCAGTGTCAGGGCCGATTCCATTGCCTGGTGGCTTCTGGCAGCTCTCCGAGGACATGGAACTGTCGCTCTGGGAGCAGGGTGAGGTCGTGACAAAGAAGGACCTGGCGGCTGGAAGAGACATCGAATTAGAGGGATCCGACTCCGACGGCAGGAGCGTTGTGGTTGGAGGCCGCCTTCCCGACGGGACGGTTGAGGTTCACCTACTCGATCTCGGTGAGGGTGAGATTCGAGAGCTCTTCACCGTCGAGACAGGTGAGATCGAGGCTGCAGTCCCGACCCCAGAGAGTGGTCTCATCCTCGTCGGATCAGACGGCGTGCTCCGCTCGTACGGCCCCGAAGGCGAGCTGATCGACGAGCTCGACCTTGGGTCGACGGCGGGCATCCTGCGTTCTGTGCACGACGGCGACCACAGAGTCGCCCTGGTCAGGCAGAACTCACCAGTCAGAGGTGGCGAAGTCTCGATTGTTGACCTGGAGGATCGGACAGTACGGATGTTGCCGAGCTTCGGAGAGGTCCGAAGTGTCGGCTGGGCCCGCGCCGGCAGGGTTCTGGTCGTACAGGGCGTTGATGGATCGGTGAATCTGTGGGACGTCGAAAGCGACACATTCGCTGGAAAGCTGTGGACCGGCAACGGATCGGGATTCAGCTCGCCCTGGTACGACGAGGTAACCGACTCGATCTGGGTGGCGTCCAGCGATGAGATCGTCCAACTGCCAATGGACAAAGACGTCTGGAGTGAACGTGCCTGCGAGGCCGCTGGGCGAAACCTGACCCAGGACGAATGGGATCGGCTTGTCCCGGGTGGCGGATCGGTGCAGTCAGCCTGCAGCTGATAGTAGAGGCAGTCCGAGTCTCCCAGAAGGAACTGGCCAGTCGATAACGTGACCTCATGAGAGTGGAATGTGACGCGATCTTGTTCGACAACGACGGAGTCCTGGTCGACTCCCATGATCAGGTCGATCAGGCCTGGCGCCAGTTGGCGGCGGAGTTCGGGCTTGACTTCGAAGTGCTCCGGACCGAACTCGTTGGAGCACGCTCCAGGGACACGTTGAGTCGGCACCTTGCCTCTGGTGTCCTCGACGCTGCTGTCCGCCGTCTCGAAGATCTCGAGGTAGAGCTGGCCGCTGCCACACAACCTCTCGCTGGCGCGCTTGACTTGATCGATCAGCTCGGCGAGCAACGCTGGGCCATCGTGACCTCGGCGAGCCATCGACTGGCCGAGGCTCGATGGAGTGGCGCTGGCGTCAGAACCCCCAACACAACCGTCACCGCCGACAACGTCTCGCGTGGCAAACCGGATCCCGAACCATTCTTGACCGGAGCGGAGTATCTCGGGGTGAATCCGAACCGCTGTGTTGTCTTTGAGGACTCAGCGCCAGGTGGTGAAGCAGCGCGTGCAGCCGGCGCAAGAGTCATCGCCGTCGGCGATCAGCCCTGGCCCTTCGAACCATCGCTGCGGGTGAAAGATCTCTCGCAGGTGCGAGCGCATTATGAGGGCGAGTATTGGGTCCTACAGATGGGCGAGTAGAGCCCCATTACCCTCCTGGCTGCGCAGGCCGAGCCGCGTCAAACACTTCCACCAGATCGCGTAGTAGCTGACGACGGGTAGTCCGATCTCTTGTTCGAGCGCTTCGACGCGGTCGAGGAATCGGCACGGCAAACCTGGCACAACGATGCCGTCGATTCCTGGTGCATTCGCCGCGGTTTCACGAATTGTTGCCACGAGTTGGTCTGGTTCGAAACCTTGAAACGATGCAGCCCACGAGGCATCGTGCGTCGGAAAGAGACCTTGGTCGACGAAACTTTCTTCATGCACCGTCTCGATGCCAGCCTCACGCAAGAATGTGGAATATCGATGCACCCATTCGGGTGAATAATACGTGGATGCGAGAGCCGCCCGAGTCACTCCCAACGCATTGGCCGCGGAGGGTACGGAGATCCCCATCATCTCGAAGGGAACTCCGATTCGTTCTTCGATCTGCGCACGTAGAACGTTTCCTCCCTCCCACCCGTGGGCGGTCGAAAATGGAGTTCCGAGTTGAATGACCACCTCTGCTCCAGCTTCGGCGAGAGCAGCAGCGCAGTCTGAAACCTCGGGACCAGTTCCCACGATCTCATCGAGTGTGAAGCCGAAGTCGCTCCCGACTCGAAGTTGTGTGTGAAGTACATCCACGCTCGGGGCAATGGCGGTGAGCTCTTTGCTCGTCGTGTCGAAATAGTTTGGGACGACGATCACGCCGACTCGCCGTCGTTCAGTATCCATGGGCTGGTCGCTTCGACCCGAGGCTCGGGAGCCAACTGGCGAGGGCTTCGCCGATCTCGTTGGCGCTGTCTTCCTGGATGAAGTGGATGCCGGCCACCGTTGTTTCGGTCTGGTTCGGCCACGTGCGACAGAATTCGCGCTGCGGACCCGTGAGGATCGTGCCGGGGTCAGCGTTGATGAACAGTTTTGGGAGATCCGAAGTCGACAGCCAGTCGGCGTAGGACTGAACGATCTCCGCTACGTCCACTGGTTCTCCGTTGATGGGTATCTGTCGAGGCCACGTAAGAGTGGGACGGCGGTCTGCCGGGTCAGTAAACGGCCGGCGATATTCGTTCATCTCCTCATCGCTGAGCGTGCGGATGATCGATGAGGGCAGGATTGCTTCGACGAACAGATTCTTCGCCATAACGATCTCTTCACCCGCTTCGGTTCGCATGTTTTCGAAGATGCTCCTGGCACCTTCCGGCCATTCGTCCCAGGTGACGGGGCGCACGATGGCCTCCATGTAACAAATCCCGGCGACTCGATCGCGGTTGCGGTTGGCCCAATCGAACCCGAGCGCTGAACCCCAATCGTGGATGACAAGAGTGATGTTGTCGCCGAGATCGAGTTGGTCGAGCAACCCATCGAGATACTCGCGATGTTCAACGAAGGTGTAGGAGTCAACACCGGGATCGTCCAGCTTGTCGGAGTCACCCTGGCCAATCAGGTCGGGCACGATGCAGCGAGCCTGGTTGGACACGTGGGGCACGATGTCTCGCCAGAGGTACGAGGATGTCGGGTTTCCGTGCAGGAACACCACAGCGTTGCCCGAACCGACATCGTGATAGGCCATCTGTTTGCCTTTGACGGTTTTGACCTGCTTACTGAGTGGTTCGATGCTCATACAACTGAGTGTTGTAGCGATCGCTTTCGAATGCCAAAGCTGAATCTATGAATCGTCCGCACGGTCAGGGCAAAGAAGGGGCTGGACAAGTTAAACTAATACCTATAGGTTGTGACTATAGGCAGTAGGTTATGACTCGAACACTTGACCGGAGAAGACATGAAAAACACACAACACCTCGATCTGGCAGACGGAACAATCGCCTTCGACGACACCGGGGGCGATGGTCCATTGATCGTCATGCTTCCGGGCGCCGGCGACATTCGTTCCGAGTACCGATTCGCTGCTCCAGCCCTCGCTGCGGGTGGCGCGCGCGTCGTGACGGTGGACCTGCGCGGCCATGGCGAATCATCCGCAGACTGGCCAAGTTATGGAATGGCTGAGACAGCGGCTGACCTCACTGCACTGCTCGTGCACCTCGATGCAGGGCCAGCGACCGTGGTGGCAACATCGTTTTCCCCGTCGGCTGCACTCTGGGCAGCTTCTGACAACAGCGATCTATTCAGCCGCCTCGTGCTGATCAGTGCACATCTCGACGCAGCACCCGGTTACCAAAGCGTGCTGCTCAGCCTGATGTTTCGTCTCCCGATCGCTGGAAAACTCTGGGCGTCCCAATTTGCCAAATGGCACCCAGGGGCCCCACCCGCTGACCTTCACGAACACACCGACGCGCTGGTAGCGATGATGGCTGACCCAGAGCGGAGAAAGGCAGCACGCGAATCGTTGGTCGCGCACCGCAACGGCCTCGACGATCGGATGGCGAAGGTCGACGTTCCCACGCTCGTGGTGATGGGCGGATCCGACTCACACTTCAAGGATCCCGGCAAAGAGGGGGAGTCGATCGCAGCCAGAACCCATGGCACCCTGCACATGGTCGCTGATGCTGGACATTATGCGCACGTCGAATATCCAGCCCAGGTGGTTGAGGCGATAACCAACTTCCTTGCAGAGACTGCGTCTTGACCACCAAGCGAGTTCTCAGCACCGCCGCCGTCATCGACGCAGCGACGGCGCTTGTCGATGAGGAGGGTGTGGACGCCCTCTCCTTGAGTCGAGTTGCTCGGGAACTGCACGTGAAGCCACCTTCGCTCTACAACCACGTCGATGGACTCGAGGCACTTCGGCGCGGCATTGCTCTCCGAGCCTCCGAAGACGTCGGTACGCAGGTTGGCAAGGCAAGCATGGGACGTGCTGGTCGATCGGCGTTGCGAGCAGTGGCCGATGAGCTGCGCGCATACGCCTCGGCCCATCCGGCTCTGTATGAACTCTTGGCACAAATCCGAGTCGATGATCAGGATTTCGCGACAGCGTCGCTGCAGGCCTTAGAGCCCGTCATCGCCGTCATTCGCGGATTCGATCTGCCCGAAGATGAAGTCATCCATGCAGCCCGTACCCTTCGCGCTTCGCTCCACGGGTTTGTCTCTATCGAAAGCGCGGGCGGGTTCGGACTCGATGTTGACATAGACGCGTCATTCGAATGGATGGTCGAGAGCCTCGCCGACAACCTGGAGTCAGCATTAGACAATCTTTGAGCGGAGCACCCCGATGTCTTCGATCTCGACTTCGATTCGATCACCAGCGGTCATCAAGACCGGCGGGTCCATTCGGGAACCAACACCAGACGGTGTGCCGGTTGCGAACACGTCTCCGGGATACAGCGTGATGCATTTGCTGGCGTAAGAAATCGTCTCGGCGATCTTGAAGATCATGAGATCGGTCGTCGTCGACTGCACAACGTCGCCGTTGTAGCGCGTTTCGAGATGCTTTTGTTGGGGGTCGCCGAACTCGTCGGCGGTCACGACAACCGGCCCAATGGGGCCTGACCCTTTGGGGTTCTTACCGAGTGCCCACTGCGGAGTACGTCGCTGGTGGATCCGGGCAGAGATGTCGTTGAAACACGTATATCCCAGCACGCCAGCCATGGCCTCGTCTTCCGAGACATCGACCATCTCCTTGCCAATGATCACCGCGAGTTCTCCCTCCCAATCGAGCCCCTCCTCACCTGACGGAACCGGGAGCTCGCCGTCCTGGCACAACAAGGTGCGGTACCAACGAGCGAAAAGGTTTGGGGCCTCGGGACGCTTCGACTGGGTTTCCTCGATGTGAGCGACGTAGTTCAGGCCAACGCACAAGATCTGCGCGGTTTGCGGCACCGGAGGAACCTGGACGACATCAGCAACCGGTTGCGCCGAGCCGGCCACTGCGGGAGCGCCAACGTGTGCGCTCGGGTCGCGGTAGAAGGTATCGAGATCGCACAACGTTTCGACTTGATCGCCAGTGACACGTCCGATTTGCGGACCGTCTGCGCTCTCGAATGCCAGGTACCTCATGTGTGGGCCTCACTTCTTGATTGTTTGTAGGTGGGATAACTCATCTTTGCTGATCTGCGAGCTCGAACGCGACGTCGACGGAAATCCAGCTGCCTCGAGCCCAGATCACCGGGTTCAGGTCGAACGACTCCAACCAGGGGTTCACAGATAGTCGAACCGACAGATCGGCTACAAGCTCAGCCAATCGATCGACGTTGGCCGGTTCGCCTTGACGGGGCTGGGTGAGAGTCTTGACGCCGGCGAGACTGGTTATGAGTTGATACGCCCAGCCGACCGACACAGGCGCTGAGGCAACGCGAACATCATCGAGGGCCTCGGCGACAACGCCCCCAATTCCCACGAGAATCATGGGGCCGAACGTCTCGTCACGGAGGCCACCAATGATGACCTCGGGTCCGTCGACATGTTGTTCGACCAACACACCCTCGATCCGTGCGCCGACGGGAACGTTCGATTGCACGCTGACGAAAGCCTCGCGAACGGACTGATGGTCTCGGAGATTGATAAGGACACCGCCGATCTCGGTCTTGTGGGTCACATCTCGTGAGGACACCTTGACCACGACGGGGTAGCCGATTGAATCCGCTGCCTCAGCAGCGTCATCTGCGGTTGAAGCGTGGGCGTTTCGGGCAACCGGGACGCCCCAACGCTCGATGATGGTTTTGGTCTCGAACTCGGTCAGTGATGCAGACGGTGCCTCATCAGTGGGTAGTGCTGTGTCTGGGAGTGGACTGTGCGGAGGCAGAGCGAGGGCCGACAAGGCCTTCATGGCAGCCCGAGGTTCTTCGGTGACCGGGGCTTTTGCCTCGCGAAGTGTGTCGAGCGCCGATGTGCCGACATCACCTGCCATCCAAAGGTTCACCACAGGAACAGCGAAGTTTCTGTCGAGAAGGGCCGCGACGCGCTGATCGCTGTGGGCAGGTGGATGTGCACTGCTCACGGCGAGCACCACGTCGACCTCGCCAGAGTCGGCAACTGCGGTGACCACGTCGGTGAATCGATGGGGACCGCCGATGATTCCCCCCATGTCGAGAGGGTTGTCGACGGAGCCTTGTTGGATAAGCGGCTCGATTGCCGATTTGAGTGCAGCGCTTGGCTGCGGAAGTTCAATCGCTGTCCCATCAGCGAGGTCGCTCAAGAGAATCGCGATCCCGCCGGAGTGGGTGATCACTCCGACCCGACGTCCGGTCGGTTTGGGCGTCCTGGCCAGGATGCTGGCCACCTCGAACATTTCTGCAGGCGTGTCGGCGATGCAAACGCCGAGCTCATCGAGGATCCCCCGAAGCACCCGCTCGGGTTTCGCGAGAGCGCCGGTATGGGTGCTCATCAAACGTCGCCCACGATCGGAACGTCCAATGCGCGTGACGACGACCTGTTTGCCCGCCTCATGCGCGCGCGTCACGGCTTTCATAAACGCTGGTCCATCGCGAACGGTCTCGAGGATCACCGCGATCGCTCGGACCTCGGCCATTGACACGAGCGCCTCGATTCCGTCAGCGACGCCAAGGTCGGCTTCGTTTCCCGTCGAGATCGAGGCCGCGAGGCCGTCTCCCGCTGCAGCAGCGAGGTTGTGGACGTAGCTACCCATCCCTCCGCTTTGGGTGACGAGGCCGACAGGCCCCGACCGGATTTCCGACGCTGGCCGGTCAAGGCAGGTCAAGAAGCTCATGGCTACTCCGGCCGAAGGCGTGATCACGCCGCCCGAGTTCGGTCCGAGTACTCGAACATTGGTCTTCGTCGTTGCGCGAAGGAGCTCGGCCTGGAGGTTTTGACCGTCAGGCCCTGCTTCGGCAAACCCGCCGGCGAACACGATGACGTTGTGTGCACCCTTGACGCCCGCCTCCATCGCAAGATCTCCGACCGCGGCTGCGGGCACTGCCGACACCACGACGTCGGGCGCCTCGGGGAGGTCGGTGATGGACGCGAAGACCTCGATGCCGTCGACGTCGGGACGTCGCGGATGTACGCCCCAAATCTGCCCGCCGAATCCGGCCTTACGAAGATTGGCGAGTACTCGCTGGCCGTGTTTCGTCGGATCCGCCGAGATGCCGGCGATAGCGATCGATTGTGGTGAGAGCAGAGAACGGAGGTCGGCCATTACCGGTGGTGGGGAGCGATCTCCGAAGCAAACAGCTGTTGACTGTCGTGTTCTCCCATGTCGTAGAAGTACAAGATGAGTTCGGCGCAACCTGCGGCTGCGTATTGCCCGACGATGTCGCTTACCTGCTCGACAGTTCCGACGAGATGTTCCGCAGCGAACGCTTCAGCTGAAGCATTCCGCCGTCTAACGGCGACCTCGAGCTTGGCGTCAACATCGGCCTGGTCGCGACCCACGATGGACATCAGGTGCACGCTCCGGCCAATCTCGCCAAAGTCTCGGCCGATGGCCTCGCAGTGCGACGCTAAGACTTCAGACTTGTGAACGAATTCCGGAACGCTCTTGCCGAAGTTCGACATGTCGCCGTGTTCGGCCACGATACGAAGGGTGCGCTTTTCGCCGCCGCCAGCAATCCACAGCGGAGGATGCGGAGACTGTTGGGGGAGCGGTCGGGTGATTGCGCCCCGCACCTGATAGTGCTCACCTTCGAAATGGGCTTCGTCGGTCGTCCACATCGTCTTGAGAACCTGAGCGGCCTCGTTGAGCATGTCGAGCCGGACCTTGTTCGACGGGTACTCGTACCCGTACGCAGCGAACTCCTTGTCGCTCCAGCCGGCGCCGATGCCAACGTCGAGTCTGCCCTTGGAGATCGCGTCGATCGACGCAGCCATTTTTGCCAACAGCGCTGGAGGCCGGTACATGACGCAGGTACACATCTGTCCGATTCGGACTCGATTCGTTACGGCCGCGATCGCCGCCATTAGTACCCACGCATCGAATACCGACTCATGGGTGACGCCAGGGTGCGTGTGAAAGTGGTCGTACACCCACAACGATTCCCAACCGTCAGCCTCGATGGTTCGAGCTGCGTCGAGAATGTGATCCCATTGTTGGTCATTTGCGATGTCGGCCAGGTCGTGTTTCCAGCCCTGCGGAACCATGGTGCCAAATCTCATACGTTCAGTCCCTGTCTCTCGTCAATTCTGAATTCTGCGCTTTTATGACTCCTCCGGAGCCCATGCTTTCACAACACCTTCGGCGTCGAGCTCGCGAACTCGTTCCGGGCTGTACCCAAGCCGCTCGGTGAGGATTGCTTCGGTGTGTTCCCCGAGCATTGGAGCATGCTGGGTGGGGAAGTCGTAGCCGTCGATCTTCATCGGGCTTGGCTGGTATCTGACGTCGCCAATCGTGGGATGTTCGTAGTGCTGAATCATCTCCCGCGCCCGCACCTGAGGATCGGCGAACAGGGTGTCGAGGGTGTTCACCGGTGCCGACGGAACATCGAACTCGTTGAGGATCAACACCCACTCTGCTTGGCTCTTCTTTACGAACGTTTCCTCTAGCTGAGGAACCAGCCAGTCGCGATGGACAAGCCTGGCAGCATTCGAAGCCGTCCGTTCGTCGGTCTTCAAGTCAGGCCGATCGATCGCGTCGCAGAGGTTTTGCCAGAACTTCTCATCTCGCGCTGCCACGACGACGAAACCGTCCGAACACTCGAGTGCCTGCCACGGGACGATGTGTGCGTGAGCCGAGCCATGACGTTTCGGTTCGGCCCCAGTGGTGAGATAACTGAGTGCGTCATAGGAGAGAAGGTGCACCATCGAGTCGAGCATCGCGACATCTGCGTGTGCGCCGGTGCCATGCAGGCCACGTCCGACGAGTGCGGCGAGGATCGAGATGCAGCCGTAGATGGCTCCCGACATATCCGCAAGGGGGGCACCGACACGAGCCGGAGGCCCATCGGCCTCACCAGTGATCGACATGTGCCCGCTGTACGCCTGGATAACCAAGTCGAAGGCGGGTTTGTCTTTG
>RCNE010000402.1_pt1 | contig 23314 bp, 19 predicted proteins | sample 2041361 | NCBI WGS metagenome assembly RCNE01 (sample SAMN09708229, study PRJNA481090) | Marine sediment metagenome, whole genome shotgun sequencing project. | reverse complement strand
GCCTTCGTTCCTATTTTCAAGGAACAGTACACCGTTATTTCGGGCGGAAACGAAGAAATAGAGTTGACCTACGAAAGTAAGCTGCACGAATCTGACATGTTAACTTTGCTAGCAAATAATGTTGATCGCGACAAAGCTTTGCAATATACAAGCGTGGGTGTACACAAAGATGACCTTAGTTTTAAGATAACAAATCATCCTATAAAAAAGTTTGGCAGTCAAGGGCAACAGAAATCTTTTTTGATCGCTTTGAAATTTGCTCAATTTCATTTTATGAAAAAATTGGCTAGTACTACTCCTATTCTATTACTAGATGATATTTTTGACAAACTAGATGAAAATCGTGTTGGCCACATCATAGCCTTGGTTGATAATGAAAATTTTGGCCAGATCTTTATTAGTGATACCCATGCGGAACGTACAGAAAATGTTGTTAAAAACATTCATCAGTCTTACAAAATCTTTAAATTGTAGTATGAAGCAACTACTCTATTTGGTTACTCTTTTTATGTTCTTCGGATGTACCTCAAAAATTGAGAAGGAAGAACTTATAAACCTCAATGGCTATTGGGAAATTTCGAAGGTTACATTCTCAAATGGGGAAACCAAAGATTTTACGGTTAACCCAACCATAGATTATATTGAAATAAAAGGATTAGAAGGTTTTCGTAAAAAAGTATACCCAAAATTTGATGGCACCTACGAAACTTCAAATGATGCAGACAATTTTAAAATAGAAGAAATAGAGGGTAATTTTCAAATACATTATAATCCGAATATGGCTATACAACCTAGCATGCATAGAAGAGAATCATTAATTCATCTATCTGACAATAACTTTTCAGTTGTCAATAAGGACACCGTTACCTATAGCTATAAACGGTTTCAACCCATTAACGCTACCGAATAATGGCTAAGAAAAAAGATCACAGTTTAAATATGGGGGAAGCTCTTAATGCGTTCATCAAAAAAAACAAATTAGAAAAAGGTCTCGACAAAGTTGATGCTCAAGAAGCTTGGGCAAAACTTATGGGTAATGGCGTTGCTAATTACACCACAGCAGTTGAGTTACGTGGTAATACCCTTTTTGTTTCACTTTCATCTTCAGTACTACGCGAAGAATTAAGTTTAGGGAAATCAAAGATCATTACCATGATAAATGAAGAAATGGGTAAAGATCTAATCACTAAATTGGTCTTGCGTTAATTTAGATTTCCGCCTTTACTGAAATGAATTCAGCACAAGCACGGTAATAACAGCAAACCGTATTAATTAAAAAAACCCAACAAGTCGAAACTTATCGGGCCTAATTAAATATAAAATTGAGTTAGTATATTTCTCTACCTGAAAAGTGAAAAGTACCTTCAATAGCTGCATTTTCATCGCTATCTGAACCGTGAACTGCATTCTCTGCAATATCTTTAGCAAACATTTTTCTAATGGTACCTTCTGCAGCTTCCGCCGGATTGGTTGCACCAATCAAAGCACGAAAATCTTCAACCGCATTTTCTTTTTCTAAAATAGCAGCAACGATTGGGCCTCTAGTCATAAAAGCTACCAATTCTCCATAAAACGGACGCTCATTGTGCACTGCGTAAAACTTTTGTGCGTCTCTTTTGCTTAGTTGTGTATATTTCAATGCAACAATCTTAAATCCCGCTGATGTAATTTTATCCAAAATCCCACCGATATGTCCGTTTTCAACGGCATCAGGCTTAATCATTGTAAAAGTTCTATTTGTAGTCATGTTTCAAAATTTTGTGCAAAAATACAGAATTTTTGAGAATCGACAACTTTTAGTACTGTTGTTGTAATTCACCGAGCACTTCACCGCCATCACCTTGCATTTCAAAGAAAACTTGTTTTTTTTTAATATTAAACTTTACTATTCCGAAACTTTCTGTGTTTACTACATCACCAACACGAAAAGGGTTTGGCTCGCCCTCAAATTTTGAATATGCATGAGTCAAACCGCTACTAGTAAAATCAACTAATGGGTAATTCACCCTTTCAACTACAGTTCTAGAAATTTCTGAAATATGACGGTCGCCTGACAAAATCATAACTCCCTTAGCCTTAGAAGCGGCAATCACTTTTTTCAACAGATCTACCTCATGCGGAAAATTACCCCAGCACTCAAAGCCATGCTCATTTGATAAAAATTGAACGCTGCTAATAAGTACATTAAAGTCTGATTTTGAAGTAGAAAGTTCATTTTGTAACCATTGCCATTGTTGCTCTCCTAGTATGGTGCCAGTACCATATGTGTTAGGCTTGAATCGCTTCTCAGTTTCCGTATCAGGAGTTAAGGCTGTTCTAAAATATCGGGTATCTAAAACAAATACGCTAACCGTTCCGTTTTTTAGTTGATACTCATGCTTAGTGTAAACTCCCTCTTGTTCTCTTCTTGAGCTATCGGCTGAGACATCCATAAAATCTAAAAATTTTTGCTGACTTTGTTTCTTCGCTGCAAATTCTACACCTCCATCATTCAAGCCATAATCGTGATCATCCCAAGTGCCAATAATCGGCATCTTACTTTTGACATTTTTATAGCCATCAATTTCATTTTGAGCGTTATAGGTTTCTTCTAACTTAGCCATATCATCGGTGTCGGCATAAACAATATCGCCTCCCCAAATCCATAGATCAGGGTCTTCAGTACTAATATCGTCCCAAAGTAAATTATCTAAAGTATGCTTGTTGCACGAACCAAAAGCGATCGTAAAATCAATAGCTTGACTCTGAGCAACTTCATTTGATTCTAAAGATTTACAAGCACCAACTAAAACAAAACAACAAAACAGAACAATTATTTTTTGCATTTAAATACCCTTATACGGCGTTGTAAAAATAGCCTTTTTGACGATACGCCTTTATGATATTATTGTATCTTTGGCGGCATGAATTTAAAGGATATCAAAGCTGTAAAAGCGTTGCTTTCAACACCACGGAAAATTGTTATTATTCCCCATAAAAACCCTGATGGTGATGCTATTGGATCTACCTTAGCCTTATGCCATTACCTTAATAATAATGGCCATTCAGCAAATATTGTTTCACCAAATGATTATCCGAAATTTTTAAAATGGATGCCGGGCAATGAGAAGATTTTGAACTTTGAGAGCAAAAACAAACAAGCCAAAATAGCACTTGATGAGGCCGACATTATTTTTACCCTTGATTTCAATCACCTAGGTAGAACTGGTCAACTAGCTCCTTTATTAGAAGCATCAGATGCTACATTTGTTATGATCGACCATCATCAAGCACCTGCTGATTATGCAACTGTAATGTATTCAGATGTCAACATGAGTTCTACCTGTGAAATGGTTTTTAATTTCATTGACTTTTTAGGAGATACTGATAAAATAACACCTGAAATGGCAAATTGCTTGTACACGGGCATCATGACCGATACTGGTTCTTTTAAATATCGATCTACCACCAGCCAAACACATCAAGTAGTCGCACAATTAATTGAAAAGGGGGCTAATAATACGACTATTCATAATAAAATTTACGATACTAATTCGCCAAGCAGATTACATCTTTTAGGTTGCGCTCTGAAAAATATGGTCATCTTACAAGAATATCAAACTGCTTATATTACACTAAGCCAAGAAGAATTAGATCGCTATAAATATCAAAAAGGGGATACAGAAGGTTTTGTGAATTACGGCCTCACGTTAGATGGTATTCGTTTTGCAGTTATTTTCATTGAAAACACCGAAGAGGGTATTATCAAGGTCTCTTTCAGATCAGAAGGTGACTTTTCAGTCAATCAATTTGCTAGAAATCACTTTAGTGGTGGTGGCCATGACAATGCTGCAGGAGGAAAAAGTGATATCTCTCTAGAAGAAACGGCACAACATTTTGTTACATTATTAGAAACTTATAAAGAGAAACTGAACGCATGAAACATCTTATTTACATAGCGTTAATAGTTGCATTTGTAAGTTGTGAAGGACCAGGACCTAGGCATCCTGTAAAAAGAAATACAACAAGTGCGAATCAAGCAGCTATAGATCGAAGTAAAAAGTTGTTAGCCGAGGAAGAATATATGATTCGAGCAATTGTTACCAAAGATTCAACCCAGAACTATAAACAAAGTGCAACAGGGTCATGGTACTTTTACGATAAAAAGAATAATGCCAAAACAGATACCGCACAACCAGATGATTTGGTGACCATGACGTATAATGTAGTGGGCTTAAATAACGATACCTTATATCGAATGCAAGATATTGGTATTATTAAATACAAAGTGGACAAGCAAGAGCTTTTTCCAGGATTGCGAAATGCAGTAAAACTTTTAAAAGAAAATGAATCTGCTACTTTTTTATTTCCCTCATCTTTGGGTTATGGCGTTCCTGGTGATGGAGACAAAATTGGCATCAATATGCCCTTGAAATCAACCATTGCCGTTTTAAAAATCGAAAAACAACAAGATAGCCTTTAGAGCTCCAAGAGATTATTTTAATTACTATTTACATTTACTAAAAATTAAGAATAAAATGAAACTATTGAAAAAAGCACATGTACTATTACTGGTAATATCTTTAGCCCTTTTCGGCTGTAAATCAAGCAAATATGCAGATTTAGGTGATGGTGTCTTCGCAGAAATTCAGACCACCAAAGGTGACATTGTAATAAAATTGGAATATCAAAAAACACCTGTTACTGTTGCCAATTTTATTTCTTTAGCAGAAGGTAAAAATACTTTTGTAAGTGAAGAATATAAAGACAAAAAGTATTTTGACGGAATTATTTTTCACCGAATAATGAAAGATTTTATGATTCAGACTGGTGACCCTTTAGGAACAGGAATGGGCGGACCTGGCTATAAAATTATTGATGAGTTCAATGATTCTTTAATTCATGATAGAAAAGGACTTGTTTCAATGGCAAACCCAGGACCTCCTAACACCAACGGAAGCCAATTCTTTATCACTCATGCTGAAACACCATGGTTAGATGGTTTACATACCATTTTCGGTGAAGTTGTTATTGGCTTAGATATCGTAGACTCCATTGCTGTTACACCAGTTGCCGCTAAAAATAAGCCAACTGTAGATGTGATAATGAATAAAGTAGAGATCATTCGAAATGGAAGAGATGCTAAGAATTTTGATGCAGTAGCCGTAATTACTGATTTTTTCGCAAAAGAAGGCGAACGATTAGAGGCTTTAGAACAAGAAAAGGCTGCAAAAATGGCGGCAACTCTTAAAGCCAAAGACGCTTTAGCAGCAGAGATCATCACACAAAAAAGTAAGGCCGTTGCATTACCGTCAGGACTTAAGATAATGAGCATAACGGATGCAAAAGGTGATAAAATAGCCCTTGGTTCTCAGGTTTTAGTAAGCTACGCCGGATACTTAGAAGACGGCTCCCTTTTTGATAGTAATTATGAAGAAGTTGCTAGGTTATATAACGTCTATAATGAACGTAAACGTTACAGTCCAGTACCAATGGGATATAGTCCTGACGCACAATTATTTGCAGGGTTCAGAGAAGCACTTCTAACTATGAAAGTTGGTGATAAAATACGTGCGTTTCTACCGTCTCATCTTGGATTAGGCGAACAAGGCAGCCCAGGTGTTATACCACCCAACGCAGATTTGGTTTTTGATATAGAAATTACCGGCTTAGCCCAATAAATAACCGATAGAATAAAAATCCCGCCAATGAGCGGGATTTTTTTGTTTTACTCCTTTGGACTATCTGTTAAAATCGCTAACAAATACGTCCAGAATTTTTGAACTGATGAAATTTGTATGCGTTCATCTGGTGAATGCGCTCCGCGGATGGTAGGGCCGAAACTTATCATATCCATATCAGGATAATTTTGCCCAAGTATACCACATTCCAACCCGGCATGGCAAGCAACTACTTTTGGTTTTTCGTTGAAAACACTTTCATATTTAGATTTTAAAACTTCAAGAATAGCAGAATTCGGATTCGGGTTCCATCCTGGGTAATCACCATCAAAACTCACTTCAAATCCGCCCAAATCAAAAGCAGCTTTAAGGCCATCAGCCAAATCGAACTTCGCAGAATTCACCGAAGAACGCGTCAAACATCCAATTTTGATCTGCCCGTCTTTTACAACCACTCGAGCCACATTGTTTGACGTCTCCACCAAATCAGGTATTGAAGCACTCATCGCATATACCCCATTATGTGCTGCATAAATAGATTTTAAAACTTTCTCTTGTGCGCCTAAACCCATTACAGTTTTTGGCAATTTCATGTCTTCTAGGGTTATTTCTAAATTCGGCTCAACAACAGCCAGTTCAGTTTGAATCGTTTTTGCGAGTTTACCGAATGTTTCGTTAAAACCATCAACTTGCGTATTGTAAATTACCAACGTAGCAGTACTTTCCCTCGGAATTGCATTTCTAAGGCTTCCCCCATCAATTGTGGCAATTTGAATTTGATGGTCATTAGCAGCCTTATAAAGTAAGCGATTCATTATTTTATTCGCATTACCTAAACCTTTGTGAATATCCATTCCACTATGACCACCTTGTAATCCTTTTACAGAAATACCGAAGGCTTTTACTGCTCGCGGTAATGGTTTTTCTTTATAACTTCTGGTAGCTGTCACATCAATTCCGCCAGCACAGCCTATGTCAATTTCGTCATCCTCTTCCGTATCAAGGTTCAGTAGTATTTCACCTTGCAAAACTCCCCCTTTGAGTCCCATAGCGCCGGTCATTCCAGTTTCTTCGTCTATTGTAAATAAAGCTTCTAAAGGCGGATGCGGAATATCTGTGCTTTCTAACAAAGCCATTATCGCTGCTACTCCCATGCCGTTATCAGCACCCAAAGTGGTACCCTTAGCTTTTACCCAATCACCTTCAACAAACATGGCAATACCCTGTTTGTCAAAATCAAAAACCGTATCGTTATTTTTTTGATGTACCATGTCTAAGTGCGATTGCAAAGTGATGCACTTTCGATCTTCCATGCCAGAAGTAGCTTTCTTTCTAATAATCACATTACCCACATCATCAGTAAAAGTTTCTAAGTTGAGACTTTTACCGAAATCAGCCATAAACTGTATGACACGCTCTTCCTTTTTTGAAGGGCGTGGAACCGCATTTAAGTTGGCAAATTTATTCCATACGGCTTTTGGTTCTAATGCTCTTACTTCAATACTCATAGTAGCGTTTAATTTTTCCCAAAAATACGTCCTCAAAAGTTAGTATTATTGATAATTGATTAAATTTGAAAGCATGCGCCTGTATAAAAACAATTTGAAAAACACCTTACGAAACGGAATCGCCCTTAGTATAATTCCTCAGTTATTTTTTATAAAATGGTTAGCTCATCATCCTGATTGGGTCGAAGATTATTACAGCACTGCTATCTACCCAATGATTAGCCAATTTTTCAGAAGTTTGTTTGGATGGATTCCTTTTTCTGTTGGTGAAATCATTTATACTTTATTGATTGTTTTGAGTCTGCGATATCTCATCCAGAAACGAAAAAAAATCAAAACACAACCTTTTACCTTTTTACGCGATGTGGTAATGGTATTCTCTGTCTTCTATTTTACGTTTCATCTTGTTTGGGGGCTCAATTATTACCGGAACCCGCTTTCTGAAACCCTTGCCATAAACGATACTATTAGCGCTGAAAAAATCAAAAAATTGACTGCAGAATTGGTAGTTCAAACTAATGCCCTGCAATATCAAATAACTTCTGATAGTATAGAAATGGTTCACGTACCCTATACCCGAAATGAGATCTTCGAAAAAACGATTAGCGGTTATAAAGCTTTAGAAGCACAAATGCCACTTTTTGAATACCCGCACCCTAATATCAAAAAATCGATGTTTAGCGTCATGTCAAGCTATATGGGTATTGGCGGCTATTTAAATCCGTTTACGAACGAAGCACAAGTAAATCAAAAGACGCCTGTTTTTAGATTTCCTGTGGTGGTCGGACACGAAATTGGTCACCAAGTGGGCTATTCCGCAGAAAACGAAACCAATTTGATTGGCTATCTTGTTACTGCAAAAAATGAAGATATCTATTTTCAATATTCTGCAAGCGCCTATGCCCTAAGCTATTGCCTAAATGCCGTTTATGCCATTGACGAAAAAGCGTCGGAAGAATTATATCAGCAAATCAATGCTGGCGTTAAAAAAAATTACCAAGAACTACAAGATTTTAACCAGGCGTATGAGAACCCATTTGAGCCCATTTTCAAAACTGTTTTCAGTACCTTCTTAAAGGCTAACAATCAAGCTGATGGTGTAAAGAGTTATAGTCGTGTTGTTAACTTAATGGTTGGCTACCATGAGAAATATCCGCTTTGAAAAGTGGGCAGTTGGCAGTAGCAGTAAGTAATAGCGGTTTGATGTCCTATATTACTAAGAAGTTATTTTTCTCCAAGCTCCCAACGTTTATCTGTAACCTCAAAATAAAACTTATATCTGCCAATAGATACTGTTTCCTTTTTACTCTAGAATCGTGTTAATAGTTGGCGAAAAAGGCAATAATTTCATCAACTTCCCTTACTTTTAGAGAGGTTAATTAAACAATTCTATTTTTATGAAAATTCCACTTCTGCTCCTAACCATGCTCTGGTGTGGTGGCACATTACTTGCGCAAGATTACTTTCCTGAAAATGACGGCGTAAAATCTAAAAACAACAACTACACCGCATTTACTAATGCGAAAATCTATGTGACACCTTCACAAATAATCGATGGCGGCACCTTACTTATTCAAAATGGAAAAGTAAAACAGGTAGGTAAATCAGTAACGCTACCTAAAAACACAATTATTGTAGATGTAAAGGGACACTCTATTTACCCTTCATTTATTGATGTGTATTCCAAATTTGGAGTAAAGCAACCCGAACGCCCCAAGGGCGGTGGGCGTTCTGAACAATACGATGCCGAACGACAAGGTTTCTATTGGAATGACCATATTATGCCCGAAAATTCGGCTATTACTAAATTTAAGTATGATGAAAAAACGGCAAAAGAATTGCGTAAAGCAGGATTTGGCGTCGTCAATTCACACATACACGATGGCATTGTTCGAGGAACAGGAGTGCTTATTGCCTTAAACGGCAGCGGCGATGATTCTAACCGAATTTTAGACGATACATCGGCACAATATCTATCCTTTTCAAGAAGTATCATTAAAAATCAGTCCTACCCTAGTTCTCTTATGGGTGCAATGGCTTTGCTTCGTCAAACGTATTCAGATGCAAAATGGTACGCTGCAGGTAATTCAGATACCAAAGACAGATCATTAGAAGCATTAAATAAAAACAAAGGCTTAGTTCAAATTTTTGAAGCTAAAGATAAGGGGCATGTACTTCGCGCCGATAAAATTGGAGATGCCAATGGCATTCAATATGCCATTGTAGGCGGGGGCGATGAATATGAGCGTATAAGCGAAATAAAAGCTACTGGGGCACAACTGATTCTTCCTATAAACTTTCCAGAGGCCTACGATGTTTCGAATCCGTATGCAGCAAATATGATCAACTTGAAAGACATGCGGCATTGGAATCAAGCGCCTTCAAATCCGAAAGTACTAGCAGATAACGGGGTGTCTTTCTCCCTTACGCCCTATGATCTGAAATCGCCTAGCAAATTCAAAGAGAAATTGATAAAGGCCATTCAATACGGACTTCCAAAAACAAAGGCTTTAGAAGCATTGACTACCGTACCGGCTGCTATATTAGGTAAATCAGGAACTATTGGTTCTTTACAAGTAGGTAGACAAGCTAATTTCTTAATTACTTCAGGAGATATTTTTGACAAAGAAACCACACTTTATGAAAATTGGGTGCAAGGCACTAAAAATGTCATCGCCGATAAAAACCTAAAAGACATTCGTGGTAACTATGATTTGACCGCCGGTGGCATGACCTATAAAATGTCAATTACTGGTGAAGCGGGGAAACCCAAAGTTGAAATCAAACAAGACACGAATAAACTAAAATCTAAATTGAGCTATGCTGATGATTGGTTGAATCTTTCTTTTTCCACAGATAAAGGGGAAAAGAATTACCGCATGACTGGTTTGACAAAAAAGACTTCTGATAATATTAAAGGTCGATTAATTCTTCCTAATGGTAGCGAGTCTTATTTCACAGCATTAAAAACAAGTGGTTTTACTCCGGATGAAAAGAAAGAAAAAGAAAAAAAAGATCCTGAAATGGTTGGTGTAACCTACCCTAATGTAGGTTTTGGTTATGCTACCCAACCGAAATCAGAAAACATCCTATTTAAAAATGCAACGGTTTGGACGAGCGAGGTAGCGGGTATTCTTGAAAATACAGACGTTCTCATAAAAGACGGAAAAATTGCTAAGATTGGTCAAAACTTATCCGCTGGTCGTGCTAAAGTAGTTGATGCTACAGGCAAGCATTTAAGTGCGGGTGTTATTGACGAGCATACGCATATTGCAGCCTTAGCCATTAATGAGTCAGGACACAATTCTACCGCAGAAGTAAAAATGGAAGATGTTGTCGATAATGAAGATATTGACATCTACCGTCAATTAGCAGGTGGTGTTACCTCTGCACAATTGTTACATGGTTCTGCGAATCCAATTGGTGGACGCTCTGCAATTTTAAAACTAAAATGGGGAGAATCTCCTGAAAATATGATTTACAGCAATTCTCCTAAGTTTATCAAATTCGCTTTAGGGGAAAATGTAAAGCAGTCTAATTGGGGCAGCGGAAATCGTTTTCCACAAACACGAATGGGGGTTGAACAGGTCTTTATGAATTACTTTCAGAGAGGTAAGGAATATGATATCAAAATGAAAAGCGGACAACCGTATCGTTATGATGAAGAAATGGAAGTTATTGCTGAAATTTTAAACGGAGAACGTTTTATCAGTTGTCATTCTTATGTACAAAGTGAAATTAATATGATGATGAAAGTGGCAGAGAAATTCGATTTTAGAGTCAACACCTTCACACATATATTAGAAGGCTATAAGGTTGCAGATAAAATGAAGGAGCATGGTGTGGGTGCTGGTACCTTTAGTGACTGGTGGGCTTATAAATTTGAAGTAAATGATGCTATACCTTATAATGCAGCTATTATGCAAAAGCAAGGTATTACCGTTGCTATCAATAGTGATGATGGTGAAATGGCGCGTCGATTAAATCAAGAAGCTGCTAAAACTATAAAATATGGTGGCATGACTGAATTAGAAGCATGGAAGATGATTACCATCAACCCAGCGAAACTTTTACATATCGACGATCGCGTAGGTAGTATCAAAGTAGGTAAAGATGCCGATTTAGTTTTATGGTCAGATCATCCGCTTTCGGTATATGCTAAGGCAGAAAAAACCTTGATTGAAGGCGCTACCTATTTCGATTTAGAACTCGATAAGCAACAACGGGCATCGGTAAAAAATGAACGTACAAAGCTTATCAATATGATGTTGAAAGAAAAAGAGGGAGGCGGTAAAACACAAGATGCTAAGATGTCTAAGAAAGAACGGATGACCTGTGAAAGCCTTTAATTCTAAAGGTTGAATGCTAAAATTTAAGTCGAAAAAATAAAATTATCAAAATGAAAAATTTAAAAAATATATGCATCGCCCTTCTCCTCATCTTCGGAGTTACAAGCTGGGCACAACAAACGCCAGCAGGAAAGCAAACGGAGGCGATCACTATTACTGGCGCTACGGCACATATAGGTGACGGCACCGTAGTTGAGAACTGCACTATTGTTTTTGAAGACGGTATTATCACGGCTGTAGGATCAGGTGAAAGCACCAAAGGAACCGTTATCGATGCCGAAGGCAGACATATATATCCCGGTTTTATCGCTCCTGTTAAAGAATTAGGATTGATTGAAGTAGAAGCAGTTCGCGCTAGTAATGATGATGATGAAATTGGAGAGATGATTCCGCATGTACGGAGTTTGATTGCTTACAATGCAGAATCTAAAGTAGTAGAAAGTATGCGTCCGAACGGAGTACTTATAGGACAAATCACGCCAAAAGGCGGTCGAATATCAGGTACTTCTTCGATTGTACAATTTGATGCTTGGAACTGGGAAGATGCTGCAGTTAAAGAAGATGATGGTATTCACCTCAATTGGCCTTCAAGTTTTGCAAGAGGTCGCTGGTGGCTAGGCGAACCAAGAGGATTAAAACCAAGCAAAGATTATCAAAAACAGGTAAACGAAGTAGAAACTTTTATGCAGGGTGCAGCAGCATATGGTAAAGGAACGGGTCAAGAACTTAATCCTGCTTTTGCAGCAATGCAAGGTGTTTTTGATGGTTCTCAAAAATTATATGTGTATGCCGATGGTGAAAAGGAAATTATTGACGGTATAACACTAGCCAAAAACTCCGGAGCAAAATCAGTAGTTTTGGTGGGAGGTTATCATGCCTATAAGGTGACCGAATTCCTCAAAGAAAATGACATTCCCGTATTGGTGCAGTTCACCCACAATCTACCAAGTCTAGAAGATGATGATTATGACCTCCCGTATAAACTTCCTAAGCTTTTAATGGATGCTGGTTTATTAGTAGCGCTTCAAAATGGGGAAAGCTCAAACTTTCAAACTAGAAACCTTCCCTTTTATGCAGGTCAGGTAGTTGGTCAGGGAATGGATAAGGAAAAAGCTTTGCAAATGCTAACTGGCAATACCGCTAAAATATTAGGTATCGATGACACCCATGGCACTTTAGCAGTTGGCAAAAGTGCAACGTTGTTTATCTCAATAGGCGATGCCTTAGACATGCGAACCAATCAATTGAGCCATGCCTTTATTGATGGTAGAAACATCTCGTTAGAAACCCACCAAACTGAACTTTGGAAACGGTATTCAAAAAAATACGAAGACGGAAAGTAAAACGCTAAACGTTATTTAAGAATTTAAAAGCCCATGAGAATGGGTTTTTTTCATGTAAGTGTTTTTTTTTAAGCTCCTACCCGCATCCCATAAAAACCTGTAGAATATTTTATAACTTACAGGAGTGTCATTGCTACCACATTGAAAGTCTATGGATTAGCTTGACAATTAAATTAGGCTATGGACAAAATATCACGCAAAAAATTCTTAGCACAAACTGGCATACTAAGCACTTCGCTTCTTTTAGTTCAAGGATGTGATTTTTTTACAACACCACGTATGGAAGCACTTTCAGAGGGAGTCACTATAGAAATACCAGTAAACGGCGAAGATATTTTTTCGTATATCAAACGCATACATGGTACAATGAATAGTCGTATCTACCGACAGATCATAGGTGCTGCAAATGAATTCAAAGAAGGCGATCAGACCTTAGGTATTGCGGCACAGAACAAAGCTTCTCGTACCCATGCACGTACCTTGCTCAGCCAAACGAAACTTGGTGATCTTGATAAAAATATATTACACAAAGATGGCATTCTTGACTTGATACAAAAATCTACCTTCAAAAAAGAAACGACCCAAAACTGGACGATGGGCGAATTGAAAGAATTTGTCTTGACAGCCTCTGAAAAGGATATCAAAAAAATCATGCCGAGCCTGAGCAGCGATGTCATTGGCTGTCTAGTAAAACTCATGAGCAATACCGAATTGATAACAATCGGGCAAAAAGTGTTCAACCCTTTGCCCAATAGCAAGATAGGAAGCAAAGGCTATCTCAGCGCAAGAGTACAACCCAATTCCCCTACTGACAATATCGAAGATATAACTTGGCAAGTTTTTGACGCATGGTCGTATGCCGTCGGTGATTTGTTGTTGGGCACAAATCCAGTTTCTAGCGAGCCTGAATCTGTAGCAAAAATCGAGCAGGCACTTTTTGAAATTATAAGCACCTTTGGCTTACAAGATACTTTACCCAACTGTGTGCTTTCCCATATTGATGTGCAGGCCCAAGCAGAAGAACTACATCCTGGTACTACAGGTGTCTGGTTTCAGAGTTTGGCAGGTACGGAAACCGCCAACCAAACTTTTGATGTGACTATTGATAAAATGTTCGGTCACGTAGCAAAAAGAAACGGCAAGTATGGCCTCTATGCCGAAACGGGTCAAGGAGCCGATTTTACCAATGGCCATGGTGCAGGTTTTGATATGGTAATTCATGAGGCGCGAAAATATGGATTCGTACGAGCCTTAAAACAAAAAATGTCCGCCTCCAAATCACCCGAAGAAATGCCCTGGGTTTTCTTAAATGATGTGGCCGGTTTTATCGGTCCCGAAGTATTTCGGACTAAGGAACAATTGGTACGTTGTTGTTTGGAAGATACTATTATGGGCAAATTACATGGGCTTACTATAGGGTTAGACATTTGCTCTACGCTACATATGGATGTTACTTTAGATGATCTTGACTGGTGTATTGAACAGATAATACCAGCAAACCCTGCCTACTTAATGGCATTGCCGACCAAAAACGACCCCATGTTGAGCTATTTGACCACAGCGTTCAGCAACCATGTTCAAATACGCGAGCAATTTGGGTACAAGGTGAACGATGCCATGTGGAATTTCTTTAAAAAGATTCAAGTGCTGGATGCCGATGGAAAACCCACAAAACATTTTGGTGACCCTATTTGGGTGTATTACCAGTATTGCTTGGCAAAAAAAGACACTCGCAGCCAAGCAGAAATCTATGCTGAAGGGCAACAAAGTATCGCCCGGATACGAGAAAGAGGTGTACCTATAGCAGAAGGTTATGGAGAACATATTTGGAATTTAACACCAGCCCTCGATAAAGAAGTACATGCGCTGTATGAAGATGCCAAGGTTAGTTTATGGACGGCCTTTGACCCAAAATTTACAGCGACCATTCCGGCTGCAGTAACAATTAGCACTACCTCTAACGATCGTAAAGATTATGTATACCACCCTGAAAGTGGCGAGCAATTAACGGCAACAGCCCATCAAGTTTTAAAGAAAATTCAAGCCAATTGGAGCAATGAAGTCCCCGATGTGCAAATCATTATCTCAGACGGACTCAACCCTAGAGCATTGATGGATGAAGGTCATTTGGCTCCTTTTCTAAGCGGTTTAAAAAAGGGACTAAAAGAACAAAACTATACCCTAAGTGATTCCACCGTTATCATCAAACATGGTAGGGTTCGTGCCGGGTATGCCTGTGGTGAACTACTTTTTGGGCAAACCAATACCAATAAAGGAAAAGGCATTATACATATCATCGGAGAACGCCCAGGTTCAGGTCATCATAATTTCTCTGCTTATTTGACCGTAGTTTCCCCTAGTTTGTGGGGTAAAAAAGGAAGTGTTGACCATGATATTTCAAAAGTGATATCTGGTATTTCTGATACGGCATTGTCGCCAGAACAAGCTGTAAAAGATACCCTACGTGTTTTTAATAGGCTGTATACCATTGTATAAGAAAAGCTTTGAACGAGAATATAAGATAAAAGCTCAATCTCCCCTTTCTTCCGCTAAAGTGAAATTCATTCATGGCTGCATCAAAGGCGAGTAGTTAAAAGTGAACTCCATGTCTCAAATGAAGGTTACAGGTTTTCTATAAGGTATACACGACCCTAAAAGTAACAAACCGGGGCTGAATAAAAGTTTCTGAAGTGAATACCGAAATATTATTCGCACTATTTCTTACTTGAGAATCGATATCCAATAAATTGGTAGCTTTGATCTCATATTCCCATTTCGCATCCTTATCTTTTCGATAGGCAAGCTGCGCATCCCAATTTTGGAAGGATTGCGATTCGCCATTGCCTAAATCTTGATTGGTATAGGTGTAGTTTGTTCGGAAAGTCACCGATTTCCATATATAGGCATCGAACTCTATCGATGGGGCGTTGGTAACGAAAGTAGTCTTTCGACTCCCTTGATTATTAGTCGTTTTGCTGTAGCGATATGTTAGATTAATATTTGGTGCCACTTTAAAATTTGTACGAATACCTGGTGTATAGGTTTGTGTAAAACCTTCATTCAATGATTGTTGCCCTTGAATGAATTGATTTAATTTACTATAATTAAAACTGGCATTCACAGTTGTTCTTATCTTACCAAAGGTGCGCTGAACTCGGCCGAAGACATTGACGTTTTCATCTGCAAAATTCGAATTGAAAAACGTACTTGTTCGAATTACATTCTCAAAATTTGTTAAACTTCTTACTTGATCAATATTGCTGATATATGCTGCTCTGGCGAAAACATTCGTATAGTTGAAAAGATTGAAACTACTGTATAATAGACTCACATTATGTGATAAGGCATTCTGTAGGTCTGGCGCACCAAATTGAATGCTGTTGTAATTATTCAAAACAAGACCCTGTGCTAAACGTGTCACATCTGTGAATTGGTTTTTCATATTATATTTTAAGGTCAATGATTCGCTCTTCTTTAGTTGTATTCTGGTTTCAAAATCAGGTAAAATTCGAAAAAAACTGTCGTCAAAGGTTTCCCCAAATTGCACGTTATTATTGCCATAAGCGTGCAATGAAAATCCAGGAGTTACGGTGAATTTTCCTTTTTTGAATCGGTAATGCACGCCCAAGTATAGATCGCTGAAATTATACTCTGTATCGTTGATGGCCCTACCTTCGTTGATTGTTGGTGTTGGGTTGAACGAAGATCCATCCGATAAGAATTGAAAAATATTGGAATTAAATTCTTGACGACTAAAAATAGTTCCTAGGGTGAGGTTGATATTGCTTGTGGCATTAATGATATTATAATAATCTAATTTGGCGTCTACTTGGTTGGACTTGATTCGCCTGTTCTGTCCTAAATCATAATTGGTCAAGGACGTATCTAGACCCAAAGCATTTGCTGTTGTATCAAAGGCATCTACTCCGTTTGGATCATTCTCCAAAAAAGCATTGTAAAACGGATCTTCATTTTTGATTAAATTTTGTGCCTCAAAAGCAAATATATTTTTCTCATCATAGGTGTAATAATAATTGATGTTTTGATTGATACTAAAAGGCGTGACTTCCTCTAACTGCGTGGTATTTCCAATAACAGAAGAAAAAACATTCTGGTTTTGTGAATCGTTAGAAACCCGGCTCAAGATATCATAATCCAGTTGATTATTGGCATTGGGTTTATAAGAAGCGCTTAATTTTATTAAGGCTTGATTGGACCGTTCTCTGCTCGATTGCTCCGTAGCTTCATCCGGTATCCCGAGATCCGCGTTTGTATATTGAACGAAGTTTGTTTCCCTAGACAGAATACGGCTACTGTTGTAGATTATAAATCCGCTCAGGTCAAGTGACTTATTGGGAGAATAACTAAAATTACCTGTTACCAATTTGTTTTCGATTTCCAAAGCATTGCCTTGGTTCGTCAAGAAATTTAGACCGTTATCACCAAGGTTGATATTTGTTCCGCTGCTTGTACTTGGCGCTCTGAAACCACCGCCAAAGCCTCTGATATCGCGCCGTGTCAATGCTACTTCGCCTGTATTATTTAGGTCTCCAATAAAATTAAGGCTGTATTTGGGATTGTAATAAAACAGTTTGGGCTGCAGCAAATAAAGTTCTTTATCAGGGGCAGCTCCTGCACCAGCGGTAATATCACCAAACCAAAAATTTTCCTTTCCTTCTTTGAGTTTGATGTTTAGCGCTACATTATCTTGGTTATTACGAACGCTACTCAATTGACCCACTTCTGAATAATTACGCAACACCTGTATCTTATCCACCGCTTTTGATGGAATGTTCTTCGTTGCTAATTTGGTATCTCCATCAAAAAAATCCTTTCCATTGACCATGAGTTTATTCACCACCTTGCCTTCTACTTCAACCTGACCATCTTCATTAATTTCGACACCCGGTAAATTTTCTAAAACATCAGCTAACTTTCGCTCGGTACCTTTATTGAACTGGTCCGCATTATATACCAAGGTATCTCCGTTGATCTTAACCGGCATTTCATAGATTACTTCCACCTCATCTAAGGCATTCTCTGGTTTCAAAATATAATCTTTAATCAAGTCACTTTCTTTTGTAGAAATGACTTCTATAAAAGTCTTCATACCCACATAACTCACTTGTATTCTATAGGTGCCATTCTTACCAAGCTCTAACTTGTATTTACCTTGATCGTTGGTAATACCGAAAGATTCTAATCCGCTGGTTTCTTCATTTATAGCAACCACATTCGCTAATTCATAGGGGCTGTTCAAACTATCTTTGACGATGCCTTCTAATTGAATCTGACCATAAATGGTATTGGCCACAACAAATAGCGCAATACAAAATAGTTTTCTCATGTCATTGTGGTATTTGTACGGTGATTACTGGTTTGCAATGCAGCCAAAATTAATTTGCTCTGCGTCTTCCTCGGTTATTTCTCATTTCAAGCATTTTTCCTTGAATGGTCGCTTGATAGTCACTTTTGGTAATTTCTTTTCCTTTGTCTGGAGCTTCAATAATTATTTGCTCCTTAGGGTTAATCACAATCTTCGCACATAGCATTGTTGTGTTGCCAGCACTTACTTCTAAAATGAGCCCTGGTAATCCCCAATATTCAGCGGGACCATGACTTACAGGTACTTGAGGAGTGTACCAAGCTTCTACTGCAGTCATTTTAATTTCTGGCACTTCGGGTTCCATACTGATGGAATCTGCTTTTTTTTCAGTAGTAGCTGATCTTATATCACCCCATGAAAAGTCATACCATACCAATTCGTTAGTTGGTACTAAAGCTGTTGCTTTAAAACACAAATACTGTCCTATCTGCTTCGATTCCTTACCCATCTTCCAGTTTATTTGCTGCAAGCTATCCTTCACCAAAAATTTCTTTCCATAAAACTCTTGGGTCTGAACCAAAGCATTTTCTTTTACATTTTTATATTGCTCTCCTCGTGCAAAATTATTCCCCCAAGAATCGGTAGCACCTGCAATTGCATCTAATTTATCTTCTTCGTTAAATACAGAAGCTTCTTTATTGAAACTCAACACAAAGGTTTTTTCTAACCTATTCTTCATACGTGCTTGAACGTTCTTTTTTTGAGCTTCACTCATTCTAGCGCCCCAAGCTCCTAAATCCATCGTTGATTTGGAAATGTAAAAAGCTTGACCTTGAAATTCTTGTACAATGGGGGTAAATGATACCGATAGCAACAAGACAAATACAATACAACTAACTTTAAGGAGGAGTGATTTCATGACGGTATAGGTTTTTATTTTGTCTAACAAATATATATAAAGATTAAACGTAATGTAACTATTTATTAGAATATTAACAGTATTGCGAATAGTATCACAAAGGGCAACAGCTCACCTTTCTTCCGCAAAAGCGAAATTCATTCCCCTACTTATTTAAGTAAGGGAGCTTAAAAAGATATATAATTAATGATTACCTTCTTAGGCGAAACACAATATTGATATAAAATCATACTCTATGAAATACTCAAGAAGCTCATTTTTGAAACTAGCAGGTCTTGGCGGACTAGCCGCAACAGCAAGCATTTTACAAGCTGCCCCGGACAAGGGTTTTTACGGAATCAACACTAAAGATGAAAATGCTACAGGTCTGACCCTTGGATTGGCATCCTACTCCACTCGAAACTTTACTTTGGATGATACCCTGGCCATGGCCAAGCGATTGAATATCAAACAAATTGCGATTAAGAGCATGCATATGCCTATGGAGAGTAGTGATGAAGAAATTCGAAGCATCGTAGAAAAAGTCGACAATGCCGGATTGAACCTGTATGGGGCCGGCGTAGTCTATATGAAAAGTGCGGAGGAGGTCGAAAACGCTTTTCGATATGCCAAAGCTGCCCAAATGAAGGTAATTATTGGCGTACCCAACCACGACCTTTTACAGTTGGTCGAAAAGAAAGTAAAGGAAACCGATATAAAACTGGCCATACATAATCATGGTCCAGGAGACGAGGTATACCCTACTCCCGAAGTTGTTTACGATAAAATAAAATCGCTTGATCCACGAATCGGACTTTGTATCGATATAGGCCATGTCCAAAGACTGGGTTTGGATCCGGTGGAGAATATCAAAAAATACGCCGACCGACTCTATGATCTTCACCTTAAAGATGTTAACCTAGCGGCTGCCGAGGGAATTTCGGTGGAGTTCGGAAGAGGTGTGATAGACCTACCGGCTGTACTCAAGGCACTAAAAGAAATCAACTATAGCGGAGTTATGGCTATGGAATTTGAAAAAGATGCCGATGATGTACTTCCAGGCCTCGCCGAATGTGTGGGGTATACCAGAGGCGTTTTGAGCGCATTTTAATACGTAGCACAACGGTTTAAATCAATGCAAAAAGAGAATAATACCTTTTATCAAACCTTTAAAACTCAACACAATGAAAATCAATAGTATCATCGTAATTCTAGGTGCCTTCGCACTACTTAGTACGTAGCAAACTATAGCGCATGACACGTCTAAAATCAAAAAGGACATGATCAAAGTAACCGTACTCTATGCGAATAGTGACGGCAAAAAATTTGATATGGACTATTATTCCAATACCGATATGCCATTAGTGGCCAACCTATTAGGTGATGCATTAAAACTAATAGCCATTGACAAAGGAATATCGGACGGAACACCCGATGGACCCATTCCATATTTGGCCAATGGATATTTATACTTTGACACACTTGCTGACTATCAAAATTCTTTTCCTCAAAACTCAAATAAAATCGTTTGTGACATTCCCAACTTTACCAATATCAAACCTATTATTCAATATAGTGAGGTCATTGAATGACGATGCAAAGGTGAATACTAGAAAACAGTTACCCGAAAAATAAAATCAAATCAGGCAACCTTGTCGTAAAATATTGCGTCTGTTAGGGTAACAGACCCGTTTATTCATCAATCAAAAACCAATCACATGGCATCATCAACCATAACCATCAAACCAAAATCATTAAAACTGCTTAAAACTTCCGTCAACATTTGGTTTGTTGTCGTTGTTATCGGGCAGTTGCTATTTGCATTATATATTCTCGGACTTTACGGCGTAAGCGGACTTGCTGGGGACTTTGAACGCTGGAATGCAGCAAGCCCTCATGGCTACGTTGAAAAAGACCTTCGAGGCAATATATTCTTCGGAATGCACATGGCATTGGCTGCTATCATCACCATTGGCGGACCACTTCAATTAATGAAAAAAGTACGCGCTAAGTTTCCCAAATTTCATCGTATCAACGGGCGGATTTATATTTTCGCAGCTTTCTTGATCAGTATCGCTGGGCTTTATCTCACATGGGTCAGAGGCAATGTAGGCGGCGTTATCGGTTCGATATTCGTATCAATCAACGCAGCATTTATTTTTGTTTGTGCTTTTCACACGGTGCGTTTGGCCATGGCAATAAAATTAAAAGCACATCGAAAATGGGCAATACGTTTATTCTTAGCTATGAGTGGGGTTTGGTTTTTTAGGGTGTTTTTGATGCTTTGGCTCACTATTTTTCAAGGCCCCGTAGGTTTTGATATGGAAACGTTTCAAGGCCCAGCTCTGAATATGATTAATATCTTTTGTTTTATGCTACCTGTTCTTTTTGCAGAATTCTATTTTAGATCAAAAGAATCTGAGTCCGGAAGAGGAAGGCTAGCGGTTTCTATTTTTATTTTGTTTTTGACGCTTTGTATTACCGTAGGTACTTTTACAGCCACCATGGGCATGTGGCTACCGAATCTCTAAAATTAAGTCGCAACATACGTGCCAGGCTCTTTTTCAAAACTAACCTTACACCCATCACAGTAGAAAAAATAAAAATTTACAAGGATTCTGTGTCTGCTAATTTTTTAGTAAAATTAGACACAAACTGTTTGAACAATTGGTTGGCTACAGTATTCACCAATCGACCGCCATATTGCGCTATTTTGCCATTAATAACTACATCCATAAGTGCATCTAGCTTTACCCCACCAGTTTCTATCTCATTCACATCAATGGTCATTTTCATTTCTGCATTCCCATTGCCTTTCGTATCAATACCATTACCACTCAAAACAATTTTTCCTGTTTCTTGATTCATTTCATCATAAAATATATCAGCATCATACTTTACGCCCATAGGGCCAAACTTCATACCTACCTTGCCTTTATAATGGTTATCTCCCACCTTTTCTTCAATGGAAACGCCTGGCACACAATCCATAATTTTTTCTGGGTCAATAAGGTGCTCCCATACCATATCGATGTCTTGTGGCACTTCAAAAGATTTATCAATTGTTGTTCTCATAATTATAATATTTAGTCATTCCTGCGAAGGCAGGAATCTGTTTTAAGTTAATTTAATTCCTAATACTCCGAATGAAAAATCAGGTATGAATACCACCTTGTTTATCTCTTAACGACATGGGCTCTTTACCTCGAATCACGGCTAAAACTTCTGCAAGTATCGAAATAGCAATTTCCTGTGGTGTTTCACCTCCGATATTAAGTCCAGCAGGTCCATAGACACGTTCAAAAAAAGATTCTTCTACTTCAGGGCAATGTTCTATAAATTCGTTTAACAGTTTTTCGCGACGTTTATTCGGTCCTAAAAGGCCAAGATATATCATTGGGCTTTTTTGCAGCGCAATCAGAAACTGTAGGTCTTTAACATAGCTATGTGTCATCAAGACAATGGCGGTCTGTTTATCAATACTTGATATATCCATCGCTTCAGCAATAACGCCATCTAGTTCATTAGCTCCCGGAAAGTCACTTAACTTTTTATCCTCGGTTGGGTGAGCTATTACGCTCACCTCCCACCCCATGTTACTTGCAAAAGAACATAACTGTACAGCATCGTGTTCGGCACCCACAATTATCAATTTGAAACAGGGCTCCATTTCTTGTTGAAACTGTTCTAAATTGGTTTTGAGCTTCGCCTCTGAATTAAAAGGATACTTTTGGTTCTTTAAGTAGATTTCACTTCCAAAACCTGCATCTTGGGCCACGCCTTTCTCAAAATAGGAACTAATCTTTATGGGCGTACGAACGGTAACGGTCTCATTAAAAGCCATCAACGTATTTTCATCAGGCGAAAAAGGTTCCAAAAGAATATATAAAATTCCTTCACAGCCCAATCGAAAGCGGCCATCATAGCTCATCACCTTTGAAACACCGTTGGTAAATACCGAAACGGACTGTCTTAGTACTTCTTTCTCCACACAGCCACCGCTAACAGCACCAATCATTTTATCATTCTCAAAAATCAACATACGAACGCCTGGTCGGCGATACGAGGATCCATCTAAAGCAACCACAGTAGCCAGGACACTTTTCATTCCGAGTTTCTTGGCTTCTATATACGCTTGAATAATCTGTTTTAATTCGTGGGTCATCTATTTCAGGGTTGATGCTACATCAATATTAGTTATATTAGCGTAGGCTTTACAAGATAGTAAAT
>RCNE010000401.1_pt1 | contig 23411 bp, 19 predicted proteins | sample 2041361 | NCBI WGS metagenome assembly RCNE01 (sample SAMN09708229, study PRJNA481090) | Marine sediment metagenome, whole genome shotgun sequencing project. | reverse complement strand
ATAAATATTATCTCCTAAAAAAATCGCAGTGCTATTTTCTGAAGCTTCTGTAAGCTCCTTCTTAAATGCTTGTAGCGCTTCTGATGATTGTCCTAAAGGAGAATTACCTCCATCGCCAATTAAATAAAAAGAATGTGAAATTTCTTTATTGGGAAAGTTTATTTGATTGTTTACGTCTTTATATTGAGTGCTATAAGTTGCACATGCATTTAAAACTAAAAGAGCAATTATGAAAAAAAAATATTTAACAAACTTGATCATAGAGGGGTGCAGATTAAGTGTTCTTGCTAAATTAATAAAACTTTAATTACTTTTACTCACAAATTAAAATTCATTTCATGGACAATCTTATTGCTGAAGCAGAAAAGTATGCTGTACATTTTTTAAATGAAAACTTAGATTTTTCATTTGTATATCATAATCTAGCACACACACAATTAGTAGTGGAAAAAACAAAGGAGTTAGTTGAAGGTATGCAGATAAAAGATGATACTGCCTTAGAATTAATACTTGCAGCTTGGTTTCATGACACTGGTTATACCAAAGTAATAGACGATCATGAAGAAGAAGGCGTAAAAATTGCTCAAGAATTTTTAACGATGCATAATGCTTCAGAAGCTATCATAAAAAATGTTTCTAATTTGATTTTAGCTACTAAAATGGGTTATGAACCAAAAACTGACGTTGAAAAAATTATTAGAGATGCTGATTGTTCACATATAGGAAGTAAAAAATTTAGTGACCTTACCGAACTACTCCGCAAAGAATGGGAGCACACAAAAGATAGAAAACTTTCAGACAATGAATGGCTAAAAGAAAATATTGATTTTTTAATGCATAAACATCGTTTTTATTCAGATTTTGCCTCGGCTAGTTGGGATAATCAAAAAGGTAAAAATTTGGCTCAACTATTAAAATCTCAAAAAAAATTAAAAGGAGAAAGTACCAAATTAAAACAGAAAAAAGAAGAGTTAGATTTTAAAAAAAATAAAATTGAATTACCTGAACGTGGTATAGAAACTATGTTTAGAGTAACACTTAAAAATCACATTACGTTAAGTAATATCGCAGATACTAAGGCCAATATTTTGTTATCTGTTAATGCCATAATAGTATCATTAGTATTATCGAATTTAGTTTCAAAATTAGATAATCCTTCAAATGATTATTTGATTATACCAACCATTGTTTTTGTGTTGTTTACAGTAGCATCTATAATATTGTCTATTTTAGCTACGCGCCCAAATGTGACTACTGGCAAGTTCACAAAAGAAGATGTTGCGAATAAAAAAGTAAATTTATTATTTTTTGGAAATTTCCATCAGATGAGCCTTGAGGATTTTGAATGGGCCATGGGAGAAATGATGAAGGATAGAGATTATCTTTATTCTTCTATGAAGAAGGATTTATATTTTCTTGGATTAGTTTTAGATAAAAAATATAAAATACTACGTTTAACCTATACTGTATTTATGATAGGTATTATTGTAAGTGTGATTACCTTTGCTCTTGCTTTTAAAGCACAGGAAGTTGTTCCAATAACATAGAGTTAAGCCTTTATATCTTCTATTAATTCGTCGATTGTCATTGTAGTTTTTTCGTTAAAATCGGCTTTATAAAGTACTTTAGCGCGTAACGCTTTTAAGCCAGTAACGCCTTGCATTTCTTCTAACTCTAACCATTCTACTTCGCCTAAGAATTTCTTTGACTGCAAGTACTTGATATATTTCATATATTCTCTAGCATCTTTACTATGAGAATAAACAATGGCTATTTTACCAGGTACAGTTAATCGTTCATCTGTTCCTTTAATATGTGCTTTATCTATACGTTTTTTAATAATTTCATAACGAATATTATAGGCCCCATCAACATCAAATTGTTTTTCGTCCATTCTAAATTTAATAGACAACGGGTTGCTATGCACCAAAATTAAAGAAGCTATTTCTAGTTTATTATCTAATGAATCTTTTAATTGATATGCAACATTTTCCATTTCGCACATCAATTGCAATTGCCATAATCGCAAATTGTAGAGATATAAAAGGTTGAACTCTTTACTTTTTACTAAAGATTCACCAATATACATATTGTACTCAACGCCATCAGTTTTATACCGTTCAAAATAATGTGGAAACATTTCTTGCGCCTCTTCTTGCTTGGTATCTAGATAATTAGCTAACTTTTCATTTAGCTTAGTGACGCTTTCTTCATACTCTTTTCGTTCTTCATAAACCACCTGTAAATTTTCATTTAAACTTGCCATATAGACCTCAACTGTTGCTGCTAGGTCGGTATTTATTTTTTTTACATGGTTAAATACAGGATAAATATCACGCTTCAAAAAGTCTAAAATTCCCACTTCATCTCCAGCATTCAACCCATTTTTTACTTCTAGTAAATATTCTTCTAAACGAAACATCAATTCGTCATATATCGGCAATTTTTCTACTTCACATGCCTTACAAAGTACGTCTAAAGCCAAATTTAGTTGTTTCGACAAATCATTTTTAATAGCAATATTCCGTGCAAGCGAAGAACCTTTAATATCTGATTGACCATACAACGGATATACATCTTCAAAAACAATATCATCTAATTTAGGTTTCTCAACTCTATTAAAACTATCGGCATGATATTTTTCGGCAGCATCATAAAATCGCCATTTTACAGCTGGGTGTATCGTAGTGTAATGCTCTTGAATTGTGGCTTCTAAAATATTTTGATGCTCTTCAGATGATCTTTTTACAGCAGCTTCAAAAACTGGAATAATATCTTTTAATTTATTTTGGCTTACGGAGTTTAGCTCATAAGGTCTTGGTGATGCAATTTCTAAAAGCGCTAAATCATTATTATCAGTAGCTTTTATAGGAACCAATGTAATACTTTGAATTCCTTTCGATTTTAAATTTTTATAAAACGGATTTTTATTTGTAGCCTCACCATATTTCTCAACATCTGAAATAGTCATAATTTCATGATTGTAAAACACATTGTTTACAATACCATCACAGAAATACTCACTACAATTAAGATGCATTTTATCATTTAAAATAATACTCTCCGATTTTTTTATGGTTGTATCACATAGTTTCACATTAATTGCATCGAATATAGAAAACCCTAATTTTAAGTCTTTAATATTGTAAAACTCTCTTAAATTTTGCTGCATATCTCTGATAAGATTTTCATCTTGACGGAGTAAATTTTCACGAATAGAAGACAGGGTTTCATCTGCAGTAACATCAAATAAATTTATGATGCCAAAACCTTTAAAAATATAACTATTTGGTGGAAATTTTTCTTTCCAAACTTCAATATTATCAAAGTTATCTAAGAGTAATTCATAGTCTTCTTTAGTTATTTTTGGTGCGTTTTCGGTAGGAATTACTTCCGAAAAATCGCCGTTAAATGCAACTTTATAATGTTTTGTAGTTCCAGTATTCTTATCAGGAATGTCAAAGAAATAAGGTCTTTTATAATCTACTTTATAACCATAACAGGCATTTAAAATCATGATACACGAATCAAGATATAATTGATTTTCTTCCATGTTACGAATATTGAATTCGTAATCATCTGTTGCATTATCCAAAATATTTTGAAAACGTTCTGTGATTTTAAATGTAGTGAACGAAAATGGCACACTCGCAGCCTTAATTTCATTCAGCTGCAACACTTCAGGAAACAATGGATTCATTATCAAATTAATCTGATCTTCATAGGTGTCGAGTAATGAGATATCATCAAAGCCATTGATTAACTCAGGGTACTTTTTAAATACCTTAACCATAGCTTTTGCGGAAGTATAAAAAGGATGTGACTCATCATTGGTATACTTTTCAAAAAAAGAATACACCTTTTCAAAACTTACTTGTAACTGCAAAGGAAGTTCAGGGTTGTCTTCGCTGTTAGAATGCTTTATGACCATAACTATTAAGAGTTTGACTAGCTAAAATACTAATTAATATCTGTTAGTCGTAAAACTTAACAAATGTTAACAGTTATACTATAATAATTATTCAATTATTTTAGAGGAAATTCTACTACTGGCAATCTTTGCCGAGATGAAGCCAAGTATTGTAATCGTTAAAAAGACAATGATCACATTTATCATTTTAAATTCAACAGGATACGCAAGATTAGTTGTAATCATAAATAGCCCAAACTTTTTTTGCAATAATACAGCTACTATCGCCAAGCTCAACCCTATGAACAACCCGAAAAAGGTCAATAAAAACCCTTGGAGTACAAAAATTCGTCGAATCTCTTTAATCGTAGCCCCAACACTAAATAAAGTTTTTAAATTCTCTCTTTTATCTAAAATCATCATTACAATAGCTCCAATAACATTAAATAAGGCAATGATAAGAATTAATGTAAACACTAAATAAGAAACTATATTTTCAACATTTATCATCTTATAAAAAACAGCATTTAATTGTTCTCTAGTTTCTACTTTAAAATTTGAACCTAATTCATTTTTTAAATATAAAATTACTTCATCTTCATCTGTTTCGTTTGCTAACTTTATTTCAATTCCAGTAATTCTGTTTGACTCATATTTTAATAATTGTTGAGCTACAACTAAATGTGAAAACACATACTTAACATCTAACTCTTCAGTCAATTTAAAAATACCTGTTGGTTGTAAATTAACTTGATTAAAAGCATTTTTTGGGTTATTAATATATCCTTTACCTGGTTTGGGTACATATGCCTTTAATGGTTCCTCAAAATCATAAGTGCCTAAAGATAAAATAGAAGAAACACCGTTACCAATTACAGCAGAATTCACAAGCTCTTTATCAATCCAATCGCCAATATATACAGCCGTGTCTATATTATTTACCAACAAATAATTAGCATCAACACCCTTTATAGTTGCTATGTGTTGTTTTTCTTTATAATTAAAAAACGCTTTTTCTTCAACTACCTTTGTAAAATGCGCTATTTTATTGTTTTGCAAAATATTAGAAACAGAATCCGTAAAGAAAAAAGATTTTCCTTTTACAGATGAAATCTTTAGATCTGGATCTGAAACTCGAATAAAATCTAGGCTAAAACTTTTTAATCCCGAAAAAACAGAAAGTACAATAAATAACGCAAGGGCACTTACAATAACACCAACTGTAGCGATACCAGTAATAATATTAATAGCGTTATTACTACTTTTAGAAAACAGATATCGTTTGGCTATGTAAAGAGGGAAGTTCAACTTATAATTTTCGCCTTTTAGGTAAAATATCAGGGTTCTTTATTGGGTCTTCATCCTTTCCCTGCAAGGAAGCGTCTATATTTTCTATATAATCTAAAGAATCATCAACAAAAAATGCTAAACTGGGTACTCTTCTTAACTGATTTTTTGTTCTTTGTGCCAACTCATGACGAATTAAAGGAGCATTCGATTTAATACCTTCTAACAATTCATCTCTTTTTTCATTAGGAAAAATACTTAAAAACACTTTTGCCTGAGACAAATCTGAAGTTACTTGTACTTTAGTAACAGAAATAAGCACACCCTTAACTCCATCTCTAGCAGCACTTTGCAATACATCTACCAAATCTTTCTGCAAAACTCCTGCAATCTTCTTTTGTCTATTCGTTTCCATTTGGCAAAAATACATTTAAAATTACTTCTATACTATTCACGCATAGATTTACTCAACAAAATTCTATATTTTTGGTTATCGCTTACGCGGAATAGTTTTAGTTATGAAAAAAATTGAACATATAGGTATTGCCGTACATAATCTTGATGAATCAAACCTTTTATTTGAAAAACTATTAGGTACTCCTCATTATAAAATTGAAGAAGTAATAACTGAAGGTGTAAAAACTTCTTTTTTTAAATCGGGCCCTAATAAAATTGAATTGCTGGAGGCAACAACTAGCGAAAGTCCTATCGCTAAATTCTTAGAAAAAAAAGGAGAAGGTATTCATCATATTGCATTTGCAGTTAAAAATATTGAATCTGAAATAAAACGCTTAAAATCAGAAGGATTTACTGTACTTAACGACATTCCAAAAAAAGGAGCAGACAATAAATTAGTAGCGTTTTTACACCCTAAAACCACCAACGGTGTTTTGATAGAATTGTGTCAAGATATACCTAAAAAAAAGAGAAAATAGAGAAAATAAAAAAGACGATAAAATCCATTCGAAGTTTGTATATTGCGGCTTTATTTTACTATACATTTTAATGGGTACTTCATTCGAAAAATATCAAAAAAGACGACTTCGTTCTTCCTACTTTTCAGTTATTATGAGTATAGCTTTTGTACTTTTTTTAATTGGACTTCTAGGTTTATTGGTACTAAATACTAAAAATGTTTCCGATTATTTTAAAGAGCAAGCCTCTGTAACTATTTTTTTAAATGATGATATTGATGCCGCAAGACTTACTGCTTTTCAAGACAGTTTAAAAGATAAAGAGTATACCAAATCTATTACCTATGTTTCTAAAGAAGAAGCTGCCCAAATAGTAAAAAAAGAGAACGGTGAGGATTTTATGGAATTTGTAGGTTACAATCCTTTAAAAAATTCGATAGAATTATTCTTAAATGCCGATGCTGTAACTCCAGAAAAAATGGAAGAAATTCAAACTACCTTAGCAAAAAATAGCTATGTTTTTGAAGCTTCTTATAATAAATCACTCATAAGTTTACTTACAGAAAATGTAAAGCGCATTAGTTTATGGGTACTCTTTTTTAGCGCTTTGTTTGCATTAATCGCCATGATGCTCATTAACAATTCTATACGATTGTCAGTTTATGCAAAACGTTTCACTATTAAAACAATGCAAATGGTAGGTGCTACGAAGCGATTCATACGTAAACCTTTCATTTTAAGCAGTGTAAAACTTGGTTTTTTTGGGGCAATTGTAGCTTTAACTGGTCTAGCAGTAACAATTTATTATTTAAATAATTATTTTCCTGAACTTGGTTTACTAGATAAAGACAGTGATAAAATACTCCTCGCTGCCTTATTTGGAGGTATTTTTTTAATAGGTATTGTTATTACTTGGCTGAGTGCTTTCTTTGCAACACAACGCTTTTTAAACCTTAGAACAGACGAACTATATTATTAATATGGCAAAACAAGAAGAAAAATCGAAAGGAGCTTTTTTATTTAGCAAACGTAATTATGTTATTATGCTCATTGGCATCATAATTATTGCTTTAGGCTTTATACTAATGGCTGGTGGTGGTAGTGAAGATCCTTCAGTTTTTAATGAAGAAATCTATAATTTTAGACGTATTCGTTTAGCCCCCACATTAGTACTTATAGGTCTTATCGTTGAGATTTATGCAATTCTCGCCAATCCGAAAAGTAATTAATGAGTTATTTAGAAGCTATTCTTTTAGGAATAGTTCAAGGCCTTACCGAGTTTTTACCAGTATCATCTAGTGGTCATTTAGAAATTGCAAAAGCGTTATTTGGTGACAATTCTTTACCAGAAGAAAGCCTAACATTCACTGTAATCTTACATTTTGCTACTGCCATAAGTACCATGGTGGTTTTTAGAAAAGAGATTCAAGAAATCATACATGGGTTATTTCAATTTAAATGGAATGAACAATCTAAATTTTCATTAAAGATCATTATTTCCGTGCTACCTGCAGTAGTAATTGGGATATTTTTCGAAAAACAATTAGAATCCTTTTATGGTGGTAAATTATTGCTTGTTGGTTCTATGCTATTGATAACCGCTTTATTATTATTACTAGCAGATAGAGCTAAAAACACCACTAAGAATGTTTCTAATACAAATGCTTTCCTTATCGGAATTTCTCAAGCAATAGCAATGTTACCAGGCATTTCTAGGTCTGGCGCAACCATCTCAACCTCTGTACTTTTAGGAATAGATAGAACTAGAGCTGCTCGTTTTTCATTTTTAATGGTCGTTCCGTTAATCTTCGGAAAAGTAGCAAAAGACATGTTAGGCGGAGGAATAAACTTTGAAAGTTCTCAAATTGGAGTTATGAGTGCTGGCTTTATTGCTGCTTTCATTTCAGGATTATTTGCGTGTAACTGGATGATAACACTTGTAAAAAAGAGCAAGCTATCTTATTTTGCTATTTATTGCGCCGTTGTTGGTTTGATTGCCATCGGATATACACTACTAAAATAATATGACGGTCGACGATTATAAAAACGGCAAGGTTCTTTTAATTGATAAGCCTTTAGAATGGACCTCTTTTCAAGTCGTCAATAAAATTCGCTGGGAAATAAAACAAAAATTTAATTTAAAGAAGATAAAAGTTGGTCATGCTGGCACTTTAGACCCTTTAGCTACTGGCTTATTGATTCTTTGTACGGGTAAGTTTACAAAAAGAATTGATGAATATCAAGCACAAAAAAAGGAGTATACTGGTACTTTTACAATTGGTGCGACGACACCTTCTTATGATTTAGAAACCGAAATCAATGAAACGTTTGCTACAGATCATATTGACAATGATTCAATCTATGCAGCAACCCAACAATTTATTGGCACAATAGAACAAAAGCCACCTATTTTTTCTGCGATTAAAAAAGATGGAAAACGTTTATATGAATTGGCAAGAGCAGGTGAAACTACCGAGATTAAACCTCGTAAGGTTACCATATCTGAATTTGAAATTACAAATATAGCACTACCTAAAATTGATTTTAAAGTTGTTTGTAGCAAAGGCACCTATATAAGATCTTTAGCTTATGATTTTGGAAAAGCTTTAAACTCTGGCGCTCATCTTTCGGCCTTAAGACGAACAAAAATTGGTGATTTTAATGTAAGTGATGCTTCAACTATCGAAGATTTCATTACGAATCTAGGTTAGCTTTAATAAATTTTCTTCTATATTTTCGCCTTTATTTTTGTTGTACCAAACTTGCAATTCCTCTTTAAATTCAGAATCTAAACTTCCATTCGCTTCTTTATAATCATTTACCATTTTAGTGGCTATTGTAGGTCTAGGCCCCCATATATCTACAACTTCTTTTGTAGCTGTATCTATAGCAACTAATTTGGGGATAGATTTACCTCCATTGGTTAAAAACTGATTCATCAACGCTTCATTATCATCTCGCAAAACAATTTTTAAATCAATCCCATTTGAAGCTTCAGAAATTTTATTTATAATAGGCAATGCATTTGCTGCATCACCACACCAACCTTCGGTTAATACTAACCATGTATGTTTTTTTATTGATTCTTGTATTTGATTTTTCCCTTTTTCAGATAAGTGAAATGTCTTATCTAAACGTTTCATTCTGGCATTACCCAATTTACTATAATTGAAATAGTCGTCTGTTTGATTTTCTCCAGTAGACTTCCCTTTTGCTAGTAAATCGTATACTAAGGTTCTATATTCGTTATAGGTTAAGCTGTTTTCTAAGCTGTTTTCAATAATATCTTTCATATTTTACAATTTTAAATAACTAGTTAGACTTGAAAAACGAATAACCTTACAGCAACTACATTTATGAGTATTTTAATTGAAGTTTAGATAACATTTTTTGTGTCATCTTTTTTAAGTCATATGAATGTTCCCAGTTCCAATCTTTTCTTGCTTGACTATCATCAATACTTTCCGGCCAACTATCAGCTATTTTTTGTCTAAAATCTGGTTTATATGAAACTTTAAAATTAGGAATATGATTTTTAATTTCTTCTGCTATTTCGAGTGGAGTAAAACTTATTGCCGCTATATTATATGCCGTATATGTGTCCATTTTTTCAACATTCATCAAATCAACAATTGCCTTAATTGCATCATCCATAAACATCATTGGTAAGCGAGAATTTTCTGATAAAAAACACTCATATTTACCCTCAACAATGGCTTTATGATAAATAGCTACAGCATAGTCAGTAGTTCCACCACCCGGCATTGTTTTCCAACTTATGATTCCAGGATAACGCAAGCTTCTAACATCTACATTAAAATTAGCTTTGTAATATTCGCACCAGAGTTCACCAGCCAATTTACTTATTCCGTATACGGTAGACGGCTCTGTAACTGCATGTTGCGGGGTATTTATTTTTGGAGTCGAATTACCAAAAACTGCAATTGAACTTGGCCAAAACACCGTATCTATAACCCTATCTTTAGCTAAGTTTAGTACATGAAATAATGATGTCATGTTTAAATCCCAAGCTTTATCAGGGTTTTTTTCAGCTGCAGCCGAAAGCATAGCAGCCATCAAATACACCACTTTAACATGATGCTTTTCTATTACGTTTAGTATTTGTTCTTTGTTTGTAGCATCTATAAACTCAAAAGGACCAGAAGTCATTAATTCGGGTATTCCTTCTCTAATATCAGAAGCAATTATAGTGTCATTGCCATATTTCTTGCGTAAGCTCAGCGTTAATTCAGAGCCTATTTGGCCGCAAGCTCCTATTATAAGTATGTTATTGCCCATCAATAAATTTAAGTCTAGCAAATATATATAAATACCATATGCTGTGATCATTTTAAAATAGATTTTAACAAAAAAAACATTATTTTTGATGCTAAGTAATCATCACTACAAAATGCTTAAAAAATTCTTCCTTTTCTTTTTATTGTTTATAAGTATAGCTTGTAATGAGACTAAAAAAAATGAGACTAACATACAATTAGATACTATTAAAGTTAAAACAGGTTCTAAAATAGTAAATAGTTTAGGTGAGACACTTACCCAAGAGTCTAGAAAGCTTGTCGAAGATTGGCCTGAGTATAAAGTACTAGATGAACTGATAAATGATTATTATAATATTACGAATGGTGATGCCTTACTAAAGGCTAAAGACCTTTCTACTTACAGTCAACAGTTAAGAGACTCTATACGAATTGATATACTCGATAGATCTGATATAAAAATAAGATTAAATGTACTTTATAATACCTCTTTAAGGCTTGCGGATATGGAGACGATCAAAACTATAAAATCAGAAGAAATTAAAACAGAAGTAACAAATATAATCGATGCTTTTTCAGCAATTAATAGTAAAATAAATAACATCTTAGCTCAACAAAACATTGAAAAAGAGCTTGTTAATTTTGAAAAATAGATACTAATTCCCAATATTTCTTATTAAGTTTACAAACCTTTTAAATAAAACCCTTAAAAATGAAGAAAACATTACTATTATTTACATTTATTTTACTTTCAACTTTCTTGTTCGCACAACAGTTACCTCTTCTTTCTAAAGATGGTAATAGCCAAGAAAAAAGTAAGAAATTAACTTTTGAGGAAACTACGAAGAACCTAGAGACTTACTTTAGCACTAGAGACATTAATAAAAAAGGTAGCGGTTATAAACCATTTAAAAGATGGGAATACCATTGGAGTCATTATCTACAAGCTGATGGTACGATAGCACCCGCTGAACATTTATGGACCGCTTGGGAGGAAAAGAAAGCAATGGAAAAAAATTCAAAAGCCACAAGTGATTGGTCTGATAAAGGTCCTTTTTCGGTTTCATCTGTAAGAGGCCAAGGTAGAATAAATACCGTTGTTGTAGATCCTAATACTGCTAGTACAATTTATGCGGGTGCTCCAACTGGTGGTTTATGGAGATCTACAAATACTGGTACAACTTGGACACCTCTAACTGATGATTTGCCTCAAATTGGTGTTTCTGGTATTGCCATAGACTCAAATGATTCAAATATTATTTACATTGCCACAGGTGATGTGAATGCAGGAGATTCATATTCTGTTGGTGTCTTAAAATCTATTGATGCTGGGGCAACTTGGAATGCAACGGGAGATTTAGGAGATATTAGTGGGACCGTAAGAGTTAATAGTTCTGCTCCAGTAGCAGGAGACATTATAATCGACCCCACAAACTCAAATAAGATTTGGGTTGCCACGGGTGGTGGGTTATTTGTTTCTGAAAATGGAGGGACTTCATGGGAAAATAAAATAAACGGTGATATTAAGGATCTAAAATTAAAACCTGGAGACCCTAATACTGTCTATGCTGTTACTTCAAATACATTTTATGTATCTACCAATGGTAATACGTTTAATGTGATTACTAATGGCTTACCTGCACTTACTATTTCAGGAATGAGAATAGAAGTAACTCCTGCTGCTCCAAATAATGTTTATGTTTTAGCTGCAAAATCACAAAATCAAGATTTTGCTTTCGATGGCATCTATGTTTCTAGCGATAGTGGTAGTACTTTTACTAAGACTTCTGAAACTAATGACATTTTTGGAAATACACAAGCTTGGTATACACTGACATTTAGTGTTTCTAACACTGATCCTAATACAATGTTTGTTGGTGTTTTAGATATCTGGAAATCAACTGATGGTGGAAATGATTTCACAAAAATTAACGATTGGACAATAACAAATTCAACATACACCCATGCTGATATTCATTTTATGAGGTATTATGATGGTGTTTTGTATGCTGGTACTGATGGTGGTATTTATAGATCTGCTAATGACGGAGGAACATTTACAGACTTAACTCAAGATATGTCTATTAGCCAATTTTATAAAGTTTCTGTATCAAAGCAAACATCTAATAAATTAGCTGGAGGTTTACAAGATAATGGTGGGTTTGCGTTAAGTAATAATACTTGGCACAATTATCATGACGGAGATGGTATGGATGCTGCCTCTGACCCTAATAGTGAAAATACATTTTATGGATTTTCTCAATTTGGCGGACAATTAGAAGTAACAAATGACGGAGGGGTTACACATTCTTTTGTCACTTCAAGTCCTTCTCAAGGTAATTGGGTCACACCGCTTGTTATTAATAAATCAAGTGTAGTTTACGCTGGTTTTGATAGGTTATATAAATTAGAGAATAACTCTTGGATTGGAGTATCTACTTCCTTAGGGAGTATTTTAAACGAGCTAGAAATTGACCCAAGTAATAATGATAATATCTTTGCTTCTAGCGCCGCCACTCTATTTAAAAGTACTGATAAAGGAAAAACCTTTGCAACTTTATCATCATTTTTTACAGGAATTACAGGAGCAAAAATAACTTCAATTGAAGTTCATAATTCAAATAGTGATATTGTATGGGTAACCACCTCTTCAGTTAACAACAACACTCCAATTAGTGGTTTTACTGGTGGAGGCGTTTTTAAATCTACAAATGGAGGCGCTTCATTTACTGATATAAGTTCAGGGTTACCAGATGAAGCCAAATTTGTAGTACGTCACCATCCTTTCACAACCAATAATTCAATATATGTTGGTACTGCCTTAGGTGTATATCATAGAAATGATGATGATAATGTATGGGAAGTGTTCTCAACAAATCTACCTAATGTAGCAGTAGCTGATTTAGAAATAAACCCTTACGACAATACTATAACAGCTGGTACCTATGGCAGAAGTATTTGGCAATCGGCTATACCTGCAATTACACAACCAAACAATGAGGTTGATTTAATTGCGATAGCTTCGCCTAATAATAGTGTAACCTGTGGTAACATAGCTCCAAAATTAAAAATTACTAATAATGGCGCTAGTACTGCAACTTCATTTACCGTTAATTATAATATCGATGGAGGAGCGAATCAAACTTTTAATTGGACAGGATCAATAGCTACAAATGCAACTGCAGAAATTGAAGTTGCTGCTATAGAAAATCTAAGTGAAGGTAATCATACCTTGAATGTTGAAATAGTACAAGCTAATGATGCAAACTTATTTAATAATAGTTCTTCATCGAATTTTTCTGTAAATCAAACTGGTGATGGTCAAATAACCTATACTTTTGGTGATGCCAATCCAACTACTAGCGAAAACAATGGCGCATGGACTGTTTCTAGTGATAATTTATGGGAAATAGGCACTCCAACAACATCTAAATTAAATAATATAGTTGCTTCTGGTTATGTAACAAACCCAACAGGTAATACACCCGATCAGACTACTAGCCTCTTAACATCGCCATGTTATAATCTATCAATATTACAAGACCCCGTTCTTAAATTTAAAATGGCTTTTGCATTAGAACAAGACTATGACATTGTTTATGTTGAGTATTCTACCGACCAAGGTGCCACTTGGGATATTCTTGGAACTGCTAGTGACCCTAATTGGTACAATAGTGATAGAACTAATGCTTCATCTGGAGGTGTTGATTGTCAAAATTGTCCTGGTTCTCAATGGACTGGTACTGATCGTTTCCTGAAAGAATATAGCTACAATTTATCTGCTTTTAATAACGAATCGAGTATTATTTTTAGATTCAAATTTGTAGCCGATCCTAATACAAATGACGAAGGTGTCGTTGTCGACGATTTCATTATCGATGCATCTGCAATTTTAAGTGTAAATGATTTTGAAGAGGGAGAATTTTTAATATACCCTAACCCTTCAAAAGATGTTTTTAATATTAAAAGAGCTACGACTACCGGTGAAAATATGAATGTTGAAGTGTATGACGTCACAGGTAAATTAATTCGTTCTAAATCTAATATTATAGATGGAGACTATGAATTAAATATGAGCAACGTCTCTAAAGGTCTATATTTCTTACAAGTTAGTATTGGCAATAAACGATTAGTTAAAAAGTTGATATTAAACTAATTAAATAAAAAAAGCGAGCTTTAAGCCCGCTTTTTTTATGAATTTACATTCGTTATGAATGATAATAACGTTCTCTATAAATTTTACCATCTTTCCATTCGGCAGCTACTGCAAATAAGAGGAGTGCAAAATTTATACTAAATTGCCTATTCACATATCATTTAGAATTATCAAACAGCAAACACTTTCAAAATACAGTTTCATTTTATTACTAATTTTAGCTGGTGAAGCTGTTTTTATTCTGCCTTTTGTACTTGCCCGTGTTTTTAGGCCCACTTTTTTGACGACTTTTGAGTTGACAAATTTAGAGTTGGGACTTTGCTTTTCTGTTTATGGCGTTACAGCATTGATTTCTTATCTCTTCGGGGGTGTTCTTGCTGATCGATTCAAGCCACATAAATTAATGGCAACTGCACTTTGGTTAACCGCTTTAGGTGGATTTTACCTCGCCACCAAACCGAGCTATAATATGTTAAAAGTACTATACGGTTATTGGGGCTTCACTACGATATTTTTATTTTGGGCAGCCATGATAAAAGCAACACGCATTTGGGGTGGTGTAGATTCACAAGGAAAAGCCTTTGGCTTTTTAGATGGTGGTCGGGGTTTGGTTGGTGCCCTGTTTGGCGCTCTAGGCGTACTCATTTTTTCTTTACTACTACCAGCCGCTGTAGAGGTTGCTTCTGCAGCACAACGTAGCGAAGGCTTTATTTATGTTATTCAAGTTACGGCTGTGTTAGTAATGCTCGTTGGTATCTTGGTTTTCTTTTTTATGAAGTTGCCCAATGCAACAGCTGCTAATATTATTGTTAAAAAAAAATCTCTTAAAAACATCAAAATAGTATTGAAGTTACCTGCCGTTTGGTTACTCATGCTTATTATTTTATGCGCGTATGTTGGGTATAAAATAACCGATATATTTTCACTCTATGCAAAAGAAGTCATGTTGTATAACGAAGTAGATGCTGCAAAAACCGGAACCTACTTACTGTTCATTAGACCTGTTGTTGGTGTATTAATTGGATTTTTAGCAGATCGTGCACGAGCTTCTGTTTATTTAGTAGCTGGTTTTGGTGTTTCAATATTGGGTGCTTTGCTCTTTGCTTCTGATATGATTCAACCTGATATGGATATCTTCTTTCTATTTGCTTTGTTCATTACAGCCTTAGGTGTGTATGCCGCCAGAGTCTTATATTTTGCTGTGATGGAAGAAGGGCGTATCCCGTTGGCCTTAACGGGAACGGCTGTAGGGGTGATTTCTTTTATTGGGTATACACCCGATATTTTTGCGGGGCCAATGATGGGCTATCTATTGGATAACTCTCCTGGAAAAACCGGCCATCAACATGTGTTCATCATGTTAGGTATCTTTTCTTTCGTTGGTTTTATCGCTGCAGTTATCTTTTGGCAATTACATAGGAAGAAAGGAATGGCTAGACATTAATTTGGTTGTTTAGCGAAATTCATCACCTCAACTTATCAATCGCTAAACCGAATAAAATTTCCTTGACTTTAAGGCAATAAGCCTAACTCAAAAAGAGGCTTCTTTTTTCTGTAACATATTCACCAATATAAAAGTCAATAAGGCAGGCAACACCCAACCCAAACTTTGCTTAGCTAAAGGTATAAACTTGGTAATAGGTTCTAAATTTATAGTTGGGGCAGCAAAACCTAACACGTCGGGTATGCTAAAAAGGAAGGTAACAAAGACTACACTTCGAAATACTTTTTTAGAAGCGAACATTTCGGGTACCACATTTAATAAAATCAACACAATAGTAATAGGGTAAATAAACAGTAATACTGGGTAGGCTATAACTATGATAGAATGAAAGTCTAATTGACCAATACCTATGCCTATCAAACAACCAATGATCGCAGTTGCGACATATGCGTTTTGAGAATTTTTTAAGAGACCTTTAAAATAATCGGCGGTACCTGTTACGATTCCCACAGCAGTGGTAAAACAAGCCAACGATATCAGCACACTTAAAAATGCATTACCAATACTCCCTAAGGTAGCCAAACTAATACCTCGCAATAAATTAGCACGTTGCATATCGCTATTCAAAGAACCATCAACAAAAATTTCAGATCCATAAAAAGCACCTACAGCGATTAAACCAGCATAAATAATAAACAACCCAGCGCCAGCAATCAAACCTGCTTTCTTAATCAGTTCTTTTTTATCATTAACAGAAGTAATTCCTTTTAAATTCAACGATATAATAATCACACCGCCAACAACCACCGCACCAATGGCGTCAAAAGTTTGATACCCTTCTAACATACCATCTACCAAAGGCATTGTAAACTGCCCTACATTCATAGAACCTTGACTAGAGAATAAGCCAATACCAATTACTATAAATAACAGTATTACAATTAATGGTGTTAAAAATTTTCCGAGAAGGTTTAAAATCTTTGACCTGTTCAATACAAACAACAACACCAAACCAAAATATATGCTACTCGTCAGCAACGGACTCGTACCAAAAATAGGATGAATCGCTATTTCATGCACAGCAGAAGCTGTTCGTGGCGACGGTAACGTAATGGAGATGATATACACGATTACGCAATAAACAACACTAAACGCAGGTGATACTTTTTTGGCAAAATCATACATCGTACCTTGCAACCGTGCATGTGCTAGAATCCCTAAAATAGGAATCAAAACCGCTGTAATCATAAAACCCAACGTAACTAAAAACCACTTATCGCCAGCATTATAACCTAATAATGGAGGTAACAACAAGTTACCAGCTCCAAAAAAAAGTGAAAATAAGGCAAAGCCCGTAATCAGTATTTCTTTAGTTTTGTTCATTAAGTTTGAATTTATTTTTTTCGAATATACTTAAAATGATTTTACAACATAAAGGCATCGACATTTTTTATACTGATGAAGGTAAAGGATCCTCCATAGTTTTGCTACATGGCTTTTTAGAAAACACCTCGATGTGGAATGCTTTTATTCCAAAATTGACCAAAAAAAATCGTGTTATTTGTATCGACTTATTGGGTCATGGTAAGACTGGCTGCACAGGTTATATTCACACCATGGAGCAAATGGCGGAAGCTGTTCAAGCTGTATTACAGCATTTAAAAATTCGTCGTTCCATTTTTATTGGACATTCAATGGGCGGTTACGTAACGCTCGCTTTCGCGGAAGCAAATCCTGATGCGGTTAAAGGCATCTGTTTATTGAATTCAACTGCAAGAGCTGATTCCAGTGAGAAGCGAAAAAATAGAGATCGCGCTATAAAAGTTGTAAAACAAAATTACAAAGCTTTTGTAAGAATTGCTATTGTTGACCTATTTCGACCAAAAAATAGAACTATTTTCTCTAAAGAGATGAAGCAAGTAAAAAAAGAAGCACTGAAAACACCTTTACAGGGAATCGTAGCGGCCTTAGAAGGTATGAAAATTAGAAATGACAGAGAAGTATTATTACATTTTTCACCCTATAAAAAAATGATGATCTTGAGCAAGAAAGACCCTGTTTTAGATTATAACTCACTGATAGAACAAACACAAAATACCGATATAACAGTTGTTGAGTTACCAGATGGACATATGAGTCATATCGAAAACTGTACTGAAACAATTGAAGCTATTAAAACCTTTGTTAAAATTTGTAATTAAACACATAAACTAACGTCTAGTATTCAAACAAATCAAAAGCATGATTAAGCATTTTATAAAATCTATCTCTTACATCTTTTTAGCAACTTTAATAGCATCTTGTGCTAAAGAAGTACCTAAAACATTTTCGATAAGCGGTAGTATTTCTCCCGTGAAAGCTGAGTATATTATATTACAAAAAGAGACAGATATTGAACGCAAAATCACAGAAATAATTGACACTTTAAAAGTGGATGCTCAAGGTAATTTCAGCGCTTCTTATAGCTCAGCACCTTATCTGTATTCACTAAACTTTCCTAACAAAAAGAAAGTAGACATTGCTTTAAGCCAAGGGCAAGAATTGCTTATCAACATTACTGGTTATGATACCGATAATTTTAAAACAATTGCACAAGGATCGAAAGACACCAATGAGCTGTTAGCTTACGAAAATTTCAGAGCAGCATCATTAGAAAAATTGGTAAGATCGGTTAGAAGAGAGATCACAGCGCTAAAAAAAGTTGAAAATTCAGATCAAGAAAAAATTGCTACACTTGGTCAATTAGAAGTAAATAATTATACGAAACATTTAGATGAATTGGTTGATTATATTCAACAAAATATGACTTCTACTATTGGTTTATACGCGACTTCCATTCGCTGGAAAGGTGCTCATCAATTAGCAACTTTTGATGCTTTAGTAACAAAATTCGAAGCTGCACATTCACAACTGGCTATTGCTAAGAAAATACGCGAAAAAGTGACTCGATTGCAACAAACTGCTATAGGCGGTATTGTAAAAAATATTGAAATGCCCAATGTAGCTGGAAATTTAGTCGATTTGTCATCTATAAAATCAGCGTATATATTGATTGATTTTTGGGCGAGTTGGTGTGGTCCTTGTAGAAGAGAAAGCGCAGGTTTAAATGAACTCTTATCAACATATGCCAAAGATGATTTTGATATCTATGGTGTTTCACTAGATGATAAAAAAGAACTATGGCTTGCGGCCTTAGAGAAGGACAATCGTATTTGGACGAATGTTTCTACCTTAGAACGTTTTAAAACTCCAGCAGCATTTGACTATGCCGTAACTGCTTTACCTGACAATTATCTAATTGATTCGAACGGAAAAATAGTAGCAAAGAATATACATGGCGAAGAGTTAACAACTCTTATTGAAAAACTGCTAGTAAAAAACTAATCTTTCTTCAATAATGAATTCCAGCCTTGCGCTGTTAGTTCAATTTTTTGATTCGCTCTTGTTACTAAATGCATGCCTTCATTTTTTTCTGTCATATGACCAATAACAGTTAAATTAGGGTTTGCTTTTATTTTCGGATAATCGGCAGGATCAATGGTAAACATCAATTCATAATCTTCCCCTCCGCTTAAAGCGACCATTGTACTATCAATATTAAATTCTTCGCAAGTAGAAATTACTTGTTGATCTAACGGAATTTTATCTTCATACAAATTACAACCTACTTTACTTTGCTGGCAAATATGTATAATTTCAGATGATAAACCATCACTAATATCTATCATAGATGTTGGTTTTACACCTAACTCTTTTAACAATATAGGAATATCTTGACGTGCCTCTGGTTTTAATTGTCGCTCGATTAAATAAGTATAATTTTCTAAATCTGGTTGTGCATTTGGATTTGCTTGAAACACTTGCTTCTCTCGTTCTAAAACCTGTAAGCCTAAATAAGCAGCTCCTAAATCACCTGTGACGACTAATAAATCAGTTGGTTTTGCACCGCTTCTGTACACAATATCTTTTTTGTCAGCTACACCTATGGCTGTTATACTGATTAGCAAACCCTTAGTAGATGAGGTTGTATCTCCTCCGACAAGATCAATATTGTATGTTTTACATGCTAAATGAATTCCCGCATATAACTCTTCAATGGCCTCCAACGGAAAACGATTAGATACTGCAATAGAAACTGTTATTTGAGTAGCCATTCCGTTCATGGCATACACATCGGATAAATTAACCATCACCGCCTTATAACCTAAGTGTTTTAAAGGCATATAAGACAAGTCGAAATGCACACCTTCAACCAACAAATCGGTTGTTACGAGCACTTGTTCTTTATCAAATTCTAAAACTGCAGCATCATCACCAACACCCTTAATCGTAGAGGTATGTGATAATTTTATAGCATCGGTTAAATGCTTAATCAACCCAAACTCTCCCAACTCAGCCAGTGAAGTTCTTTCTTCATTTTTATCTTTTAACATCAACTATTCTTTTTAAGATTTAGAAATTAATACTTTAGCATTTCTGTGCAAAAATCTTATTTTTTTAGCAATATTGCATGGTTTCTGATAATTTTTATTCATTTAAATACACTTTGATGCTTAGAAAAAATAGTTCTATTTCAATAATTATAATCCTAATTTTAACTTTTCTGTTTATTAGCGCTTGTAATGATGATGATACTTCACCATTAGACACTGATAGTGATGGTATAGCTGATGTAGATGACAATTGCCCTGAAAGTGAAAATGCCGACCAAACTGATACTGATGGGGATGGTATTGGAGATGTTTGTGATGATGATGATAACGATGGAATTTTTAATCTTATAGATAATTGTCTTTCAGACACGAACACTGATCAATTAGATACCGATGGAGATGGTATTGGTGATGCTTGTGATGTCGACGATGATAATGATACTATTTTAGATATAAATGATAATTGTCCTTTAACTGCAAATCTTGATCAAGCTGATTCAAATGGAGATGGTATTGGTGATCTATGTCAAGATACCGACAGTGATGGGATTTTAGATGCAAATGATAATTGTATAGATACTGCAAACCCAGATCAAAAAGATAGTGATGGCGATGGTATTGGTGATGCTTGTGATGCTACTTTTAGTTTCCAAACAGAACCATGTAACGGAGGAATGGCTGGTAATTATCCTTGTAATGATTATGATTTATTATTAGAGATTCCATTGAGCTTTTTTGACGCAACATCAGGTAATGATTCCTGGGGATGGATAGATCCTAATACAAATAAGGAATACGCATTAATGGGCTTAAATAATGGAACTGCTTTTGTAGATATCACAAATCCTAATGAAGCGATATATCTAGGTAAATTGCCAACAGCTACACAAAGTAGTTCTTGGCGAGATATAAAAGTATATAATAATTACGCCTTTATAGTAAGTGAAGCACCAAATCATGGAATGCAAGTATTTGATTTAACAAAATTAAGAAATGTTACTGATGCTCCAACAACTTTTAGTGCAGATGCCCATTATACCGGTTTTGGTAATGCCCACAATATTGTAATTAATGAAGATACTGGTTTTGCTTATGCAGTTGGAACCTCTGGTTTTAATGGCGGACCTCATTTTGTTGATATTACCAATCCTTTAAATCCAATAGGAGCTGGTGGTTATGCAATGGATGATTATAGTCACGATGCACAAGTGGTAACGTATAATGGTCCAGATAGTGATTATAGCGGAAGAGAAATTTTGATAGGCAGTAACGAAAATGAAGTTGCAATTGTTGATGTAACCGATAAAGCAAATCCTATAAGTATTTCAACAATTACATATAGTAATCCCGGTTACACACATCAAGGTTGGTTTACCGAAGGTCAACAATATTTTATTGTTGGTGATGAATTAGATGAAACAGGTTTCGGTTTCAATACGCGTACATTGGTTTTTGATTTCACTGATTTAGATAACCCCTCACTTAAAATGACATATAGTGGTCCAACTTCAGCGATTGATCATAATGGTTATGTAAAAGGAAATACATATTATTTAGCTAATTACACTGCAGGAATTCGAACAATAGATATTTCAGGCATTACAAGTGAAGTAATGACAGAAATAGGTTATTTCGATACATATCCTCAACATGATAATGCTGCATTTAATGGAGTTTGGAATGTATATCCTTATTTATCAAGTGGAAACATAGTTATAAGTGATATCGAAGGAGGTTTATTTATAGTCAAAAAAAGTACACCATAAAATGAACTCTTTAAAAGTATACATAAAAATAGTAATTGTCTTTTTTTTAGTAATTAGTTGTTTAGATGATGATTCTAATCTAGTCCCTATTAAATTAACGGGAGAAATAGAATGGCAAAAAACGTTTGGTGGTGCAAATGATGATATCGCTAGAGCCATCATAGAAACTTCCGATAAAGGTTATGCTATAATTGGATATACCAATAGCATTGATGGAGATATCACTGATAAAACTGTTGCTGAAAATGATTTTTGGGTATTAAAATTAGATGCTAACGGTATTGTTGAATGGCAAAAAACATATGGTGGTAGCGGCGATGATCAAGGTAGAGCAATCATTCAAACTTTAGATGGTGGTTATGCCATTACCGGGCCTAGCAAAAGTGCTGATGGAGATGGTTCGAATAATGAAGGGCAGCATGACCATTGGATAGTTAAGTTAGATGCTCAAGGAAACATTCTATGGGAAAAATCACATGGTTTTTCTGGTCACGATCATAGTCGGTCGATTTTACAAACAAATGATGGCGGATATTTTATTGGCGGATACTTAGATGTTACCGCTTCTGGTGGATTAGGGAATGAAACAGTTACAACAAAGCATGGTGTTGGTGAATTTTGGGCTCAAAAACTAGATGCAACTGGCAATTTAGAATGGAGAAGATATTTTGGTGGCACAAATAATGATCGCATTTTCAAAGTATTACAAGCGCATGATGGTAACTTTTTATTAATTGGCTCTTCTGAAAGTGAAGATTTTGATATAAATAATGGTAATGGAAGTTATGATGTTTGGGTAATAAAGATTGATACTAAAGGCAGCATGCTTTGGGAAAAATCTTTTGGTGGCTCTGGTATTGATAGCGGACACGCTGCAGTAAAATCAAATGATGGTAATTATTTAATTGCTGGTACAGCGATTAGTACTGACGGCGATATCTCTAACAGTAAAGGAAATTCCGATGCTTGGGTCATTAAAATTAATGAGAGTGGTGAGCTGCTTTGGGAAAAATCTTTTGGTGGCTCGGGTTTTGACGCCGCTTGGGCTATAGATAGTGGTAAGGGAATTTTTAGTTCTTATATTATAGCCGGTAATTCTAAAAGTAGTGATGGAGATATGACTGCTAATAATGGCGAAAATGACTTTTGGGTATTAAAAATTGACAATTCTGGTAAATTATTGTTTGAAAAATCTTTGGGTGGTTCCGGATTAGATTTTGCTTA
>RCNE010000429.1_pt1 | contig 23412 bp, 17 predicted proteins | sample 2041361 | NCBI WGS metagenome assembly RCNE01 (sample SAMN09708229, study PRJNA481090) | Marine sediment metagenome, whole genome shotgun sequencing project. | reverse complement strand
GTTCGGGGTCCAGCGGTTCAACGCGAACGCGCATGCCTTGCAGGATAGGGCGTGACGGCGCCGGAGGCGGTTGCCAGCCTTCCGGCAAGGAGTCGCCGATGGGCTGGCCGAGTTCATTTGTGCGGGTCATGATGTTTGTCCAATCTTGCAATCCGTAACGTGTGGCGGCGCCTCGACGCCTTTTCAGTCGCGCCGTATTCCTCGCCGAGAATCCCGTCGGCCGGACGTAGCATGTCAAGAACGGCGCGCATCGCCGACTCCGCTTCCCTGTCGGCCTTCGTCACCGGGTCGAACCCCGTGGCGGACTTGTTATCCGCGCCGAGCCCGGCGCCCGAGCGCCCGCGCCCGCCGGCGCTCGACCTCGTTGACGGCGTGGTGCTCGACCGCCGGGAGGATCAACCGCCAGACTCGGGCCTGTTTCTCGAACTGGCGAAGACGCGTCTCGAGGCAGGCGTCCCGGTCCTCGATGGATGACAGGTGTTCGTAGCCGCGGATGGCGGTTTCGACCATTCGGAGCATGGAACTCGAGTTGGTCTCGTAGTCCTGACGAAACGCCCGCTCCATCCACTCTCTTGGTTCATCTCCCGAGAACGCGGGGTGGTGATAGGCGAGCTTGGTCTGGCCGTGCCACTCCTGCAGGGGCAGGTCCGTTCGGAGCAGACCGCGTTGTTTCTGGTCCTGATACAGCGCGGTCACGGGCATGGGGGTCAGCAGCATGAACTGGACGAGATCCGATTCCAGCCCGACCAGGAAATCGATGTCGGATTGGATGTTCTCAGGCGTGTGGTGTTCCATGCACAAGATGCCCGAGGCCAGCACGGCGATCCCGCGATCTCTGAGCGAGCGGACGAGTGTTCGAGGATCGATCCCGGTGTTCTTCGCGAACAACGACTGCCGGCTCTGCGATTCGAAACCGATCCACACCAGATCGACGCCGAGTCGCATCATGTTGTCGATGCCGAACGCGGTGATGGCCTCGGCGGAGGAGAAGATGTGGAAACGGAAGAACCGCTGGTGCCGCTCCATGGCATCGAGCAGCTCCATCGCCCGTTGACGGTCTTTGAGGAAGTTCTCGTCCATGACGAAGAAGTCGTCGGTTCCCCGCTCATCGGCCACCCGGCATGCGGTTTCGAAAAGTTCGCGGCCGGAGGAGATGAACGGTGTGTAGCTGCGGCCGAAGAAATGGGAGGTCGAGCAGAACGAGCAACCGTTGACGCAGCCGACACCCGGAACCAGAAGACTGGCCGGTGTGTCGAGAAACGGAACCCCGAGGATGCTCGCCCTTTCGGTGCTGTGCAGCGCGGGATGGTGGATGGGGGCATCCGGATCCTGGCCCAGGTGTTCGCGCATCCAACGAATTCCCTCGCCCTTGACCACGTGATCGCAGTCGATGTCGTGTTCGACGCCCTCGATGGCCGCGCCGTGGCCGCCGAGGATGATCTCGCTCGCCGGTGACAGCGATCGCACCACCCGTGCCATCTCAGCCGCCTTGTCCCGGTTTGGGGCGATGAAGGAGATCCCGACGATGTCGTAGTCACCGCGCCGGACCTCCCGGGCGAATCTCTTTGCGCTGGGAAAATCAAGCACCGTGACATCGGCATCGATGTTGGCCGCGATGAAATAGAGACCGAACGAGCGGTGATGGAAACGGAAGGAGGCCACTCCCTGCGCCTTGGTCACCTGGTTGTGGAAGAGCTCCATGATGTTTTCTTTGCGGCCGAAGTCGTCATCCACGCCAAACGGACCGAAGACGCCAGCCAGGAGGATTCTCGGTTTCTTCGTGTGCATGCTCATCGTCTGCTCCCTGCCCCCAGAAGGGGCCGTACGAGAAAAACTAGGCCGCCGACGTCATGGATCTGTCACCCGGGCGGAAACGTGATTCATTCCTGACGAATCCCTGACGCAGGAGGGTGAAAACCTCGGGCAAAGGAGGCAATACTGAAGGTGATGCAGGGATCAGTAAACACCGCCGGGAGATGGGTTGGGGCAGAGGCACCGGTTGCGCCGGTTTCTCTCTTCAGAAAGGTCCGTGAACTCCGTGTCGGTTGAGACGATCCTCGTGGTCGAAGACAACCAGGCCCTGCGGGAGGGTCTGGTGCTGAATTTCAGAAACCGGGGTTACGGTGTCGACTCGGCGGAGGATGGCCGCGAGGGGATGCACAAGGCCATGGCCACCAGACCGGATCTCATCGTGCTCGATGTCATGCTGCCGGGTCAAAGCGGTCTCGACATCCTGACCGAACTCCGCAGAAAAGGCCGAAAGGTGCCGGTTCTCATTCTCTCGGCCCGCGGCCGCACCGAGGACAAGGTCGAGGGGCTCAGTAGTGGCGCGGACGACTATCTGGCAAAGCCCTTTGAACTGCCGGAACTGATGGCCCGGGTGGAGGTCATGCTTCGCCGCCGCCGCGCCGATCCCGCTCGGGACAAAAGGTTGACCTTCGGCCCGGTGGCCATTCATCGCGAGCGCCGTGAGGTCTTTGTCGAAGGTCGCGAAATCGAGCTCTCGGTCAAGGAATTCGGAGTTCTGGATTTTCTGGCGGAGGCGCCGGGCCGGCCGCGCACCCGCGAGGAGATCCTCGATCGGGTCTGGGGGTGGGACTTCGAAGGATCGGCGAGGACCGTCGACAACTTCATCGTCTCCCTCAGACAGAAGCTCGAACGAGACCCGTGCCGGCCGCGTCTCATCGTCACCGTTCGGGGGATGGGCTACAAACTGGTCTCAGAAGGTCCGAGCTGAGCGGAACCACGACTCGATGGATTCGAGACCGGTGACACCGCGTCATGGTCATTCGTCACGCCCTGATCTCTGCGTCGGACGAGACATTCCGGGTTCGACGGGGACTGTTGCCGGTGCCTGCCCGCCGGTTTTCGGGAACGGATTGCGAAAACCCTCTGTTTTGTTGTACAGTACGCCGCCGGCGGTGTACGTGCCGCCTCTGGTGTGACCCCATCGTCTAGTTAGGTCTAGGACACCAGCCTTTCACGCTGGCGACGCGGGTTCAAATCCCGCTGGGGTCACCATTTGCAATTCGCCCCATGACTCGAGAACCGAGCCATGGGGCGAATTGCTACCCCACGAACTTGTAGCCCAGCCGATGCACGGTGACGATCAGGTGCGGATCCGCGGGGTTGTCCTCGATCTTCTTGCGGAGCTTGGCGATGTGGGTGTCGACCGTACGCGTGAAGGGGATGGTGTCGTAACCCCAGACGGTGTCGAGCAGGCCCTCGCGGGTCACTACCTCACCGCTGTGTTCGATGAAGTGGCCGAGAAGTCGAAACTCCCGCGGGGTGAGGTTGAGATCCACTCCGTCTTTGCTCGCAACATGGTGGTCGAGATCCACCACGAAGCTGCCAAATTCGTGCGTGCCTCCGTTGACGTGGCTGCTGGGGCCCGCCGAGCGCCGGAGTACCGCATCGACTCGGGCTCGCAATTCCATGAAGCTGAACGGTTTGGTTACATAGTCGTCGGCGCCGAGTTTGAGGCCGAGAACCTTGTCGATCTCCTGGCCCCGCGCCGTCAGCATGATGATGGGAAGGTTGGATCCTTCGTCGCGGAGAGCTTTGCAGATCTCGAGACCGGTCATCTTGGGTAGCATGATGTCGAGGATCATGAGATCGGGCCTCGCCTCGTGCGCGAGGCGCAGACCCTCTTCTCCGTCGGTTGCGACCTCGACCTGAAATCCCTCGTAGGCGAATCCGTCGCTGAGGGCGACGGCCATCGCTCGGTCGTCCTCTACTATCAGGACTGTGGCCATGGTGCCCCCTTTCTGCTTTTTTTCGGTTTCCAGCCGATCGGAAGATGGATGGAAAAAGTGCTGCCTCTGCCGACCTCGCTGATCACGGATACCCGCCCCCCGTGAGCGCGGGAGATGTGTTGCACCAACGAGAGGCCGAGACCGGTTCCCTTGACGTCGTGGACGAGATTGGTCCCGACGCGATGAAAGCGGTCGAAGATCCGTTTGTGTTCGTCGGACGGGATCCCGATCCCTCGATCGGTCACCGACAGAACAACCTCGTCGTCGCGCTGGCTCAGTCGAGTTGTGATGAGAGCGCCGTCTTTGGAGTACTTGACCGCATTGTCGAGGAGGTTGGCAATGGCCCGGTCCATCGCGTTGGTGTCCATGTAGAGATCCGGAAGCGGTTCTTCCGGTCCCTGGTACTCGATCTCGAGACCGTGCTCGCGGAGGCGGACCCGGAAGGTCGCGAGGGTGCCGGTGAGCAACTCCTCGAGGTCTCCGGGTTCGAAGGAGTAGATTTTTTCTCCGGACTCGATGCGGGAGAAGTCGAGAATATTGTTGATCAGCTGGGACAGCCGCCGGCTCTCGGTCTCGATATATGAACCGTACTCGGTGACCTTGGACGGGTCACCCACTCGTCCGCGGCGCATGAGTTCCCCGAAGACCCGGATGGATGCCAGAGGAGTCCTGAGCTCGTGCGAGACGTTGGAGACAAATTCGTTCTTCATGGCCGATAGTTTCATCTCCCTCAGGGCGGTGCGGACGGTGAAAGCCATCCCTCCCAGGAGAACTACGGCCAAAGCAGCCGAAAGGGTTACGTTTATGAAGAAATTGGTCTTCGCCCAGCTCTGGGGATCAGCCAGCGTCCCCTGGAGGCTCATGGTCCAGTCGGCGAACATGAGAGTGAAGGATCGGCTGACCCGGCCGGGTTCGGCGGTGGAACGCGGGTTGGTCGGGAGGACGCATCGACCGAGGCTGTCGCGGACACAGACCCAAAGGGCGTCATCGTCGTCGAATTTCGGCAATGACTCGGCGACGGCTTCGGGAAGCACGTGATCGGCGAAATACCGTTGGTCGATGATCAGTCCGGCGATGGCCACGAGCAGGTTGTCATCGTCGGTGATGGGATTGAAGATGATCCGGTAGTTCGGGTCGTGCTCGTTGACGGTGAAATCAGTGGAGTCGACCTCCGCGAGGACCTTGTAGAGGGCGGTCCACGGGGACACGGCAACGTCAACAGCCTGAGTTTCGGGAGAGGTTTCAGGCTCCACCATCGAGTGGGTCGAAGGTTCGAAGAAGAAGAGCCTTGGGATCGGCTGATAGGTGACGATGAAGAGACGATCGATTCCCACGAGGTCTCTGGACTCGAAGAAATGCACCGCTTTTGAAATGGTCTCCTCGGTGTAGGCCGGGGGAGGCAGGTTGAGAGTCCGTTCCGCGGTCGTGATGATGAAATAGTCGGCTGCCTTGGAAATGGCCTGGAGGTAGTTCTGCAGCGCGGCCCGCCGAGCAATGATGGTGTTGTCTTCGAGATCGGACAGCCAGCTGAACTGGAGCACCAGGAGTACGAACAGCGGCGCCAAGACCGCGATGACCCCCAGCCACAAGAGCCGGTTCTTGCCGAAGATGATCCGTTTGATCCTCGCGAGCTCCGACCGGGAACGGTCTCGTATCGGGTCCGACGGAGGGGTATTTTTGGGAGTCATGGCGGTTTTTTAAAGCGGTGGCGTTTTCTTATCGTCCAAAATATAGCGCACGAGGGGGAACCCGGCGCTGAATTTTGCAGTTTGGTCACATCTGTTGCCGGTTTTTTCGTGATCTTGAGGACTTTGACACCGCGGGAGCCGATTATTGGTGGACAACCGTTTCCCCCGGGGTCCGCGGGAGCCATGGCGGTGGTATCGCGGACTGACAGGTGGGCCGGGCGCGTATTCCCGGTCCACCTGTTTTGTCTCGCTACCGGGGTCGGCACCAGAGAACGCTCGGTGGGAGAACCACTCGATTCAGTTCAGGGTCTCAGAAGGACCGATGATTGGATCGGAAATGCTGTCCAGGTGGCGGTAGAGATCCTCATAGAGGAGCATGAAACGGTCCGTCTGATTGTCGGCTTCGAGGAGCTGGCGTTTGCGCTGAGAAGGCAGTTCGAGGATCTGGCAGGCGAGGGCAATGAGCTGGGAATCGCTGATTTCAACCAGTTGCTCTTCGAGGGCGCCTCGATCGGGCTCGTCGAGATGCACCAACCGCGGGAGAAACCGCCGGAGCTCGTGCCTGACGGGCTGGAGACCGGCGAGGGCTTCGGCGCTTTCCTGGATCGGCGTATAGGTGACGTGAAACTGCCGATAGAGGCTGTCGACCGGGACTTCCTCGTCGATGGTGAAACGCTCGAGACCGAAGAGCCAGATAAGAGAGCGGCCGTCGGGGAGTTCCTTGTGGTCGGCGATAAAACCGACACAGCCGATATCGCGCACCGGTTGCGGCTCCTGAGTCGAACTCCCGTGCTGCGCGGCATACTCGATCATGCCGATGACCCGGTGGCCTTTGAGCGCGTCGCGCACCATGGCCCGATACCGCGGCTCGAAGATATGCAGCGGGAGAATCTCGCCGGGGAGCAGGACCACCTTGCGCAGCGGGAAAACGGGAATCTGGTCCGGGATGTTGATCATCCCGGCGGGATGCCGGGTGAAATCATCGGTGGGTGTCGAACCGTGCATGGCGGTCTCCTTCGCCAGATACAACATCGATGTATCCCCATTGTGTTCCAGTCCCGCGCGCCGGCGGAGCCGGGCAAGGTAGGATATCGGGCAGTGGAGGCCTGGATGAAGCAACTCAAAACCGCCGTCCTCGTGCTGGCGGCTGCGATTCTCGCGGTGAGCGTGGGCGCCGAGGAGGCCGACGAAACGGACCGGGAGACGGTCGGCGGTCTTGCGTTTGCCGATGAGGTCCAGGTCACGGTCGTCAATGTGGATGTCTATGTGCGCGACAAGAAGGGAATGCCGGTCAACGGTCTCGGGCCCGATGACTTCATCGTGACCCAGGATGGGGTCGAAATGCCGGTCAGCAATTTCGCCGAGTTCGATGCCGAATTGATCCGTCGCCGGATTGAGGAGGAGGCAATGACGGGTCCGGTCGAGTCGGAGGAGCCGGCTGAGCAGGCCCAGGCGCCCGAGATCAAGCCGATGTGGGTGGTGCTCTATATCGACCACGAGAACCTGAAAACGCTGGACCGCAACAGGGTGCTCCGGCGAGTTCGTGAGTTTGTCACTGAGAATCTCGAAGAGCCGGTCGAGATGATGGTCGTGAGCTTCCAGCGGTCACTCAAGGTGGTGGTGCCCTTCACGTCGGAGTCGCGTGAGGTGTCTGCGGCGCTCCGTGCGATGGCTAAAACCAGCACCGGTCGTGAAGAGAGCGAGTCCACACGGCAAGAACTTCTGCGGGCAATGGCTGACGCGAAACACCAGGATTACGGTACACAGAACAACACACAGGCGGGCGCGGAGCTCGATCTTCGCCAGCGGGTCGCGGCCTTTGCCGCCGAAGAGGCGTACAACCTCAGACTGGCGATCGATGGTCTTCGTCAGGTGATCGCGATGATGTCGGGGATCGACGGCCGCAAGACCATGGTCTATGTGTCGAGCGGGCTGCCCATGGTGCCCGGGATCGGGCTCATGCACGATCACGCCATGACCTTTCGTGACCAGACGATTCTGTCCATGCGCGGCCGTTATGATCAGACCCGGCTCTTCCACGAACTCACTTCGATGGCCAACGCCCAGGAAGTGAGCCTCTACTCCATCGATGCGTCCGGTCTCAACCCGCTCGAGGGCATGGGTGCCGATACAAGCTACTCCCGTGATCCCACAGCCTCATCCATCGGTTCGAAAAACTACAAGGACTCACTGGTCTACATGGCAGAGGCCACCGGTGGCATCGCTGTCGTCAACACCAATGATGTCACTGGTGGCTTGGAACGGGTCAGCAGCGACCTCTACAACTACTACTCGCTCGGCTACACGGTGCACTCGAACAATGAAGATCGAGTCCACCGCATCAAAGTCGAGATCAAGGGAGATCAGAACTACGATCTTCGTTATCGTCGTCGGTTTGTCGAGAAGTCCGCCCAAAGCAGGATCCAAGACCGGGTCTTCACTTCGCTCGTCGTCGACTTTGACGATAATCCGATGGGGTTGGAGTTGTCGGGCGCGACGCCGGTCGCCGGTTCCCAAACCCAGTGGATGGTTCCCATGCATCTGTCCATCGACCTCAGCAAGGTGGCTCTTCTGACCCTTGGTGATGATCTCGTCGGGCGGGTGGTGGTTTTTATCGGCGCTCGCGATGAGGAGGGACGAAACACCGAGGTACAGCGGCAGGAGCACGAGATCTCCGTGCCCAGGCAGGAGTATCTGGCCGCCGGTCGTGAACGTTTCGGGATCGACTTCCGCCTGCTCTTGGAGGAGGGTCGCCATCGGATTTCGGTGGGTGTGATGGATCCCATCACACGACAGGATTCGTACGAGAAGATCGTCGTGAGCGTGCCATAGAAATTCTGAATTATGAGTTATGAATTATGAATGACATCGCACGCGGTGTTCGAGGTGACTGAGTGCCCTCTGCGATGGAAATTCAAAATTCATAATTCAAAATTCATAATTCAAAAACTATTCGTGCATCGACATCAGCCTCCAGGCGACGAGGCGTTCGTTCATCGCCCGAAGCCTGCGGCAGAGCAACCGGCAGAGCAGACTCAGAAACTGCATGGCGGCATCCGGGTCCATGGAGAGCACTTCTTCGAGCAGGGTCCGGCTGATGGAGAAGACGGTGCACCCGCCCGTGTGGGCGCGCGCATCGGCGGATCGAGGCTGCCTGTCGATGAGAGCCATTTCGCCGAAGACCTCTCCCCGAGTGAGGATGGTGAGGCACTCCTCGCCGGCGCCGGGGACCATTCGGGAAATCCGCACCGCGCCGTCAACCACGATGAAGAGGTTGTCGCCTTCTTCACCTTCGGTGACGATGAGTGAGTTCGCCGAAAAACTCTCCTCGTTCGAGTACTTGGCCAGGAGCCGTAGCTCCTGCGCCGATAATCCCTGCTCCCGGAGAATGTCGAGTTTGGCTTCTTCTCCGAGATGGATCGGTTGACCGGTCTTGTTCTCCTGGTCCGAGATCATCGTATCGGTCGGCATGTCAAAGAGTTCCGACATCTGTGCGTTCGACGCCCTGACCTTGTCGGCGAGGGTTTGCCAGAAGCTCCACAAGAGGCTGACGCCGAGATCTCGATCGAGCCTGATGGCCTGGTCGAGTCGGCCCGCTTCGATGTGAAAGAGCGAACCGTTGCCGATCCCTATCGCGGTGGCCGACCGCTCGAGTTTGTCGACATAGGAAACCTCCCCGAAAAGAGATCCGCTGCCGAAGGTCGTGAGGACCTGGTTGCCGATCGGAGTCCGTTTGGTGATGTGGGTCCGTCCCTCACGAGCCAGGTAGATATCGGTGCCTTCCTGATCTTCGGCGAAGATCACATCGCCGTTTTCGAAGGTGGTCGGTTTGACGACCTTGGCCAGCGCGATGAGTTGATCATCGGTGAAATGACGGAACAGACCCATGGCCCTGAGTTCGGTCGCGCGGGCAAGGAGGTTGTCCTGCTCGGTGGGGATCTCGCCGACGAGGCTCGCGCGCCGGCGATATGCGGCCGCGTTGAAGAGCCGGGCCTGGCTGAGTGCGACGTGGTCGCACGCCTTCTGCATGGCCGAGCTTCGCGTTCGGACGATGGCGTCCATGTCTTTGGGAGATCGATGGCAGAGTCGGGCAAGGGTTTCCACCCGACGCCGCTCCTGGTCTTGCTCGCGCTCGGAACGCCAGTTGGCGAGGAGTAACCCGTCGATGGCGCTGTCGAGGGCGGTGTCGTAACTCTCGGTCTCGATGGCGGCCCTCGAGGTCTCGACGGCGAGTCGGAAATCGAGGGGATTGAGTCGGCGGGCTTGAAGAAACTCGTTGAGTGCGGCCGCTGGGTCGCCGTGACGGAGATGGAGGAAACCGGCCGCCGTATATGCGAGGTAGTTGAATGGTGTCCGAAGTTTGGCGAGATCGATCATCTCGACGGCGCGGCTGAACTCACCGCGCCGCTCGAAAATGTGCGCCATCCCCAGGGCGTGGGACGCTTCGAGATTGCGGCGTTTGAACTCGCGATCGAAGTCGTCGGCCCCATCGAATTTCCTCAGTCGCGAGGCCTCGCGACGCAGCCGGCTGCCCTGTGGGGTCAGGGAGGATACGGTCTCCAGCAACTCCGCGGCTTCGGAGGATCGTCCGACCGCGTGGAGCCGGCGTGCCAACTCAACGAGACGCTCGACCATCGAGGGATGAGGGTGAATAGAGTCATCCATAGTGTTTCCTGGATCTTTGATTGTATAAATGATGTGGTTGACCGTCAATCGGTGAAATCTTCGATTGGAGATATGCGGGTTAGACTAGGTGAGATCTGGGCCCTGTCCGACAGGACCGTCTTGCCGGGCCGGTCAGTGATCATTCTCGATTCTCGAATGGATTCTGCTCTTGTGGTGTTATCAAGGAAACATCCGGCACGACGGGCCGGAAGGATTGGGGAAACGGCTACCTGATGAAGAAAACGATGGCGCTGGTGCTCATGCTCTTCGCGGCCGCCGTACAGGCGGTCGAGGTGATCGAACCGTCCGAGGTCGCTCCGGGTTCCAAGGGGATCTGCATCACCGAGATGGATGGCGGCGAAAGGGTGGAGATTCCTCTGACGGTCATCGGTACCGTCGGACCCTGGACCCCGGAGGGTGAGATCGTTCTCGTTCGTCTCGAGGACGAGAGGTTTCGGGAGACGGGGATCATCGCCGGGATGAGTGGATCGCCGGTGTATGTCGATGACCGATTGCTCGGAGCGCTGGCCTTCGGTTGGTCGTTCTCGAAAGAGCCCATCGGTGGAGTCACCCCGTTTTCCAGGATGGAGAGCCTCGCCGACGAGGGGGGTTTTCAAGCGGGTGCGGGGCTGGGCCGACCGTCGCTCATGGAGATGATGGAGGCCGGTAGGGAGAACAGGCTCGGTGATTTGCTCGCCGATTGGCTCCTGCCGGAGAAAAGTTCGGAGCTCCACCACCTGCCCATGGCGGTGACATCTTCCGGCCAATGGAGCCCCGCCGGTGGGGACTGGCTGTCGGAGAGTTGGCGCCGTCTCGGTTGGGTTTCGGTTCCGGGTGGGAGTTTTGACGATGCGGGCGGGGGGAGCCTCGCGCCGGGCGATATGGTCGCCGGGGTTCTGGTGGATGGTGATGCGGTCCTCGCCGCCGGCGGGACGGTCACCGAGGTTCGGGGTGATGAGGTCTGGGCCTTTGGCCATCCATTTCTCGGCGGCGGCGGATTCCGCCTGCCCATGGCGCGCGCCAAGGTCGTGACCGTTCTCCCGAGTCAGGTGAGTTCGTTCAAGTTCTTTTCGATCGGTGAGACCATCGGCAGTTTTTTCAGCGATCGGTCACGTGGGATCTGGGGCAGGTTGGGCGAGGCGGCCCCTATGATCCCTGTCACGGTCAACATTGATGACCGGAAATACGAGTTCCGCACGATCCGCCACCCAAACCTGACGCCGTTCACCGTGGCGTATCTCGCTCAGTCGAGCCAGGCGGCCCGCGGCCGGCTCTTTGGCGAGCAAACCATCGGGTTTCGCATCGAACTGAGTTACTCGGGCCATGATCCGGTCGTATATGAAGATGTTCTGGCTTCCGGCGATGCTCCCGCCCAGGCGGCCTCGATCGCGGCCGGTCTCCTCGCCTATCTCGAGAGCTCGGTCTTTGAGATCCCCGATCTCGAAGCCATCACCATCGATCTGGAGACCGAGGAGCGGATCCGCGGTGCCGAGCTGATCGATGTCATCCCTCAACGGCGAACGGTTTCTCCGGGAGAGACCGTCTCGGTGCGTCTCAGATTCCGACCGTACCGGGGTGAGGAGTTCATCCGGGAACTCGCGATCCGGGTTCCTGCAGGGGTCCCCGACGGGCGTCTCGATCTGGTTGTGGCGGATGGGGCGTCGTGGTCTCTCTATGACTTCGGGATGCGGCCGTTGATGCCCGGTTCGTTTGACGATGAGCTCGAATTGGTGAACAGTCTGCTGCCGTCGACGACCGTGGTCATGGTCTTCGAGCGCCGGCAGTCGGGAGTGGCGCTTTCGGGCGGCAGCGTGACCATGCCGCCGAGTATGGTGGTCCAGTTGCGCGGCGCGCTCGGTCCCGGTCTCACAACAACATCGTACGCCGTCGTGGCATCTGTCGAAGAGACTATGGATATGCCGGTCTCGGGTGCAGAGAGGATCGAACTGAAGGTCCTCAGCGAAGGACGGATGGATCGTGCGGAGGTTCCATGAATCGATTGAACCGGGTGGCCGTCATCTCTCTGGTGCTCGTGCTGAGCGCATCCCTGGGTTCTGCAGCCCAGACTCGACGTTGGATCTCGGATACGGCCAAGGAGTTCCTCGAGGGCAGGGGCGATGGGGTTGCCGTCACCACCGACGGCCGTCTCGGGGCCATGGATCGATGGGAAACGGCGGTTGCTCTGGATGAACCGGTGGTCGTTGCCGGTGGTCTTGACCGCGACGGATCGCTCATCGTCGGCACCGGTTTCCCGGCGAATCTCTACCGCATCAAGGGAGGGCGATCCGAACTCCTCACTGCGATTCCCGGAGAGCAGGTGACCGCGGTCCTGCCGACCGCGGACGGAGTCCTGGTGGCAACCGTGGCGCCGGGGGTTCTTTACCGTTGGCGGGACGGCCGGCTCGACGAGATCGGCCGACTGGGTGAGGGCGGCATCTGGGATCTGGCGGTCTTTGATGGAACCGTTGTCGCCGCCGCGGGATCACCGGCGGCCCTCTTCAGGCTCGAAAAAAAAGGGTTCCAACGGTGGATGGAACTGCCCGATGTCCACGCGCGCTGCCTCGAGGTATCCGGTGACACCCTTCTCGTGGGCACATCGGGCAAGGGCCTCATCCTCGGGGTCCATCTCACGGGGCAGGTCTCCATGCTCGCCGACAGTCCCTTTACCGAGATTTCGGACATGGCGGCGGCGGACGACGGATCCGTCTGGGCGGTTGCGCTGGTGGGCGAACCGGTCGTGCACTCCTCAAACGGCAACGGCAACGGCAACGGCAAGAATGACACGGATTCCGATGACGAAGACTCCTCGGTTACGACCGAGACCGCGAGCCTCAATCTCGATCTGCCGAAGATCAACGGCAGTACCGCAACGTCGGAACTTGTCCGGCTGACCCCGGAAGGCGCGCTGCTGAGCGTCCACCGCTTCACCAAGCAGGTTGCATCGGCAGTGGCGTGGGACGGTGCGGGAGTCCTCGTCGGCACCGGGTTCGAAGGTGAGGTGTGGCGCTTCTTCGCCGATGGCGGCGCCCGTTTGGCAAGCGTCGATGCGGTCCAGGTCGTCGGCATCCTCGGTGGTGGCGACGTTCTCCTTGCGCAGGGGCCGGCCGCTGTGTTCGAGCGGCGTTCCGGCGACGACGAAGCGGGTCGATTCCGCAGCGAGGCGGCGAGGTTCCCTCGGCCCATGCGATTCGGCGAGTACCGGGTGTTTCCCCGAATCGACGGTCTTCGAATCCGGTTCCGCACCGGGGCCAGCGAAAAACCGGATCAGTCGTGGATGTCCTGGGTGGAGTGGTCGGCGGCGGCCGATGGGAAGGTACCGGTACCGCCTGCCAGGTCACTGCAGTGGGAGTTGGAGATTCCGGCCGGCGAGTTCGTCGATCGTGTCGAGATCGCCATGGCTGAGATCAACCTGCCGCCCGAAGTGAGTTCGATCTCGGTGGAGGATCCCGGAGTCGTCTATCTCGCCGCGCCGCCGCCGTCGGGTCCGGTGATCGATGCCGAGCACCCCGACATCAGCGGCATCTTCACCGTCATCGACGAAAAAAACAATCGCAAAGCGAAGACCGCCAAGGGAAAGAAGTACTACCGGGTCGGCTATCGTACGGTGAGCTGGAAGGCGAAAGACCCCAACCAAGACTCCCTTCGGTTCCATCTCGATGTCGAGCGGCGTGACGGATTTCGGCTGCCTGTCCGGGAGCGGATCGACGGGACCCAGTTGGCCATCGACACAACCGCCCTGCCCGATGGAGTCTATCGATTCAATCTCACCGCCACCGACGCCATCCAGAACCCCGGAGCGGCGATGGAGACGGTGGCGACCAGCCGTTGGTTCACAGTCGACAGCACGCCTCCCACGATCGAAATCGATGCCGATGGAGATGACTGGATCGTCCGGATCACCGATACGACGAGCCCGATCGGGAAAGTTGAGTGGTCGCGCGATGGAGATCGCTGGATCCAGCTCGCTGCGCGGGACGGGGTGCTCGACGGGACTGATGAACGCTTTTCGTTTCCCCGGAAGAGCGGAGGCCATCTGGTCGTTGTGCGGGCCATCGATCGTCACCATAACCGGACGACCGGGGGCGTGGTGGAGGAGTAGACAGCACAAGTTTTGAATTTTGAATTTTGAATTCTCAATTACATCGCAACTGCTCCTGAAGGCTTTGGGATGTAATTCAAAATTAAGAATTGAGAATTCAAAACTGATGTTTCCGGGTGTTAGAATGTCCGCATGGCTCACCAACCCGTCGCCGTCTACCCGGGGTCCTTTGATCCGTTTCACGTCGGGCATGTCGCCGTCGTTGATCGCGCGAGCCAGATTTTTCCGCGCGTCATCGTCGGCATCCTCAAGAACGCCGGCAAGGATTCGCTGTTTTCTCCCGAGGAACGGCTGGAAATCATCAGCGAGTATTACAAGGACAATGACGCAGTCGAGGTCCTGTCCTTTTCGGGGCTTCTGATTAATTTTCTCGACGAACTCAACGCCTCGATCATCATCCGCGGGATGCGTGCGGTCTCGGATTTCGAGTACGAGTTCCAGATGGCACTCATGAACCGGCGGCTCGCACCGCATGTGGAGACCGTGTTTCTCACCCCGAAGGAGGAGTACACCTATCTCTCCTCCCGGCTGGTACGGGAGGTGGCGGCCCTCGGCGGTGACGTTACCGGTCTGGTTCCCGATCCGGTCAAACACCGGCTCGAGGAACGATATCGTAAGGCCACTCACCCGCCCACGCGTTAACTGATGCGCCTGACCGTCTTCGGCCCCGGCCATCCGTTTCGAGGCGGGATCGCCCGCGCCACCACCGAACTGGCCGCCACCCTCGATGACAGGGGCCACGAGGTCCTGTTTCTGACACCGCGGCGCCAGTATCCGAATTGGCTCTATCCGGGGCGCTCGGATCGCGATCCGGAGGCCTGCCGACTCCTGGACTGTGCCGTCTCGGTGCTCGATCCTCTCGATCCCATCAGCTGGCGAACCGCCCGTCGACGGGCCCTGGACCACCACGCCGATGCGTGGATCGTGCCGTACTGGACCTGGGCGTGGGCCGGTCTGTGGTGGTCTCTCCTGCGCGAGGCTTCGCGACCGCCGACGGTGGCGGTGGTCCACAACCCGGTCGATCATGACGCACATCTGTGGCAGCGTGTGGCCGCTCGCCGAGTCCTCGGCGACTCTCAGGCGCTCTTCACCCATGCACGGGTGCTGGCCGCTGAACTCGAGCGCGCCTATCCATCGACACCTGTCGGATACCACTGCCTGCCCGCGGTCGAGACTCCGGTTGAGCTCGGGCGAGACCAGGCTCGTGACGAACTCGCCCTCCCCGGAGATCGCCGAGTGGCGCTCTTCCTCGGACTCATCCGCCCCTACAAAGGGGTCGATCTGCTCCTCGAAGCGGCTGCAGCTCTTCCGGAGGACTCGGATTGGTTGGTGATGATCGCCGGCGAACCGTGGGGTGACCTCGGCGGCCGTCTCGAGGCGCAGGCCAGGACGCTTGGTCTCGAGCACCGCGTTCGGCTCGATCTGCAATGGGTGCCCGAGGGTCGGGTTCCGACCCTGCTGGCCGCGGCCGATCTGCTGGTTCTACCATATCTGCGGGGATCGCAGTCGGCGGTGGCGCCCATGGCGCTGGCGCACGGGATTCCGGTGCTGTCGACGGCGGTGGGTGGGGTGCCCGAGATCGTGCGCGACGGAATCAACGGAGTGATCATCCCCCCCGGCGATCCCGTCGCCATCACCGATGCTCTCCAGGCTTTGTCGGTGGAGAAGCTGAAGGAGCTTGCGGTCGGCGCCGGGAGATCGGCTGAGGACCTCACCTGGTCGGGCTATGCAGATACGCTCGAGGAGCTGCTCGAACGGGTGATCTGAATCCCTGACGTTGATCCCGCACGAAGAGACCGCCGGTTTCAGGTCAAAAAAACACCCGCGCCGAAGCGCGGGTGTTTGTGTTGTTTTCGATTCGGACTAGTGGACGAGGCTTCTGACCACGTCGACGGCCTGTTCCCGGGTCAATCCGTCTTCGCCGAAGGGGAGTGACTTCACCGGAGGAACGCCATTCTCGTCGAGTTGGACATATTCGATCGCGTTCTCGGTATTCCAATACATCACCACATCGAGGCCGTGGCCGACTTCAACCTTGGCGGTGGAGAGGATGATGTCAGGATTGGCCGCGATCATGGATGCACGACCGACCAGGACGATATGGCGGCGGCGTTTGATCTCGCCGAGCCACTCCTCAACAACCTCATAGTCAAGCTTGAGGATCTGGAAGACGCAGTTGGAGAAATCGGTGGCGAAGATATGCGGCGAACCCGACTGAGGATCGACAAAGACCTTGGGGTGGGCGAGCCCTGCCGCGTCGTCGATGCCCTCACAGCCGATGCCGTAGGGGAGGAGATCGCTCAGCGCGATGGGCTGGAAGGTATCGATCTGGGGATTGCCGTTTTCATCCAGCGCGACCGAAGCGAGGAAGGCTGAACCGTCGTTGCGAACTTCGGCATAGCTCCACCACACGAGGTGGAGGAAGGTGGTGGCGACCTCGATCGGCTCGCCCTCTTCCTCGACGACGCTCACGACCCGATCGAGCACGATCTGGGGATTCTCGACGATGCTTCCGTCACCGCCGGCCATGGTATACGGGCCCATCCACCATTCGTCGCCCAACCAGGCGATCTCGATGGTTGCTTCCAGTTCAGTGCCGCGCTGCCATGCTACGAAGACGGTGCCGGTGAGCTCGTCCACTTCAACCTGCATGAAGGTGGCGGAGATCCCGGCGGTTTGCGGAATGAGATATTCACCAACGGTGCCGTCGGCGGACCGGTGGTGCACGACGAGGCCGTCGCTCGATTGGGCAACCCGATAGAAATCGCCATCCCTGGTCAGCGTCATGTCACCCGCCGTAGCGGAGACTGCCATGCCGACCAGGAGGATTGCGATGAGTGTGGCTCGTGCCGTTCTCATGGTCACCCCCTCAAATTCACCACGGAGGTCAGATCGGTGGCGAGGAAGACATCGATGATCTCCTCGCTGATCCCGACTTCCGGGTAATACGCGGTGAGTTCGCGCAGGTAGCGACGCGCCCTGAAGGTGTCGCCGCGTCTCACCGCTGTTTCACTCAATAGGAACAAACAGTTTTTTGCGACCTGGTCATCTTCGAAATCGACGGCCAGGTCGAGAGCACGCTCGCCGCACTCCTGGGCGCGATCGAGGTTGTCGGCCAAAAGGTGGCCGTAACAGAGATCTTGAAGCGTCTCATAGAGATAGTGATCGGCGCCGATCCGTTCGAGTTCGGACCGGGCTTCTTCGCAGAGGCTGATGCCCTCTTCGAGCCGCTCGGTGCACATCATGACGTATCCGAGGTTGTCCCGAACCTGAGCCTCGGTCATGCGGTGATGCCCGTCGAGGTTCCGGTGAGCCTCCAGCGAACGGACAAAAGCGCTCTCCGCTTCCGGATACCTCGATGATCGAATCGAAAGACTCCCGACGAGGTTGAAGCTGCGGCTCGCCGACACCGGGTCGCCGAGCTCATCGGAAAAGGCCGCCGCGCGGTCGGCATAGCCCTGGGCCTTGTCGCTGTCGCCGGAGATGTCGTACGCCACCGCCGTGCAGTAGGCGGCGTGGAAACGATTCTTGGTGCTGGTGCTCCGGAGCAGGATCTCTTTGAGCTTGGGGATCTGGTCGGTTCCGCGATCAAGTTCGAGCAACACCGAGCAACGACTGCAGAAGGCACGATCAGCATCATCGACATCGCCGAGTTGCCGTGCGGCCTCATAGGCATCCAGGTAGATCTTCTCGGCGGATTCGAAGTCACCCTTGGCGAGGGCTTCCCCACCCAAACCCATGAACTCGTCGAAACGCCCGCTCACGATCCGGTCTCCCGTGACTCGCGTCTCGCTGCGATGGCGCGGCGGTCCTGTTGCTCGCGGCGGACCTTGAACTCGAGGAATTCCATGGCCTCGTGGCGGCCGTCCTCGCCGAGTTGGCGGACGAGGTGGAGGATCTGCATGTCCTCGTGACTGAGGGCCCGGCGTGGTTCGGTGGCGGTCTGTTGGGCGTCGAAGAAGTCATTGAACGAGACATCGAAGACGGTGAGGATCTTGACGAGATTGTCCAGCGAAACCCGGTATTCACCCTTTTCCATGCGCGACAGATCGGACTGTTGGATGCCAATCTGGCGCGCCAGTTCCATCTGGGTGAGATGGCGTTCCTTGCGCAATGAGCGCAGACGGGCACCAACGTTGGCCGTGGCGCTCATGAGTTCGTGGACGTTGCTTGCCATTCTCGGTTGCTGATCCTTCCCCGTCTATAGTACCATCCCGGGCGCAGCGGACACACTGCACCCAAGACGATATATATAGTATGCGCACGTGGAAAGCGCGTCAAGGGTGATCTCGGGGTGTCGAACCGCGTGTCAACGCCCACCGCAACGATGCTGAGTATGCGCAGGAGACCCATGTCCCGTTACTTGCTAGCCCCCGTACGACTCGTGCGGACTCTATATGCCCACCGCTTTCTCCTCGCGCAGTTGGCGTGGAGGTCGTTCGCCTCGCGTCACGCCGGTGCGGTGCTCGGTTGGTTGTGGACGCCTTTGGGTACGGCGGTCCAGTTCGTGCTCTACACGGTGGTGTTTTCGGTCATTCTCCAGATCAAAATTGAACTTGTTGGTACCGATCTTGCTAGGCCGATGCCCGTGGGATTTGGAGTTTTCTTGATCACGGGGCTCGTGCCTTACCTGGCGTTGAATGACGTGATCATGAGATCGTCCCGGGTGATCCGCGCCAACGCAACCCTTGTGCAGCGGGTCCGACTGCCGATCGAGGTGCTGGTGGTCGGAGACATCCTCGGAACGCTGATGCACCACGCGGCCGCGGTTGTCCTGATGGTGCTCTACTGCGCCTGGGCGGGATACCTCGCCGTGACGGGCGCCGGTTGGCTGTTGGCTGGGATCGCGCTGCTGCTCCTTCTCGCCGTAGGTTTCGGTCTGCTCGTGAGTGTCCTCGGGGTCGCCTTGCCGGACATCCCCGAGGTCCTCACCCTTGCGCTGCAGTTCGTGCTCTACGGGGCGCCCATCATCTATCCCTTGAGTTCCGTCAAGCAGGGAGTCCTCCTGACGGTGATACAAATGAACCCCATCACGCCGTTGGTCGGTGTCTTTCGCTCGGGTCTGCTCGGATTGGCCCCGCCCGATCCGGCCGGCATCATCTATCTACTCATTCTCTCTGCCGTGCTCCTGGTCGTTGGCGCGGCAGCGATGGATCGGTTCCGGACGACGATTCCAGACCTGTTGTAACGGGTCGGTTTCCACTGGAGGTTGCCATGAAACGTAGCGCAATGATCATCGCGGCAATATTGTGTGCCGTTGCCATTCAGACATCGGCGCAGGCCCCGCAGTTACCCGAGGTCGAGATTCCCGAGAAGCAGCCGACGCCGACCCAGCAGTCCGGGGTCGGGGGTTCCGCGCGCGCGCTGGCCACGGCGCACGGTGATACACCGATGACCTGGACGCCCTCCGGGCAGAAGAGCTGGGAGGAGTTCATCGCGGACTGGATGACCCTGCGGCAGGTGGAGAAGTCCTCCATCGTCCGTATCGATGAAAAGTACGCCTATCCTCATCCTGCGGTCTCGCTCAAGATGGAGATCATCAAGGAGGACGAGAACTCCGTGTGGCTGCGCGGGATTCCACCGGAGGACCCGGAGTCGCCCCTGCACAAGATCTGGGCGCAGCGGCAGGGCGAAGAGCGGCTCCTCAAGGACCGCATGGATTGGGAACGGGAACACGGCGACTTCCACTACTGGTTGGATTTCGGTGCGGAGATCGTTCCACCGCCGTTTGTCGATTCGTTGACCTTCACGTCCCACGATTCGGGATTACCGAACGCGGGGCTGTGGCAGATGAACTTCGTGCGTGACGACATCGACGAGGACGGGATTGACGATCTCGTCTTTCCTCCGACGCGCAAGGGCATCTCACAGCCGGCCATCTACAAGGGGCTCGAAGACGGCAAGTTCCGACTCATGCGTGAGGCGGGTTGGTTGCGCGGGCTTCCGTATGACTACGGCGGTGTGGCCACCGGAGACTTCGATGGCGACGGGAATCGCGATATTGTCCTGGCCATCCACTTCAAACAGCAGTACGTCCTTTATGGCGACGGAAAGGGAGCCTTCGGCCGCAGTGAACGCCTGCAGGCCCCGGATCCACGCCTCACCGCGCGCGCCTGCACGGTGGCGGACTTCAACGGCGACGGCCGGGACGACATCGCTTTCATCGCCGAACTCGACCTCGACATGGGATCCCAGCAGCTGGTGGAGGACTCTCCCACGGTCTGGGTCCAACTCAACACCGAGGACGGCTGGAGGCTCCAAACGGACGGACTGCCGATTCGGGTGATCAGCGATGACATCGAGAGCCTCGATGTCGATGGCGACGGGAGGGTCGATCTCGTGCTCGCCTCCAACACCGCCGATTGGCGAAAGTTGATCTACTTCAACCGCGAAGACGGTTGGGAAGAAGAGTTCTCATTCGGAGCGCTCAGCAACACCTATCACTTCGACATCGAACCCAACGTCCGTCCCGACGGGACCGTCGAACTCTATGCCGCCTTCATGCAGTTCAAGATCATCGCAGGCAATAACACCCCGCGGACCGGTCTTATCCGCTATGAGTGGACCGACGATGGTCTGGTGGCGCCGAATGGAGCAGCCTATTTTGACGATGACCGAACAAGACCCTATGTTCGGGTCGGCATCGGGGACCTCAACGGCGACGGCATCACCGATATGGTGGCGGGACGCTCGCTCGGTGGTCTGGAAGCCTGGATCGGAACCGACAGCGGAGACTATGTCCTGGAACAGAGCCCCGAGTTCGGCGAACTCGGTCGCGTCTTCGATATCCACCTCGTAGATATGAACGGCGATGGACGCGATGACATCATCGCCGAGTTCGCCATGGTCGAGGAGACTCCAGGTGGAGTGCGTCTGTGGCTCACCGGCAGGAATGATGGCTGATTGCTTGACATCAAGCGCGGACTCAAATGATAATGACCGTTGTATGTGACGGATGAAAACAGTTTGTGAGATAGATCGCAAAGTGCGTGGATCGGGTCGACAGAGTGTTGACAGAAACAAGCTTGTGGTGTTATCTTTTATGCTGTGATGACATAAATGAGAACTAACTTTATGAAAGAAAAATACTTAAACAGGAGGTGATGCGACAGAGAGTAGGCCAGGTACAAGCCCTAAGAGGGCCTCGAAACTGAGAGTACTTCGGTAATTGTTTTGGAATGGAAGGAGCTGAGTAATGAAAAGATTTGTGACTCTCGCGCTGGTGAGCGCGCTTGTTCTGGGCGCAAGCAGCATGGTTTATGCGAATGTCTGCGCTTTCGACGCGGTCCCGGCCGCAACTCTCCTGTTCCCGTTCGTGACGTTGGACTACAACGCCCCGACTAGTGGTGTGAGCACCAGTTTCTCGATCACTAACGTTTCGGCCGAAGCGCAGGTCGTCCATGTGACGGTCTGGACCGATTTTTCGGCCGCGATCCTCGACTTCAACATCCTGCTGACCGGTTACGATGTCATTTCGATGAACATCCGTGACATCCTCATCAACGGTCAGCTCCCGGTGACCAAGTACGAGGCTCACGATGGCACCGAAGGCGTTGCCGACAACGGTCCCGTGTCCAGCGACAACACTGCCTCCAATGCCACCTGGATTGAAAACCTGATGGACGCCCCGCAGCCCACCACCGATCTCGGTACCCGCTGCAACACCACGAACTCGTCGTATCCGGGTCTCTATTCGACCCCGATTCCGCCCGGGTTCCTGGGTCTCTTCCAGGGCTACCTCCAGGTCAGCCAGACGGTTGATCGTGTGCACAGTAACGATTGTGTCCAGAACTATGGCGGCACCTACTCCCTCGCCCCTGAACCCTTCTGGGTCCAGCGCGACACCACCTACCCGACCAATATGTACATCACCGCCGATGTCGTCGAGAACTGCAACAAGCTGTTCCCGGATGCCTTCGGTTACTTCGCCCAGGAAGCCCGTTTCGACAACGTGCTGATCGGCGACGTCCTCTGGACCAGCAGCGTCGACCGTTACTCTGAGGCCGGCAACGCCGTCCACCTCGAAGCCGACCTGGACCTCATTAACGTGGCGACCATCGCTCCGACCGGCGAGCCCGTCTCCTTCTACCACCGCTATTCGGTGCTGAACGAGGGCGTCTCCGACTACCGCGAGCCCCTGCCGACCGCGTGGGCCTTCCGCTACCTCGGTGCCGGCATGACCACCATCGGAACCGACATCCGCGTGTGGAAGGGTTCCAGTGCTTGGAACGAGACCTACGACCTCGAGCGTGTCGGTGCCGTGTTGGTTTCGCCTGACACACTCATCGCTTCGAACTGCCATGCCTACACCTACTACGCGTGGGACGAGGACGAAGTTGTCACCAGTGTGACGACGGTTCCCTGGTCCATGCCTGGTGGCGAGGCTGTCATCCCCAACCTCATCCCGCTTGAGAGTCGAGCAGTTCGACACTCCTGGCGCCTTCGGCTGGATGCTCTTCGTGTGGCCCGCCTCGAACTATGTCAACGCCGGCGCTGGCCTCCAGGATGACTTCTACCAGACCTGGATGGGCGTTCGCTACAATGCCTTCGGCGAATGGTCTGCTGCCATTGACGGCGCCGTCATGGCCAACTTCAACTGCTTCTCCGACCAGGTCCTCCCGAACCTCGGCATCAACTACTCGTATGTTGATGACTTTGGTTATGTGACTTCGCCGGGAATGGGCGCCAACTAATAATAACCACCATCTGGTGATTTTGAGGAGCGGCCTTCGGGCCGCTCCTTTTTTGTATCCAAGGTGAGCACCTCTCACCGGCGATCTATGACGATCTCTTGCGCCGTGCCTTTTGGAAAAATGCTCGACGTACCACCGGTACGCCTGCGCTTTTTCCAAAAGGTACGCCATCAAGATCTCGCCATACCTCGCTCGGCAGAGGCACTCACCTTGGATACGATTCTCAAGTCGGTCGTAAGTTCTTGCGGTCAGAAGCCTGCGAAGATGCTCGACGTACCACCGGTACGCCTGTGCTTTTTGCAAAAGGCAGGGCATCGAGATCTCGCGATACCTCGGGCTCGGCAGAGGCGCTCACCTTGGATACGATTCTCAGGTCCGTCATAGCTTTCTGCACGCCGAGAGTTGCGGAAACACTCGGCACCCTGTAGGATCACCGGCCGTTGTGGTGCGGGCGTCCCGCCCGCAAGACGTTGACAACGGAGTTGGTTGACGCCGGCCGACCCGAAGGATCA
>RCNE010000400.1_pt1 | contig 23434 bp, 25 predicted proteins | sample 2041361 | NCBI WGS metagenome assembly RCNE01 (sample SAMN09708229, study PRJNA481090) | Marine sediment metagenome, whole genome shotgun sequencing project. | reverse complement strand
TCGACGAGTTGACCGTCTTCGACGGTGACCATCGAATTTGAGTATGCGGGGTCGAGCGCGCCCTCCTCGACGTTGTTCTCGGTGATCGCTCGAGGGATGTAGTTACCTTCTGCGTCGAAGGTTCCGAATTCGGATGTCGCCGAATTCGTTGCCTCAGCTGCTGCCTGGGCCGTGGGTTCCACGGCTTCAGGGTTCGAAAACTCTGATGTTTCCGGGGTTGACGACTCGGGTGTTGTTGCGGTGTCAGACACGTGTGCTCTTATCGGGAATGGGAATAGGGAATGGGGTACAGCCATGTGGCCAGTCCGGGGAGGGGTTCGCCTTCCTCAGACGTGTGCGCCACACGCCGGTGCCAAGAAATCTGGCACCCCGCAAGGCTAGTGCGTCGATGACTGAACCCAACTGCGTCCGGTTCTGTGCAGCTGTGGGTGCCGGTCAGACATCTCCCGCTGCACAGATCCGCGCAACCTGGATGTTCTAGGGCCGACGGGCGAGAAGCAAGAATTCTTCGGACCCGATGTTGGGCTCGACAGCGAAGTATTTTCCGGGCCGAACCGAGTAGATCGCGTCGCTTTGGAGCCCAACTGCCCCAGCGATCAGGCGCAGTTCCCGTGGAGTCACACACGTTGTCCAGAGCTCCGCGTCGTGGTCCTTACCCTCTTCATCCTTGATGACCGTGTGTTCGTGGTTCACTCCGCGAACCGCGTCGAAATGATCACTTTCGGAGAGCATTCGCACCTGGAAATAGGCTGAAAACGCGCTCACCGCCACGCGTCCCCGAGGCCCAAGCGCCTTCACCACGTTCGCGAAGAGTGAAAGGTCGGGGTCAATCGAGTCTCCGCTGCCTGGACCATCCGAGAGCCCGAACGCGCCCTGACACAACGAAATCACCCGGTCGAAAGGGTCCGAGGTTCGGTACGTACGCGCATCAGCGACCTCGAACGTCACTCGATCTGCCACACGAGCGGCATCAGCTCGCGATCGAGCAATTTCGATAAATCGGGCACTCACATCGATGCCGTGAACGTGATAACCCCGCTCGCCCAGCGCCACTGCATGGCGTCCCGGACCGCACCCGATATCGAGCGTTCGATGACGAGGGGCGATCTCCAACATCTCGATGAGCGCCTCGACCTCCTGGTTTGTGCCCCGAGTGAACGAATACTTGAGGTACGACTCGCCCAATGTGTCTGCAACGTCCTCGAACCAATGTCTACCCATGCGCTTGGTCTCGCCCAGTTTTCCCATGCGTTCGGTCTCTCCAGGCCGGTTGGAAGGATTGTTTGGAGGCGGATCGTCCGATCCCATGCGTTCGGTCTCTCCAGGCATCACCCTTTTGCTTCGGCCCAACTAGGACCGAATGCCAGATTGACCGCAAGCGGTACACGCAAGTCGAATGCATCGGCCATAACCGTCGTTGTCAGATCGGCCATCTGATCGTGTTCGTCTGGCACGACTTCGAGGATCACCTCGTCATGAACCTGCAGGATCAGACGCGACTTCACGTCGTTGGTGCGAAGTTCCCTGTCGAGATTGACCAAGGCGACCTTGAAGATGTCAGCAGCCAGACCCTGAATGCCGGCGTTCATTGCCTGGCGCTCCCCTGCTTGTCGGATGCGGAAGTTTCCCGACGCCAGTTCAGGGATCTTTCGACGACGGCCGAACAGCGTCTCGGTGTACCCACGCTCACGCGCCTCGGCAACGGTTTCGTCCATGTATGCCCGCACAGCGGGGAACGCCACAAAATATGCCTTGAGGATCTCGGCAGCCTCTTCGACCGGAATGTCCAGTCGCTGGCTCAGCCCGTAGGCCTCCATGCCGTAGGCCAGGCCATAACTGACCATCTTCGACTTCGATCGCTGCTCGATCGTCACGTCCTCGGGCGCAACATCGAAGATTCTCGATGCCGTGGCACTGTGAATATCGTCGCCGGCCTCGAAGGCTCTAATGAGCCCAGGATCCTCAGCTAGATGAGCGATACAGCGAAGTTCGATCTGGTTGTAATCGGCGACCAGGAGCTCGTAGCCGTCCGCGGGCACGAAAGCTTTCCGGAATTCACGGCCCATCTCGGACCGCACCGGAATGTTGTGAAGATTCGGGGCGTCGGAGCTGAGCCGCCCTGTCCGCGCCACGGTCTGATTGAACGTCGCACGAATCCGATCACCTTCGCCCACCTCTGCCAAGAGCCCTTCGCCGTATGTCGACCGGAGCTTCTCGACCTCGCGGTAGTCCAGTAGGTGTTCGATTATCGGGTGCTCGCCGCGAAGTTTCTCGAGTGATGCAGCGTCGGTCGAATACCCAGTCTTCGTCTTCTTCTGGGGGGTGAGTTCGAGCTTCTCGAACAAGATTTCGCGGAGCTGTTTGGTGGAGTTCGTGTTGAACTCCTCGCCTGCATCTTCGTGAATGAGGGCTCGTAGTCGATCGACCTCAGAGGTCAGGTGGTCACGCAGTCGCTGCAACTCCACAACATCGACGCCCACACCGAGCGCCTCCATTCGAGCCAGAACAGCGATAAGGGGCACCTCGATCGTCTCATTGAGCTCACTCAGACCCTGCGCATCCATTGCTTCGCGCACCGGGTCGATCAGCCGGTCGATGGCCAACGCATTTCTGCCTGCCTTGACTGACACATCGACAGCGTTCTCGCCGAAATCCAGCTGTCCACTGGCGGCTGGGCCAGCGTCGGGGAGTTCGAACTCGGTGTAACGCTCGACCAAATCGGTCAATTCATAGCTGGAGTCCGCTGGGTCCAGCAGATAGGCAGCGATTGCGGTGTCGAGGGTCAGCTTGGGCGCTATCTGGTGAGCCGACTGCCACGCTCTCAGCATCGGCTTCGCATCATGGAGGGCAACACCATTTTCACGACCGAGGGCCGTCAGGGTTTCCATCACGGTGCCATCGGTGAGATGGGCTGCCGGGACCCACACCGCTTCTCCGCCGGCTGGATCCGACATCACTGCGATGCCAGCCTGTGGTTCGTCAGGGTCGATGCCGATTGCAACGGTGCGATCGACGCCAATCGCGGCCAACGCGGCGGCCGAGGCAGCTGGCGTCTCAGGTGATGACACCTCGACCTCGAGAACGTCGCGACTCGATGCCACTGCCCCCTCAACACCACCGATGACCTCGGTCAGTCGTTCGTGCAACGTCCGGAACTCGAGAAAGTCGAACAGCCGCTTGATCTCTTCGTGGTCGGGTTCTCCGGGGTGCAGCTGGTCGAAGGGCGTGTCGATGGGCGCGTCACGAACGAGATCCATCAGCTCGAGGTTCAACCGAACCTGCGCCTCGTTCTCCGCAAGGTTCTGCTTGAGCTTCGGCGTTTGTTCATCGAGCGCTTGATAAATGCCATCGATGCCGCCATAGGTATTGATCAACTTGGCTGCAGTCTTCTCGCCAACGCCAGGCACCCCAGGAAGGTTGTCCGACTTATCGCCACGCATCGAGGCGTACTGCACATAATCGGACGGCTTCACACCCGTGCGCTCTTTGATCCCCGCCTCGTCGTACAACGCGTAGTCCGAAACCCCGCGTTTGTTGTACAACACCTTGATGTAGGGGTCCTCGACGAGCTGATAACTGTCGCGGTCGCCAGTCACGATGATGACGGCCTTCTTCGCATCACGAGCCTGTGTTGCAAGCGTGGCGAGAATGTCGTCCGCTTCGAAGCCCTCGAGCTCTAGCACCGGCATACCCAGTGCGTCGACGACCTCACGCACCAGCCCCATCTGCTGACGAAGGATGTCCGGGGCCTTTTCTCGACCCGCCTTGTATTCAGGATTGCGTTCATGCCTGAAGGTGGGCTTGGGCAGATCGAAGGCGATGGCAACACCGCTCGGCTCGTGATCTCGGAGCAGATTGATGAGCATCGAGGTGAACCCGAAGACCGCATTGGTGACTTGGCCAGAGGCCGTGGCCATGTCAGTCGGAAGGGCAAAGAAAGCCCGATAAGTCAGTGAGTTGCCGTCGATGAGCATGAGTGGCTTGGACACACGCGCGAACCTAGCGGCAGTTAGGGCGTTAGTTCACCCTCGATAATCTTGGTGGCCACCTCACGCATGGACGAGCGTGTACCCATCGCCGTTGTTTGCACAAAGCGGAATGCATCGTTCTCCGAGAGCTTGAAGTTGTCCATCAAGGTCCCCTTGGCCCGATCGACCAGCTTTCGAACCTCGAGCTTCTCGGTCAGATCTTCGTTCTCATCAGATAACGCAATGACCTCTCGGTGACGAGCAAGCGCCATCTCGATCGCCGGGATCAGATCGCTACGCTGCCACGGCTTGACCAAATAGGCCATCGCCCCAGCTTCAGCGGCGCGTTCGACGAGTTCACGCTGTCCAAAGGCCGTCAGAATCAAGACACCGGCAGCTCGATTGGCCACGATCTCACGCGCAACTTCGATTCCGTCGAGTCCCGGCATACGAACATCGAGAATCGCCAGATCGGGTGAGAACTCGTCGACGAGACGGAGCGCCTCATCGCCACGACCGGTCTCGGCGACCACGTCGTAACCCTCTTCTTGCAACGTCTCGACAAGGTCCAGGCGGATGATCGCTTCGTCCTCTGCGACAAGAATCCGCGGAGCGGCAGACGTCATGATCCGCTCATCTGGTCGAGCAAGGCATCTTGGCGCGCTTCGAGAGCTTCGATTCGCTGCTGGAGTTCTGTGTGGTGGCGCCGCATGGTTTCAGCATGCCGCGAAGCTTCCTGAAATGACTGTTCCGCAAGAGGAGTCTCCGAAACGAGGTTGCGAATCCGAGCCTCGTCGGCTTCGCCGGTCAATTGTTCGAGCTGTTCAGTGGAGACACGGATATCTTCACGAGCGCGTTTCAACTCGTCGCCGTTGTCTCGAAGCTTTCTTTCGATAGAGGACCGTCGCACAAGCGCAAGTGTAGGGGAAGGTGCTGGTGGCTCAATTCCCGCTCGTTCCTCGCTCCCGACAATCACAGCCGCCTTCGGCTCGGTGTGCTCTGGCGGATAGCCCGAGGCCGTGAGCCGCTGCTACGTCCCTCCGCAGCTCCCGCGCTGGCGTCTCTTGGTGCGTATAGCCACACGTGTTTCGGCTAGGTTCCAGCTCTGCTGTCGCCCCTGCTCGAGAGCCACGCGAGAATCTTCTCCAAAATTTGTGCACTTCGCCACGGCAGAGGTGGTCAAACGCACAGAGAATGGAGAGAACCAGACTCACACGTGTAGCAGCCGAGCATCGAGCAGCGCAGCGAGGGATTGCGACAGCTGAGTTTTTACGTGCCCGGAGTGGGACTTGAACCCACACGCCCTTTCGGACAATGGATTTTGAATCCATCGCGTCTGCCAATTCCGCCATCCGGGCCTGGATAGCGAGTTCGACGATAGCGGCTTCATGCCACTCCTACGACGGCGCGCTGACCAACGGCCGGTCGATCCCAGAAACACCAAAGTCTTCAAGGGCATCTCGTCGACTCACCAGAACGATGATCGCGAGGTGTAAGACGACCGCAGCGAAGAACATCGGCCTCCCGATCAGCTCAAGCATGAAGAACTCCGGCCACGGTGACGAGACCTCAACCAGAAGTGCTGCAACGGCATCGAAAGCGCCGATTGCACTCCAAGCGATCGTGGCCGCCCACGTGCCTGGGTTTGGCGACTTCCAGACAAGGAATGCAATCACGAGCGCTGCGACCCCGATTGCAGCGTCACCGATCAACGGCGTCAGCCAGGCCTCGGGCGGATCTCCAACCCCACCATCTCCCGCTCGATGAATGAACGGGATCGTCATTGCTCGGCCACTTGCCATGACGATGAGCACGAGAGCGATCTTCCGACTCATTGTATCTTCCTCCAAAGTTTGCTTTCGATTTGAAAGTAAGTGATTTACTTGTAAAATGCAAGTAATGATCCCTCCTCCCGAAACCAGACGCTCCGAGTGCCCGATCTCATCGAGCCTTGACCTCCTCGGCGACAAGTGGACTCTGCTCGTCCTACGCGACGCCATCGACGGCAAACGGCGATTCAGCGAGTTCGAGCGCTCACCTGAGCGCATCCCGACGAACATCCTCAGCGACCGTCTTCGTCGGCTTGTCGACGCTGACCTCCTCCAGCGCATTCAGTCGGGCAAATCGTCTCGCCATGTCTATGAACCAACCGACCGCGGCCGAGACCTGCGGCCGGTGCTCCTTGAACTTGCCGCGTGGGGCAACCGCCACCTTGCCGAAACATGGATCCCACCAGCCAACTATCTGGAAGAAGAACCACCGCCGAAAGAGGTCTGACCCCATTCAGGCGACCTTCAAAAAATAGAGGTCACCAAAAGGGGTCTGACCCCACTCACTGTCTGCGAGGCGGTGAACGTTGTTCGTGACACCACGCACACCGGGTTACCGGCGAGTAAGTGGCCAGATTCGCCTCGGGTGTCTAGCGTTCTCTTTCAGATCGACCACAACTGGTACATCAGAGGAACGTCAATGATCGTGTTCATGTATCCCGGCCAGGGATCGCAACTTCCTGGCATGGGATTTCCCTGGAAAGACCACCCCTCCTGGGAGCTGGTCGCCGAGGCGAGCGAGGTGGCCGATCGCGACGTCGCCGACCTGCTGCTCAACGCCGACGCCGAAACACTGAAGCAGACTCGCAACAGCCAATTGACGACGTTTGTGCTGTCGATGGTCATCTTCGACGCTATGACCCGCGTGGGTGTCGAAGCTGCTGGTCACGCTGGCCACAGCCTCGGCGAGTACAGCGCACTCACTGCTGCAGGAGTCGTCGACTTTGCTGATGCTGTCACCCTTGTGACCGAACGGGGCAACGCAATGCAAGCAGCTGCCGAGGAGCGCACCGGAACGATGGCAGCGATCTTGGGCCTCGATGACAACCAGGTCGACATCGCGTGTGCCCGAGTTGCCGGAGACGTGTGGGTGGCGAACTACAACGCGCCGGGCCAAGTGGTGATCGCCGGCTCGCAAGACGCAGTGGCTGAGGCCGGCGATGTCGCCAAAGAACTTGGTGCCAAGCGGTTGATGGCGCTGCCGGTGGGTGGAGCTTTCCACACACCATTCATGGCACCTGCGCGAGATCGACTTCGCAAGGCGATCGACCAAACCGACTTTCGAGACGCGGACACCTTCGTCGTCGCAAACGTCGATGGTGCTGTGCACAGCGCCTCACGAGACTGGAGCAGTCTCCTCACGGCGCAGCTGTGTTCCCCAGTTCGCTGGCGACAGACCCTGCACACCCTCGAGACCGATGGCGCAGCAACGTTCATCGAAGTCGGCCCTGGCTCCGTGCTGACCGGACTTGTCAAACGAACACTGAAGGATGCAGCACGAATTACGATCAACACCCCTGAAGATGTCGCCGGCCTCCTCGGATCGATCGGCAATACGTCCACGCCGACTCCCGTACACGAGGGCGAATACCTTTTCGCGACCGAGCGGCTTGTCGTCTCCCCCGCTGCCGGAGTGTTCACTCCCGATGCAAGCATCGATGTTGGACAGTCGATCACCCGAGGCTCGGTCCTGGGAACCGTCGGGGAGGTCGAAGTCAGATCCGCCTTTGCTGGCGAGGTGCAAGGTTTGCTTGCCCTCCCGGGCGAGCGAGTGACCGCTCGGCAACCAATTGCTTGGTTGCGTCAACCATGAGCGGCAGTCGCATCATCGGTTGGGGTTCGAACCTCCCCGAGAAGATCCTCACGAACGACGACCTCGCGGAAGGCGGACTCGACACCAACGACGAGTGGATCTTCGAGCGAACCGGCATTCGACAACGCCATGTCGGCGGCTCAACGAGCCAGATGTCGATCCATGCCGGACAACAGGCGCTCGACCGTGCCGGAGTTACCGGCGACGACATCGACCTGGTCATCGTCGCAACGTCGACTCCCGACCAGCTGATGCCAGGCACCTCAGCAACCGTCCACGCCGAACTCGGCATTCGTGGCGGCGCCTGCGATATGCAGGCCGTCTGCTCCGGATTCACCTATGCGCTCATGGCGGCCAACGGGCTGATCGGAACCGGTCTCGAGCGAATCCTCGTGATCGGCGCTGACACCTTGAGTGACTACGTCGACTGGGAAGATCGCAGTTCAGCGATCCTGTTCGGCGACGGCGCCGGCGCCGTCGTCATTGAGAAGAGCGAGACAGAGACGTTGTTGGGCTTCGACCTAGGCGCCGACGGCCACCATCGCCACATTGGCTTCACCGACCACAACGGCAAGATCAAGATGGACGGTAAGGAAGTCTTTCGGACAGCGGTTCGAGCAGTTACCCAGTCAGCAAAGAACGCAATGGCCAACGCTGGGGTGACCGCCGACGAGATCGACTGGTTCGTACCTCACCAAGCAAATGTTCGAATCATCGAAGCAATCGCGAATCGACTCGACATACCGATGGAGAAAGCGATCGTCACCATTCAGGACACAGCGAACAATTCTGCTGCCACGATCCCTATTGCTCTGGACACCGCCGTGGTCGACGAACGGATCCAGCCCGGCGATCTACTTCTACTCGGTGGTTTCGGATTCGGCATGACCTGGGCGTCGGCCATCGTGCGCTGGGATCCCAATGTCTGATACGGCTAGTCCCACCGAACGCCGGGTTGCACTAGTCACCGGAGCCAACCGAGGCATCGGTCTCGCAACGGCCCGGGCACTTCGCGACAACGGGTTCTCCGTCGCGGCAACGTATCGCTCGACACCGATAGACGAAGAAGGAATCTTCGCCGTCCACTGCGACGTGAACGACTCAGAATCCGTCGACGCCGCCTTCACCGAAGTCGAGGCAGCGCTCGGACCCGTGACGGTGCTCGTCTCGAATGCCGGCATCACCAAAGACGGGCTTGTTCTTCGAATGGGCGAGGACGATTTCACCTCAGTGGTCGACTCGAATCTGACGGGGGGATTTCGTGTTGCCAAACGAGCCGTGAAGGGCATGATGAAGGCTCGATGGGGTCGGATCGTCTTCATCTCGTCGATCGTCGGCATCGGCGGACAGGCAGGCCAGGCCAACTACGCGGCTTCGAAGGCAGGCCTGCACGGCCTCGCTCGATCTCTGGCCAAAGAGTTCGCCTCGCGCAACATCACCGTCAACGTCGTCGCCCCTGGGCCGATCGCCACCGATATGACCGCAGCACTGACCGAAGACCAGCTGTCGGCGATGACGAACGTCGTCCCACTCGGACGGATGGGCGAGGCAGAAGAGATTGCAGCCGCGGTGTCCTTCTTTGCTTCAGACTCCGCTGGCTACATCACCGGAACCGTGCTTCCCGTCGACGGCGGAATGACAATGGGGCTGTAATAGTGTCGACACTCCCGGTCGACGACCCAAACTGGAGTGCTTGTTCGCTACGCGAGCTCCGCTCTCCTCTCGCCGGAGGCGCGACCTCTGTGCGTATAGGCACACACTGGGCATGCACCAAAACGTCCCAGCGCCATTGAACGCCTCTAAGATCTAGCAACCTGCAATTCAGGAGAGAATGTAATGAGTGATGACAATTTTGCCCGCTTCGTGAAGGTCGCTGTCGACGTGCTGTCGGTTGAGGCTGACAAGGTCACAATGGAGGCGTCGTTCGCCGACGACCTCGATGCTGACAGCCTCGATCTCGTCGAGCTGGTCATGGGCCTCGAAGAAGAATTCGATGTCAACGTCGACGAAGACGAGCTCGAGGGAGTCGAGACCGTCAAGGGCGCCTACGAACTCGTCACCAACAAGCTGTAATGAAGTTCCGTCGAGTCGCTGTGACAGGCGTCGGCGTCGTTGCCCCGTGCGGCATCGGCAAAGAGGCATTCTGGACCGGGCTTCAGGGTCCGGTGGAAGACGAAGAACGTCGGGTCAACGACTTTGATCCGACGCCGTTCTTCGCGAATGGCAAAGAAGTCCGTCGCACCGACCGGTACGCCCAGTTTGCGTTCGCTGCTGCCCACGAGGCGCTCGAACAAGCTGGCGAGATCGACGCCGAGCCGACTCGACGGGGTGTGTTCTTAGGCACCGGAATCGGTGGTCTGACCACGCTCGAAGAGCAGATCATCAACCGGTATGAGAAGGGTGAGAGACGGGTCTCCCCGTTCCTCGTCCCGATGATGATGGCCAACGCAGCTGCTGGCGGCTTGTCGATGAAGTACGGCTGGCAGGGACCCGCCGAGAACACGGTGACCGCATGCGCTGCGGGAACTCATTCGATCGGAAACGGCGCCCGTTGGATCGCCGCGGATCGGTGCGATGCCGTTCTTGCAGGTGGCTCAGAGGCGCCCTTCACCATCACTGCCCTTGCCGGTTTTCGAAACATGACCGCACTGTCACCGAACAATCGGTCGATGCCCTTCGACCGGGACCGCAACGGTTTTGTCATGGCAGAGGGTTCGGCAGTATTGGTGCTTGAGGAATGGGAACGGGCAGAAGCTCGCGGTGCGACGATTCTCGCCGAGGTCATGGGAGCTGCGAGTACCGCCGACGCACACCACATCACTGCACCTTCGCCCGGCGGTGTAGGCGCAATCAACTGCATGGAACTGTCGCTGCAAGATGCTGAACTGAACGCCGAAGACATCGTGCACATCAACGCTCATGGCACATCAACCCCACTAAACGATGCAGCTGAAGCCGAAGCCATCAACAAGGTTTTCGGCGGGCCCAACAAACCCATCGTCACCTCTACCAAGGGTGTGACGGGTCACGCGCTTGGTGCAGCTGGCGCAATCGAGGCCGCCGCCATCATCTTGTCGATGGAGCACAAACTCATTCCGCCAACAGTTGGTCACGAGAACGATGACCCGACGATGCCCAAGATCGACCTCGTCGTCGGCGAGGCTCGCCCCTGGACTCCTGGTCCGTCGATGTCGAACTCGTTCGGCTTCGGTGGGCACAATGGCACGCTGATCCTTGGACCTGCGGCCCAGTGACCGGATCAGATAGCACGCTGATCCTTGGACCTGCGTCCTGACACATCTCCGTGGATGACAATCCGTGGAACACCCACGCCTCGTCGGTTCCGTACGAAAACGAATGGATACGTGTCGAGCACAACGATGTCACCACACCGGGTGGGTCGGCTGGCGTCTATGGGGTGGTTCGATTCAAGAATCGAGCAGTCGGCGTCGTGCCGATCGACGAGCACGATCACACATGGCTCGTCGGGCAGTACCGATATGCCACTGATGAGTACAGCTGGGAGATTCCCGAGGGCGGTTGTCCAGTCGATGAGTCTCTCGAAGAGGCGGCGCGACGCGAGCTCCTCGAAGAGACTGGGCTGATCACCGGCACCCTGACACCGTTGTTTTCTGGGGTTCATCTGAGCAACTCGGTGACCGACGAGGCGGCGTGGGGATACGTTGCGACCGACCTCAAAGAAGGAGCGGCCCGTCCCGAGGACACCGAGGAGCTGCAGGTACGGCGGCTTCCAATGGCTGAGGCGATCGACATGGTGCTGCACGGGCGGATTATCGACGCCCTCAGCGTTATGACACTGCTGTACGTCCACGCCGATCGAATCAGAACCGGCTAACCAGCACGCTCATCTTTATTCCTCGGCAGCTGCCTGAAGCACGTCGTCGGGCATGTCGAAGTTGGCGAAGACGTCCTGGACGTCGTCATTATCATCGAGAATGTCGATCAACCGCAGAACCGCCTTCGCGTCCGAGGCCTCGGTGATCTCGACCGTCGAGGTCGGCAACATCGTGAGATCTGCATCTTGGAACTCGATCGAGTTCTCCTCGAGCGCATCACGCAGACCGTTGAGATCGGTCGGTTCACACGTCAGGCGCCACGTATCGCCCTCGTCGACAAGATCTTCGCCGCCGTGTTCGAGCGCGACCATCATCAGGTCGTCCTCATCGAGGGCACGGTCGAGGGTGATGATTCCCTTGCGCTCGAACTGCCACGCAACAGCGCCTGGTTCAGCCATCGAGCCACCGTTCTTCGAGAACAACGAACGCATGTCAGAGCCAGTGCGGTTGCGATTATCGGTGAGGACCTCGACATAGAGCGCCACACCAGCCGGGGCATAACCCTCATAGGTGATGGCCTCGTAGTTGACGCCGTCGAGCTCGCCAGTTCCTCGTTTGATGGCCCGTTCGATCGTGTCGAGAGGCACCGAGGAGTCACGAGCCTTTTGATACATCGTGCGGAGCGTGGCGTTGGCATCCATATCGCCGCCGCCCTGACGCGCTGCAACTTCCACCTGCTTGATCAGCTTGGCGAAGAGTTTCGCTCGCTTCTGATCTAAGGCACCCTTCTTGTGCTTGATGGTTGCCCATTTGGAATGACCTGACATCAGGCAGCCTCCTTGTAACGACTTCTAGTATGTGACGGAATCGAGGAACAGTCGATGAATCCTCGACCCATTCGCGAGCTCTGGATGAAACGATGCACCCAAGGCGTTGCCTTCACGAACGAGCACCGGCTCGTCGCGTACCGTAGCAAGCACCTCGACGCCTTCGCCGGTCCGGGTAATTCTTGGAGCTCGGATGAAGACCGCGTGAATTTCCTCGTCGGTCACCGTGGTCTCCAGTTCCGTCTCGAAACTCTCGAGCTGGCGTCCGTAGCCATTACGTTGCACTGCAATGTCGAGACGCCCAAATGACCGCTGATCGGGCCGCCCATCCTCGATCTCGGTCGACAACAAGATCAGTCCTGCGCACGTGCCAAATACTGCCATTCCATCGGTGATGCGAGCCGCCAAAGGCTCATAGAGACCCGACGACTCAAGGAGCATCGACATCGTGGTCGACTCCCCTCCTGGCATAACGAGAGCATCCACGGACTCGAGGTCTCCCGGAGTTCGCACTTCGCTCGATTCGACCCCAAGCTCAACCAGCTTCTGGCGGTGCGCCCGGAATGCACCCTGGAGAGCCAGGACGCCGATGGTTACCAACCGCGGTCTTCGTATTTCACTTCGAGTTCGTCCATAGCGATTCCGGTCATTGGAGCTCCAAGCCCCCGAGACACCCTCGCGAGCACGTCCGCGTCCCTGAAGTTCGTTGTCGCCTCGACAATGGCCCGGGCTCGCGGCGCAGGGTCAGCGCTCTTGAAGATGCCCGAGCCGACAAAAACCGATGTGGCACCAAGCTGCATAGCAAGCGCTGCATCGGCTGGCGTCGCGAGACCACCTGCGCAGAACAACGGAACGGGAAGTTCACCCGTCTCCGCAACTTCTTGGACGAGCGGCAACGGAGCCTGCAGCTTCTTGGCCCAATCGAACAGCTCAGCGTTGTCGGCCTGGCCGATCTTACGGATGTCGCCGAGAATCGACCGAAGGTGGCGAACCGCCTGGACAACGTCCCCAGTACCGGCCTCACCTTTCGAACGAATCATGCAGGCGCCTTCGGAAATTCGACGCAACGCCTCGCCAAGGTTGGTGGCGCCGCATACAAATGGGACGTCGAACGCCCACTTATCGATGTGATGGGCTTCATCGGCCGGTGTCAGCACCTCGGACTCATCGACGTAATCGACACCCAACGCCTGGAGAATCTGGGCCTCGACGAAGTGCCCGATACGAGCTTTCGCCATGACCGGGATGGTGCAGACTTCTTGAATACCCTCGATCATCTCGGGATCGCTCATTCGGGCCACCCCACCGTCGACACGGATATCTGCAGGCACACGCTCGAGTGCCATGACAGCCACGGCGCCCGCATCCTCGGCAATCTTGGCCTGTTCGGCGTTGACGACGTCCATAATGACGCCGCCCTTCAGCATCTCCGCGAGGCCTCGCTTCACGAGCTGAGTGCCTGTGGACTTCGTTGTCGACTGGTCGTTCATGGCGGCCACTCTACCGACGGTTTGGCCCGAGAAACTAACGCAATGCGTTGGCTTGTTCGAGACCCAATTCAGTGGAGGTTCCCGCCGGGGTCAGGCTCACCCAGGTCTGACCTGGGGCCAGACCAATGACATCGCCATCAGGTGTCGTAAACGTGTAAGGATCCCGCTCGAAATCGCGCGTCCAGGTACCCTCGACTCGAAATCCTCCGGAGTAAATGACCACTGGTCCAGAGCCAACCGTGATCGCATCAACCGATGATCGATCGATCTGGCTCGGGACATAGGTGGTGTTGAGCACGACCACATTCTGCGGCGTGATCTGGAAGCCCTCGCGGGTGACATGTGCGTCTGTCCCTTGGAAACGAAGGTACCCCCCGTCGGTCGATGACCAGACGTAAGAAGCAGGAGTGCTCGCGTCGACACGGAGTCCAGCCGATGGGGCACCTAGGGCGATCACGTTGTCGCTGTAGTCGAATATCGGGAGTGGCGGCTCGCCGTCCTCAGCTTTGCTCAGGAGAGCCGCTGCATCGACCACCAGGTTGTTCGGTGCGCTGAAGTCGCCGATTCGGCGAAACTGTGGGTCGGCAAAATCGGCGCTTGCTCGAACGAGCAAGCCATCGTTCTCTGCACGCCGTAGTTGTCCATGGACCCCATCATTCGCACCAGAGAAGGCGAAGATCGGACGATTGAGGTTCGCGACGATCTGCACGTCTGACGTTCGGCCCGACCGGACGGACCCGACCTCTTCGGGCAGAACCGAATGGAAGACCGAAGCAAACCGCGTCGAGGACTGTTCGATTCGTTCCTCGAACACGATGTCGGCTTCGTTCAGCCCTTGGAGCGCGGCTCGTGCGGTCGAGTCGTTGTTCGAGACCTTTACGACAACTGCGGAATGGTCAGGCGGATTCTGGTCATCGAGCGGCTCACCCGTGAGGGGATATACCGGACCGAGTTCTGGTTCTTCGGTCGTGGTCGTCGTCGACTCTGTCGTCGTAGGTGCCTCAGTGGTGGAGGTCGTCGACGTAGTCGTGGTCGAGGAGGTGCTCTCGGCGGTTTCCTCACCGGCGCTACCGCATGCTGCGACGAGCATCACGAACGCGGCGAGAAACGCCACCAGTCGAATCATGTTTTTCACTACAACTCCCGAAGAACTTCGATGCGATGTTCGAGTGGCACACGTTGCGAACTCGGCGGAACCAGCCACGCGGAACCAAGCGAATCGGCTCCTTCGACGTCGGTTGGTTTCTCGTCGATTTGTTCGAGCGCTGAGCGGAGTCCCGGCGGGTAGCGCGTCATGCCGACGCCGGAGATGTCGAACGCGAGGACACCAGCATTTCCGGAGCCCCATTTACGAGCCATGTCGCGCTGCGGTCCAGTGATGAACGGTGCTGCCGATGCTGCGAGAGACTCGTACATCACTGCGCCGCTCGAGATCTTGGACAAGCCGTGCGCAATCACACCTTCCATCTCCATGACATCGAGTGCGTCCAGCAGACCAGTCGTCACCACAAGGGTGTGTCGACGGGCCGAGACTGTCGCCAAGTTGCAGGCTGGCGTGTCGATTACCTGGATGTCGGGTTGCGCAATACCCGAGGACAGGCAGAGATTTTCGGCGGTGTTGAGGACCCGCTGCCCTTCGGTCTGTCCGAGTGGCCGAGCTCCGAGCGATCGCAGGATGGTGTCATCGGACCGCCACCAAAACCAGGCCACCACTCCAGCAGCTGCGGGAATTGACAACACGGCGATCGGCCACCAGATGATGGCGCCAAGAAGGACAAAAAGAATAATGACCGCGAGAGCGGGCACAGCAAAGATCGCAAAGATACGCGTGGGCATGCTCACCTCGAGCGTTGGGGCGTCCTCATGATAGGGGTGCGGCGCGTCGGTGAGGTTGCACCCAGCCATCGATTGCCCGTTCGTAGGCATCGAGGTAGAGATCGGCCAAGCGGCGCATCGAAAATTGTGAGACTCGATCCGTTCCGCTCGCGATCAATTCGTCTCGACGAGCACTGTCTGCAAGCGTGTGCGACAGCGCCGTCGCCAAGAGTTCCGCGTCGCCCGGCGGGACGAGAACTGCGTCTCGACCATGCCGCGTGACTTTTGCATAGCCGGGCAGGTCCGACGCCACAACTGCGGTCTCGGCGGCCATTGCCTCGAGCAACACAATGCCAAACGACTCGCCGTGTAACGATGGCGCACAGAATACATCGGCACCAAGCATCCGACCGATCTTGTCGTCCTCATCGAGTTCGCCCAGCCAGCTGATGCGAGAGTCGCCGGCAAATCGACCTTGAAGTGCCCGAGTTTCGGGGCCGACTCCAGCAATCCACAAGTTGACGTCAGCATCCATTGAGGCAAAGGCCTCGAGCAACACTGCCAACCCCTTTCGCTCTTCATGTCGGGCGACGAACAGGACGGTGGGACCATCGGTCTTGTGCGGTTGCAGCGCCCGGAATCGACTGACCTCGACCGCGTTGAAGGCCCGTTCGTACACTCCCCCGAGCGATGCCTTTGCCAGGGCCTCTGCATCGTCGGACACCGTAAAAGAGATCTCGAGCCGGCGAGCCGCCCGCCTCGTCAGCGGCTTGAAGATGTCATACGCAAAGCTCGATCCCGCGCTGTGGAAGGTTGCAACGAGCGGCGCCGATTTCACGAGCATCGCCGTCATCGTCGGGCCGGGGGCGAACGGCTCATGCAGGTGGATCACGTCGAAGTCTTCGTCGCGTAGAGCTCGAATCGTCCGTAGCTGGGCAGCGGGATCAGGCGCTACTGGAGCAACCGAACCATTGGCCCCAAGGGGAACACAGTTACCAAGCGGGGTAACGAACGGTTCAGGAGGAGGACCGTCGCACGGCGACAGAACTCGCACAGATTCGCCCCGACTCCGAAGAGCTCTGGCCAGTCCGAGGACCTGTCCTTGCACGCCGCCCGGCACGCTCAGGCTGTAGGGGCTGATCATGCCAATTCTCACGACTCACACGAGTTCATCGTCGCCCACACCTCATTGGAGCTCGGCGAACGAGTCGGGAATTGGCCGCCCAAGGGCCTGAAAATCACTGGGCCAGGTTGGTTGGAGCACGTGCCATTGTTCGGGCGCCGCCCGGATCAACGACTCGAGCTCGCTCGCGAGAGCTTGGGTAACTCGCTGCACATCCTCGCGGAACTTCCCCTCCCGCACGGCGGGAACCGGCCGACGGCAGTCAGCAAAGTGGCGATCGTCCTTGAAATACACGGCCACCGGGATAAGCGGAGCCCCGGTTCGCAACGCAATGGTCGCTGGGCCCGCTGGAAGCAGGGTCCATTCTCCGAAGAATTCGACCGGCACGGCTGAGGCTCCAGCCACCACGCGGTCAGACAACAAACAGACCGCATGGCCATTCTGGACTGCGTCGAGAATCGCCGGCCCTGCCTCCGCTCCGACCGGAACAACGTTCATGCCCAGTGACTCTCGAAAGGACAAAAACCATTCGAAGAGCTCCGGTGGCTCCAATGGCTCGACGATTGCGGTGACCTTGATGTTGTGAATGCGAGCTAGCCAGAACGCGGCCCATTCCCATCCCCCGAGGTGTGGCAGGATCAGCAATGGACCGACCCCTCGTTCGACGGACGCCAGTATGTGCTCGAACCCGGTGTAGTCGAATCCGTCGTCGACCGTTGTCGCATCAAGATCTGGCAGCCGAAAACTGTCGAGGTAATACCGGCCATACGCAGCAAAACTCTCCGCCACCGCCCTATCGAGGGCCGCGTCGTCCAAATCGTCGCGACGCGCCCGTCTGATATTTCGCTCGACGATCACACGACGGTCACCAGCGAAGAGCGAGGCAAATCGACCACCGATCTGAATGGCACCGCTACTCACGGCTCTCGGAACATGCCGGGCGCCAAAGGCCGCTGCCTTGTGCAGACCCGTGACGTCAGGGCGAAGGCTCACGTCTGCCTGACATCGTCGGGCAAGATCCTTCAGACATCGACGTCAGTGCCTGTCCTGGTTGCGACGCCACCGAGTCGTCGACGCCGATGAGGTGCTCCGACGCGCCTCTCGTGCCCGCCGACGTGCCACTGGGCCCGTAGGGGTTGGAGTGGGGTGACCAATGCTGGCCTGCTTCCAGACCTTCAGGAATCGCTGCGCCGCGGTGATCGCCGTCAGTGCGAACATGATCCACAACACGGCGATCAACAACGTCACGTTGAACGACCCCAGAAACAGGCCGAACCCCAGAGCAATAAAACGTTCGGCTCGCTCCATGAGCCCGCCCTTGGCGTCAAAACCTAATGACTCTGCCTTTGCGCGCTGGTACGAGATCATGATCGCCAAGCCCATAACGGCAACGGGAAGCATGTGGATCTGGCCTTCACGCGTATCGGACAGATACCAGGCGACTCCACAGAACAACATGATGTCGGTGAGTCGATCAGAGACGGAGTCGAAGTAGGCGCCTCGGGTCGAGGAGGTACCTGCAGCTTTCGCAATCGCACCGTCAAGAAGATCGGGAAGTCCGGTGAGGACCATCAAGATGAGACCGAAAAGCAGGTTGCCGCTACCGATCACGATCGCTGCCGCTGCCGACATCGCAATTCCGGCGATCGTCATCATGTCAGCCGTGATACCCAACGAGACCAGCGCAGCGCCTACTGGCTGCACTCCTCGATCGACCTGATCTCGCATGTTTCCATCGAACATGTCGTTGCTCCTCTGTTCGCATCCAAGGGTAGCCGCGGTCGTCGGTTCACCTCGAAAGCAACGATCACATGTTATCGACAGGTCTAACATCGACGTATGGGAGACCGCTACGAAAGTTTGCAACCACCGAGCCTCATAGCGAGCGCGGCCTCGATGCCGCGACGCTGGAAGGAGGCAATCCATGTGCCAGCGCCGAAGGACGTCGAGGAGGTGTTCACCATTGCTGGGCCCGACGGCACCAGCGCAGCCGAACACCTGGGCGCTGCCATCTCGATGATCACGATCCTGGTCGACGCGGTACGCACGACCAGCTACAACGTGCCCGAGCCGCTTGGACCAGAAGTCGCCACAGCGGTACACAATGCCGGCAGCGGCTCCTGGCCCGATTCAGCCCAGCACGGTGTGTCCAGCCTCACAACAACGATGGAACGAATGCTCGAACAGCTTCAACAACTCTCGCCAAGCGACTGGAACAAATCAGCGGACTCAGGAACCGAGACCTTCACCGTGCTTGCGCTTGCCCAGGGAGCAAGCCGTGTCGCCGCAGAACGTCTGGCCGCCGTCGACCGAATCATCGGGGCTCTCGCGCGCTGAGCCGATAGAAGCACTCAGTCCTGTGTTGCTCCGGCGGTTTCCGACGATGTCGGCTCGAGAGCAGCCCAGTCCTCGGGGTTGTCCTCTACGAGCGAGGTGACTATCTCACCATCGATGCCGTCGACCATGACGAACCCGCGGCTCTTCGGTGGCGATTCGTTCGAGTAGAGCAGGATGCGCCACGTCGGACGGCTTCGCAGCCCTCGCCAGGCCATCTGCGCCGACGCGTGACCAACCGGAAAACCAACCGACTTCGTGGCTTCGACTAGCGCGTCTTGCTCGTCAATATCAAGATTCCATCCGGCCTGCAGGTGATAGAGCCCGACAACGATCAGGAGTACGGCAGCCAGCGCGAGGCCGCCATTAACCAACGGAGACGTCTCCGGGTCGCCCAGAAACCACAACGCAAGAATGGCGCCACCGATGAGCAGATAAAGAATGCCAGGAATTCGCCGCTTGCTGTTGTTGGGGAACAGGTATGGCCCGACGAAGTCGGCGGCGTTGAGGTCTTCGGGAAGCTCGTCGACGTATTCCTCGTCGATTACTTCGGACGATTCCAGGTCTTCGCTCACGACCGCCAGACTACTGGCGCTCGAGCAGCTGCGGCGCGTGCTCCTTCAGGGTTTGACGCACGTGTCGCAAGCTCGGATTAACCAAGGCAACCTTGCCGATCACCAAGGTCGGCACCGTCTCGTTCCCGTTGGCGATCGACCGGACGAGGGCGGCATCATCAGGTGATGCCCAGATGTTGTGTTTCTCCAGCGGAATGCCCGTTGCCAACAAGCCCGCACGGAGCTTGATGCAGAACGGTCAACCCGGCCTCCAGTAGAAGTCGACGGTCTCGAGTTCGGAGCCCTCTGTTGCAACCGAGTTCGGCGCCATGGTCGTGTCTTGACGGCCGCGGTAGGCCCACACGATGAAGGCGAGCGCGAACAGGAACAGAAACAGCTGCATAATTTCAGATCTCCGGCCAGGCCGCTTTGAGCCGTTTCCAGGTGTCGGCGAGGCTTTCGGGAAGCACGCGCGCTTCAGCGACGCTCGTCAGAAAATTGGTGTCGCCGGCCCACCGCGGAAGGACATGAACATGAATGTGGTCGGGGACGCCCGCCCCGGATGCTTTGCCAAGATTCATCCCCATGTTCACCCCGTCGGGCTGGTATTCCTTCTTGACAGCGGCGATTCCCATACGGACTCCCTCGAACAACTCTGTGTAGGTGTCATCGTCGAGATCCTCCAGATTTTCGACACCCTTCTTCGGCAAGACCATGAGATGCCCTGACGTATAAGGAAACGCGTTGAGCAGGGCGAAACATCGTTCGCCGCGCCACAGGATGTATGTCACGGAGTCGTCGAGCCCTGACTGCTCGATTCCCTCAAACAACGTGAGACCGCCCACGTGGCCCTTCGATCGCGCGTCGTCATCAGCGAGAATGTACGGGATTCGCCAACCCGCCCACAGGCGAGACATGGCTGCACTTCCCGCTTCGGTCGGAACGTTCAGGCCACGCAGGCCCACCTCGCTTCGCTCGGCGTCGCTCACGACTTGGACTCGACCTCGGCCTGGAGGCGTTCGACGAACAGGTCGACGCTGACGTCACGCTCAACGTCCTGCACACCACGCTGGTTGACCCCAACAGTGGTGTTCGCCACATCGTCGTCGCCGACCACAAGCACATACGGAGTTTTCTCGACCTTGCCCCGACGGACACGTTTGCCCAGCGGATCGGTGGCCGGATCGATCTCCACACGGAAGCCGGCTGCCCTGAACTTCGCCTTCAATTCGTGGGCGTACTCCTCGTGTGCTTCCGCGACCGGCAGCACCTTGATCTGCACCGGAGCCAGCCACGCCGGGAAATTGCCGGCGTAGTGCTCAATGAGAACGCCAAAGAACCGCTCGATGGATCCCATGAGGGCTCGGTGGATCATGACCGGCTGCTTGCGCTCGCCATCCGCGGCCACGTATTCGAGGTCGAAGCGGTCCGGCAGGTTGAAGTCCAGCTGGATGGTGGACAGCTGCCATGCGCGGCCGATGGCATCGCGCACGTCCACGTCGATCTTGGGGCCGTAGAAGGCGCCGCCGCCCTCATCGACCTCATAGTCGAGACCATGGGCATCAAGCGCGGAGCGGAGCCCCTCGGTCGCAAACTCCCAGATCTCATCGTCGCCGACAGCTTTCTCGTCGGGTTTCGTGGAGAGCTTCGCCTGAAACTCGGTGAAACCGAAGTCACGAAGAACACCGAGCACGAAGTCGAGCAGGTCGGCCAGTTCGTCGGCAACCTGCTCACGCGTGACAAAGATATGGCTGTCGTCCTGTGTGAACCCGCGGCTGCGCATGAGCCCATGTACGGCGCCCGAAAGTTCATAGCGGTACACGGTTCCGAGTTCGAAGATCTTCTTGGGCAGCTCGCGGTACGACCGCTGGTTGCTCTTGTAGATCATCACGTGGAACGGGCAGTTCATGGGCTTCGGGTAGTACGTGGCGCCGTCGATCTCCATGGGCGGGTACATGCTGTCCGCGTAGAAGTCGAGGTGTCCACTCGTTTCCCAGAGGACTGACTTGGCAATATGGGGACTGAACGCAAAGTCGTAATCGTCAGCCTCGTGCCGTTCGCGACTGTAGTCCTCCATGAGCTTGCGGATGATGGCCCCCTTGGGGTGCCACACCGCAAGGCCGGGTCCAAGCTCACTGGGCCAACTCACGAGATCCATCTCCTGAGCTAGGCGGCGATGATCACGCTTCTCGGCCTCCTCTAGCCGCACGAGGTGCGCTTTGAGGTCCTTCTTGGATGCCCACGCAGTGCCGTAGATGCGTTGGAGTTGTGGTCGTTTCTCGTCGCCGCGCCAATACGCTCCAGCAACTTTTTGGAGCTTGAAATGTTCGAGGCGGCCCGTGCCCGGCACGTGCGGGCCAGTGCACATGTCGAGGAAAGTTTCCGAGTTCCGGTAGTAACTGACGACATCACCGCTGACCTCGCCAGCATCTTCGTTAGCTGCTGAGCCACCGGTGACGTTCTGAATGATCTCGAGTTTGTAGGGCTCGTCCTTGAACAATTCGAGCGCCTCATCGACCGAGACCTCGTGACGCTCAAAGGGCTGGTCGGCCTTGACCAGTTCTTTCATGCGTTTCTCGATTGCCTCGAGGTCATCGTCGGACAACGTCTTTCCGTCCGGCAGATCGAAGTCGTAGTAGAAGCCGTGCTCGATGGGTGGACCGATCGCAAATCGGGCTCCAGGGTGCAGATCGAGAATCGCCTGCGCCATGAGATGCGCCGTCGAATGACGGATGGTGTGCAATCCAGCATCATCGGATCCGGTGACGAGGGCGACCTGCGCGCCGTCGTGAAGCGGTACATCGAGATCGACCTCAATACCATCCACCACGGCAATCAGGGCCGCCTTCGCGAGACCCGGACCAATGTCCGCGGCCAGGTCGGCGGCGGTTGAACCCGGTGACAGCTCTCGGATCGATCCGTCTGGCAATGTGATGGTTACAGCGCTCATACGTCAAGAAACACTACCGTCTTGCCGAGACAGCCATTGGTGTCGGATTGACTACGTCAACTAGTCTCACCGGCGCGCGGTCCACGAAGGGAAATTCACACATGAAGTTCACCGCTCGAACGTTTGCATCTGCAGCCGTGGTCGCGATCGTCTCCAGCCTGGTCGCTGTTGCGCCAGCGGGAGCTCAAACAACGTGCGGAGGACTCGCTCCAACCATCGAGAGCAACGACGCCGTGATCCAGGGAACTGCCGGCGACGATGTGATCATTGGAGGACCCGGAGCGAACCGCATCGAAGCCTTCGGTGGAAACGACACGATTTGTGCGCTAGCCGGCGACGACGAGGTCATCGCTGGTGACGGCGACGACTTCATTCGAGCAGGCGGCGGCGCGGACGTCGTCTTCGGTGGCAACGGCGACGATCGCATGTTCGGCGGCTGGGGTGGCGACACCATGACCGGCGGTCCGGGAATCGACCGCATCTGGGGCGAACAGAATCAAGACACGCTCAACGGTGGTCCTGGAGACGACCTCATGCGTGGTGGGTTCGCCATCGACGTGATGAACGGCGGTGGCGGCAACGACTTCATCGCCGGCGGTTTCGGCAAGGACGAACTGTTCGGTGGTACCGGCGACGATCGGATCTTCGGCCAGGGGTATGCAGATGTGATCGATGGTGGAATCGGAAATGACACCATCTTCGGTGGCGGTGGCCCAGACGACATTGTCGGTGGCCTCGGCAACGATCGAATCATTGGTGGTGACGGAGACGACTTCATCCTCGGCGACGACGGAAAACAATTCGACGAAGGCAGCACCGTTATTTTTCATCCCGGCGGAGCCGACATCATTACCGGCGGCCCAGGCAATGACTACCTCGGCGGCGAGGGTGGCAACGACCGACTCAGCGGGCAACAAGGTCTCGATGTGGTCGA
>RCNE010000394.1_pt1 | contig 23605 bp, 20 predicted proteins | sample 2041361 | NCBI WGS metagenome assembly RCNE01 (sample SAMN09708229, study PRJNA481090) | Marine sediment metagenome, whole genome shotgun sequencing project. | reverse complement strand
AATTTGAAAAGTTAGAAAATAGATGTCACAAACAATGAACCTTTTGTGAGACAAAACCTAAAATGTAATGATAGTAATCAATCTCACTTTTATTTGAACTTCTAAAACAATACTGGAATCACAAACTGAAAGAGCACCACCAAAAGGGTAACGGCGATAAGATTTAAAATTATGCCAACCCTAGCCATTTCATGTACTTTGATATAGCCACTTGCAAAAACAATGGCATTGGGCGGAGTAGCCATAGGAAGCATGAAAGCACAGCTACTAGCCATCGTTACGGGAATCAACAAGTAAAGAATCGGAATTTCCAAGCCTATGGCAATACCTGCCACCACGGGGGCGAGTACAGCAACCAAAGCTACATTACTCATCAATTCTGTCATAAAAAGCATTAGCGTAATCAATAGTACCGCAGTAAAAAGTATACTGATTTCACTTGCTGCAATGGCATTTGCAACTACATCTACAATACCGCTTACTGACATGCCTTTAGCAAGTGCTAATCCGCCGCCAAATAAGATTAAAATTCCCCAGGCTAATTTAGAAGTGTCTTTCCATTCGATAATGAAATCACCTTTTTTAAGATTGTAGGGTATGGCAAATAATGCAATGGCAGCAAATATACTAATGATAGTATCATTGATGCCTAGTGAAGGAATCTCTTCAATTGGTATGGGTGCTGCCTTTAATAGTACAACTTCTATTTTATGAATTAAAACGGGCAGCCATTTGTTGTACACCGTTCTAAAAATCCAAAGAAATACGGTTACTCCAAAGATGGTTAAGACCATTTTTTCCTTCCCACTCATGGGGCCTAATTTCTCTAGTTCTTTATGAATGACATCTTTACTCGCCGCAAACTTTAGTTGCTTGTTCGGAAACATTTTGAGCAGCACTATATAACTAATCGCAATCATTGTTGCTGAAAAAGGCACACCAATAACCATCCATTTTAAAAAGGAAATTTGAATGTTGTATTGGTTTTCGAGTAAGCCAATCATAATGGAATTTGGTGGCGTTCCAATCACCGTGGCAATTCCACCGGCATTCGCCGAAAATGCAATACCTAGCATTACGCTCAAAGCAAAATTTTGATCACTTTTGGTAAATCCGTCCGCGTCATCAATTAATAAACTTATTACTGACATGGCAATGGGTAACATGACTACGGTGCTTGCCGTATTACTAATCCACATACTTAAAGATGCAGTAGCAATCATAAACCCAAGAATGACTTTATTTGGTGTGGTGCCTGTAATTTTAATAATATTTAGGGCTATGCGTTTGTGAAGATTCACTTTTTCAAGCGCTAGTGCCATGACAAAACCCCCGAAAAACAAAAATATAATTGGACTACCATAGTTCGCCCCCACATCACCAATTGGCATTATTTTAAGTAAGGGAAATAGTAGCAAAGGCAATAGCGCAGTTACTGAAATAGAAACCGCATCAGTAATCCACCAAACGACCATCCAAACGGCAACAGCGATGACCGCATCACCTTGTTCTGAAACTAGATCAAAAGGTAAATTAAGGAGTACAAAAAATAAGATAGGCCCTAAAAAGAGACCTAGTTTGCGGCTAATATGCATTGGTTTTGATTGTAGGTTCTAAGCTATGTTTTTTACCTTGATTTAAAAAATTAATAGATAATGGAATCAGATGCAATCTGGGGAAGCTCATAATGGCCATAATCGATAAAGATTTTGCTGCCATTTAAAGTGGGAGGCCCTGAGCTTTCCAATTTGGTTTGAAATACATAGACCTTTTGTAAACTTTTAAAGTCCGCCAATTTTTGTAACTGCGGCGCATCAAAATTCGTGCTGGTTAGATTAATTGTTTTTAAATGTTCTAAGGAAACTAGGAGTTCTATTTGTTCTCCGGATATAGCGGTGTTGTCCAATTTCAAAATCGTCAAATTCGGAAGCATTGCTAATTTTTCAAAAATAGCATCTGTGATTTTAGTACCGCCCAAATCGAGCCTAGCAATCTGATTTTTGATGGGAAGCAAGGTGTCAAAATCAGCATCGGTAAAACTAGGTTTATTAAGGCAAGAAGCACTTAGAAAGTTAGAAGATTTGCTAAGTAGGTCAATGTGCACCCCTGTCTTTTCAATGGCAATAATGCTGTCTTTAGATGCGGCAGTAATTTGTATGTCAGGGTGATCACTATCATGTTTTGCAGGAAAAAAGGAGCGAAACAAATCTTTCTCCAATCCAGATTCTTTTATACTGCCTTCAAAAGGGTGTCCAGCATCAATCCAAGCGCCGACCAATTTTATTTCTTCTTTTGAAGGTTGCGTTTTACCTTCTGGTGGCATGTGATCATCATTGTCCATAGGCAATATCATTCTAGCAAATAGATCGCTTTTTTCTGCATTGTTGGCTAATAAGACTTCTCCGTTTTCGCCACCTTTCAAAATACCTTCTTCAGAATGCAATAGTAATTCACCTTTTGTTTTCTTCGGGTTATGGCAACTCACACATTTGTTATTCAAAATAGGATTGATGACATCTTCGTATAGGAGTGCTTCTTCCAAGTTTTCATCGGTTAGGGCGATTTCCTTTTCTTCGAAAGTTTCAATGCCTAAAGCTGATTTGATGGCATTGGGCAATGGCTCAACCAAGTAGTCTTCTCCGTGCGTAATATTTCCACCTTGATGCCCTGTAAAAGAGATTAACACAAAGAATAGAATAGAGAGCGCAACAATCGGAGTTTTAGAAAGGAAGTCAACTGGTTTTAATGCTTTTATCTTAGCATACATTAGAAAAGAAAACAGCGCTGTAGCGATACCTGCCCATAAATGCCATTTTACGGTGTCAAAGGCATATCCTTCTCCCAAATACTGCAAGTAGCCCGTAATACAAGCTAAAACAGCACTAATGCCAGCCCAACCATAAATGATAGCAATGACGCTATCAAAGGTTTTTGCTTTTCGGTCGTACCATTGTAGCAACAACCCAAGGATGATGAATCCGATGGGTAGATGAACAATTAGTGGGTGAAGGCGACCCAGTAGTTGCTGTATGACGTCCATAAAAAGGGAAATGTTATTGGTTTATAAATAAGAAATCTACCATTCACTTTTTACAGTTAATTTCTAAGATTCCTTTTTGGTTTAAATTAATCTTTTCGAGTAGCTATTCATCTACATGCATTCGCTTTTTTAGTGCTTTCATGATATATAGATTGGCTTTCCATTGGTCAGCAACTGGTACTCGCGTATAAGGCAAGGTAGGCATATAATCTGCCGGCCCAAATTCTGCTGTAATCGTATACGTGCTATTGGTTTTCCATTTTTGGAGAATGACCTTTTCCCAAATATCCAGATGCCGGTCCACAGCTTTTTTCCATTCCGGTGCTTCGGGGTCATTCACTTGCGGACCTTCAGCGTGGCCCACGCGCGCATGAATATGATACGAGCGATCTAATACCTCTTGTAATGCTTCATCTTGATTTTGTAATAAGGATTCATGAACGACCATCCAATGACTGATATCTAAGGTCATTTTCAGTTCAGGTATGGCTTGAATGTATTTTTTAGTATCCGGAAGGTTATAACTAAAACGCCCGCGATGCGTCTCATGATAAATAGGAATATTATTTTCTTTGGCAATTTTGTTGGCAGCGTCAATAAAAGCCTTGTTCTGTTGGAAAGTGAAAAAATCATTCCCCGTATGGCAATTAATATACGCAGGGTTCCATGCGATTAAGGTTTTAAAATGTGCGGTATAGGCTTTTAGACTTTCTTCAAAAGGAATTGACTTATTAGTACCATTCAAAAACCCAACTTTCAAATCATGTTTTGTTAAGGCAGCTTTTAATTCTTGCTGGCTTTTTTTATCCGACGGAAACCAAGTTTCTAAACCATCATAACCATCGGTTTTGGTTTTTTCACAAAAGGCATCCCATGAAATTTGTCTTCCCCAATCGGTATTATAGAATTCTAGATTTTTGTTTTGTTGGGAATAGCCTGAAAAGGTTAAGAAAGTTAAGGTCAGTAGTAATAGTATTCTCATTTTTAAGTTTATTTTTTTTAAAGCTCCCCTCCTTTTTCAAGGAGGGGAATGAATCCGCCTATGGCGGAGAAACCCAAGCCTCAGTATTTTAACTATTTGCTTGAGATTTTAGATTAATGCTCGGGCTTTCAACCCCTCCGTCTTCGCTAAAGCGAATCCACCTCCTTTCGTCTGAGGGGAGAAGCCCAAAAATTATCATGCCAAAATCTCTTTAATCACTTCGCCCTCAACATCAGTTAATCTAAAATTTCGTCCTTGAAATTCATAGGTAAACGCCTCGTGATCAAAACCTAATAGATGCAAAATAGTAGCGTGTACGTCATGAACTGACACCTGGCCTTCTATTCCTGAAAAACCAATATCATCAGTTTTTCCGTGTGAAGCGCCTTTTTTAATACCTCCACCGGCCATCCACATCGTAAAGGCATCACCATGATGATCTCTTCCTTTAAATTCCATTTTTTTATTACCTCTATTTTCTTGCATGGGTGTTCTACCAAATTCGCCACCCCATACGATGAGGGTGTCATCTAATAAACCACGTTGTTTTAAATCTAGAATCAAGGCGGTAATAGGTCGATCAATTTCGCGACACTTATTGCGAAGTCCTAAATCAACGGAACCTTCACGAATATTACCGTGGGTGTCCCATCCCCAATCAAATAGTTGTACAAAACGTACACCGTCTTCGACCAGCTTACGAGCAAGTAGACAATTATTGGCGAAAGATTCTTTCCCTTGTTCTACCCCATACATTTCTTTTATATGTTCGGGTTCGTTATTGATGTTCATGACTTCAGGTACCGCAATTTGCATTCGATACGCCATTTCATATTGGTTGATGCGCGCTAAAATTTCAGGATCAGCATATTTAGCGTATTCCTCTTTGTTAATTTTATTGATAGCATCGATAGTACTTTTCTTGAGATCTCGAGTTATGCCATCAGGGTCTTCAATATATAATACCGGGTCGCCTTTAGAACGACATTGAACGCCTTGATACACAGAAGGTAAAAATCCACTTCCCCAAACGCTTTTACCTGCATCGGGCGAATTACCACCAGAGGTTAAAACTACAAAACCAGGCAAGTTCTGATTTTCAGAACCAAGACCATAAGTTGCCCATGATCCAATACTGGGTCGCCCCAATCGAGCGCTGCCTGTATGCATAAAAAGTTGGGCTGGCCCATGATTGAATTGATCGGTATGTACTGCTTTTAAAAAGGCAACATCATCAACTACCTCTTTGAAATGAGGCAGAAAGTTAGAAATCCAATTACCAGATTCCCCCTCCTGTTTAAATTCTGCCTGAGGACCCATTAATTTTGGAGTGCCTTTGATAAAGGCGAATTTTTTTCCGTTTAATAAGGATTGTGGACAATCTTGTCCATCAAGTTTGTGCAACTTCGGTTTAAAATCGAACATTTCGAGCTGAGAAGGTGCTCCTGCCATATGCAAATAGATGACCGATTTCACCTTTGGACCAAAGGGAGGAGCTATAGTCGCCAATGGATTTAGATCTCTTTCGCCAAATGCTATTGGCGCTTTTTGAGCAGATTTTGCTAAAGGATCACATCCCATGAAAATGGAACTCAAAGCGAGGCCGCCCATTCCTTGCGCACAACTTTTAATAAAATGCCTTCTGGTCTTCGCCTGTGTTTCACGGGCCAATTTTTCTTGAATTAGTCTTTCGATTTGATCTCTCATCAGGCTTTGGTTAAAAATTCATCTAGATTCATAATCGCGTTTGCAACCATCGTCAGGGCACTCAATTCAGGAGTCGGTTTCTTTTCGAAATGAAGGAACAATTCTGGCGCTTCTTTATTTTCGGTAAACTCCGTCAATGAGGTTTGATACAATTCTTTTAAGGCATTCAAATGTGATGGAGTAATCTTTTTAAACGTTGCTCTTTCATAACTTTGAGCAATACTTTGATCAATATCATCAGTAATTTGCGTGTTCTTTGCCAACTGATAAGAAGCTTCTAAATAGACCGGATCATTCAAAGTGATCAAGGCTTGTAAAGGGGTGTTAGTTATCGTTCTTCGAATCATACAAACTTCTCGACTACCACCATCAAATGTCAAAAAAGATGGATACGGACTGGTTCGTTTTAGATAGGTATAAACTCCTCTGCGATAGCGATCTTCGCCTTCACTTTCTTGCCACTTTGCACCATTGTAAACTGTTTGCCATACGCCATCAGGTTGTGGAGGCATCACACTTGGGCCGTACATTTTGTTGCTTAATAAGCCCGAAACGGCCAAAGCTTGATCACGAATTTGTTCTGCTCCTAAACGAACTCTTGGGCCTCGAGCATACAATTCGTTGTGGGGATCAGTTTGATACATTTCTGGGGTGCTTTCGGAGCGTTGTCGATAGGTGCCTGATAGCACTATTTCTTTAATCAACGCTTTCAGGCTCCAATTATGTTCATGCATGAATCGTAGCGCTAACCAATCTAAAAGAGCAGGATGCGTTGGTGATGCCGATTGCGAACCAATGTCTTCAATGGTAGATACCAACCCTCGTCCATAAATTTGATGCCATACGCGGTTCACTAAAGTACGTGCTGTTAATGGGTTCTTTTTGTCCACCATCCATTTAGAGAGTCCCAAGCGATCTTTGGGCCAATCAGGGTTCCATGCATTAAGGCTTTCCGGGGTGCTAGGTTCTACGGTGTCGGTTTTAACTAACCAACTACCGCGATCAAAAAGCTGGGTAGTCCGCTTCATATACTCCGGATTTTCAGACATGATGGGTACGGTCTCCGTCTTTGCATTGAGTGCGTCCATAAACGCGGAGTCTACACTAGACCAACCTGTTTCTTTCTTTCCGGGCATGTCTTTTATAAAACCTACCCAATAGAGATTTAGAATATTGATTTCTTTAGCAATCGCATTATTTTGCGTTTCGATATAGATATTCGTTTTTTTATCGATGTTCTTGATCGGAAATTTCGCTGTGGTATTTGATGACGTTTTGTTAATGGTGAATTCGCCTAAAATACTTCCTTGGGCGTTATTCTCACGTATTGTCATCTTCGTACCATTATAATGAGAGCGATAGTTGAGGTATACGTAACTCGCATTGTTAGTATACACATTTTCGGCAACTAGATTGCCGTCATCCCAAAAGACCACTGAAGCGTGATCGTCATACACACTATTGTTGAAAGCTGTAAAAAAGTGCGCTTTATAAACAGGTTCTGTGAACTGTAAAAAATCTTTGTAGGTTTTGACTATTTTTTTATCACCATGCTTGGTAACCCAGTTAACCACCTTATCTACTTGTTTTTGTTGTTCGGGAGAGTAGAATTTTAATACCGGAGACTCGCTTGGGGTATCTTCATCGCGAGAGTTATTAAAAAAGGCCATTAGTTTATAATAATCTTCATGTTTGAAAGGGTCATACGGGTGACTATGGCATTGAACACACCCAATGGTTGTACTTTGCCAAACTTCAAAAGTAGTATTCACTCGATCGATAACCGTGGCCACACGATACTCTTCATCATCAGTACCGCCTTCATCATTATTCATTGTATTTCTATGAAAGGCCGTTGCGATCAGTTGGTCGGTAGAAGGTTCTGGTAATAAATCACCCGCTAATTGCTCTATGGTGAATTGGTCATAAGGCATATCGGTATTGAAGGCATCGATTACCCAGTCACGATATTTCCAGATGGATCTACCCATATCTTTTTCGTATCCTTTTGAATCTGCATATCTGGCATAATCTAGCCACCAAGTAGTCCATTTTTCGCCGTAGGTTTTTTGAGATAATAGACTATCGACCAATTCCTCATAGGAGAGCTCGTTAGTTTCAAATTTTGTTAAAAGATCAAGGCTAGGAGGTAAACCTGTTACGTCTAATGCTACTCTTCGAGCGATGTCATTTTTATTGGCAGTTGCGTTTGGTTGTAATTGCTTTTCTTCAAGTCGAGCTAAAACAAAATTGTCGATGTCATTTTTTATAAAATCAGAGGAGCTACTTGAAGAAAAACTAGCCTCGGTAGTAAAGGAGGGAACTTCTACTTTTTCAGGCAGCGAATATGCCCAATGTTTACCCCATTTGGCACCTTGGTCTACCCAACGCGTTAAAAGATCTATTTCTTCCTCGGTAAGTTTTGCCTTTTCATAAGGCATTCTCAGTTCGAGGTCTTCTTCTTTTATTCTTTTGATGAATTCACTACCTGACGCATCTCCACGGATAATTGCAGGTTTTCCAGATTCAGTATTTGCGAAAGCCTGTTCTTCGAATAATAAACTAAAGCCTCCATTTTTTTTGACGCCACCATGACATGTGATGCATTTATTATTGAGTATAGGTTTGATTTGCGTGCTAAAATCAATTTTTTCAGCCGAAGAAGTACAACTGCCTAACATGATAATTATGAACAAGCAACCAACAAAATAAATATTTTCTAGAAATTTCTTTTTCATCATGAAACTTAAATATTGCTTCGGGTGTAGTTATTAAAGATAAGAAAATTATAGACTAAGTGAAACCCGTAATTATTAGGCGGAGGCAGGAATTCATCGAAGGACGATAAAAGCCATTCCATAGTTTTCTATTCTTTTGACTTGAATTCAATAATCTCATTGGGTTTTGTTTGGATGGAAATAATATGGTCCTCACTTAATTTAAACTCAGAAGTGCATTCAAAAACGCTTTTATTAAACGGATTTTTCAATTTCAATAATCCTCCTTTTTCTGATTGGATAGATATCTTTTCTACAGAACCATCTTTCAAAGTTGAAGATATCAAGAAAGCGCCTTCTGCCCTAAAATTATCAAAAGAGACATTTTTCCATTCAGAAGGAATAGCCGGAAAAATATGAGCTATTCCAGTATGACTTTGAAACAACATTTCTTGTAAGCCAGCTGCAAAGGCAAAATTACCTTCTAATGTAAACGGACGATAGGTGAAGTTAGAATACCCTTTACCTGATTGGTCACCATTGACATGAAAACTATTTGGCAAACAAAAGCTAGTCGCGAAAATTTGGAGTGCTTTGGCTGCTCCTTCACCATCAAAAGCACGTGCTTTCATATTTGCTAACCAGCTAAAAGAGTAGCCCACATATTGAGAAGAACCTAAACTGTCTAATCTACGGATGGTATTTGTAATTACTTTTTTGTCTTCTTCTCCATTTGAGAAATCGACGATACCAAGGGGATGGTAACCGATTTGATGCGAAAAATGCCGGTGAGATTCTTCATAGGCGGTATTCGGTTCAATGAGAATTCCGCTGTCATCAAAGGCTAACTCGGGCCATTCAGATAGAATTTGCTTCCATTGCTGCGCTTCCTTTTGGTTATCAAGTTCTATGGCCATTTCGGCAGCCTTTTCATACGTCCATCGAATTAATGCTAAATCGAAATTGGTGGTTTCCCCAAACCATGCTTCCCGTTCGTTGTTGTGTATTTCAGGGTTGGCACTAATGGGTAACTTTCGTTTTCCATTTTCCATTTTTTGGGATATTTCATCCAAATAAATAGCTACATCTTTTATCCAGGGATATGCTTTTTCCTTTAAAAAATCTTCATCCATAGAAAAGCGCCAATGTAGATAAAAATGATGTCCAAGCCATGCTGACACGGTAGGACCGAAGGCATATTGAATCCATCCGCCCATGGGTTCGCCTGTCAAAGTTGAAACTCCAGGAACATTTAATCCTTCTGCTTCGTAATACTCAGAAGTGTATTTTTTAAAGGTTTCACGATGTTTCCAAAGCCAATTGATAAAACCCATCTCTTCAGTAAGGTGGTTGGCCGAATAGGCGGGCCAATAACTGAGTTGGGTGTTGAGGTCGTGATGAAAATCACCTTTCCAAGGCGGAAGCTTTCCATTATCTGCTGTCCAAACGGCTTGTAGTGAAATAGGTGGGCCATTCTGGCGGGCCACAGAACCAAATTTGTACTGCTCGAGATACCATTGTTTTTCTAAAATAGCATCAGGAATAGTCAAAGAAGATTTCGACCAGAATTCATTCCACCATTTCGAATGCGATTCAAACGCTTGTGAGATGTTACCTTTTTGTTCATTGATAAGGTCCATGGCTCGGAGAGTCTTTTCCCATTCGGGATATTCAGTACTGATGCTCCAATTACCTATCATAGCTTCTGCATTGGTAGTATGTGCTGTATGGACTTGATATTTAAAACCGCCCCATCCTTCTTGAAGATAGGTACTGGAGGTATTGTTTTTTGAGATTTCCCCTTCGGGATATTCAAGCCTTCGTAAATCTTGCCCAGTTACGGGACTTTCTTCTTGATTTTCACCAGGCAAATTATACGCGGGGGGTATCAGGTCATAATCTAAAGCGTTGTCAAGTCCCTCGAAACGATACCATCCAATGGGTTCTGTGGCATGCACGAAGGTCAATAGTCGTGCACCATTTTTCCATTTTACTTCACAAATGGCATTTTTTATATAGAGGTGAACGGAAGCTACTTCTCCTAAAGAAGAAATGTCAAATTCCATAGCAGCCCCTGGTATTTTGGAAGGCGCCGGACTTTTATCATAGGGCACATCGAACCGATCTTGGACTTCATTATAGGTATTATTTTTCCATTGCTCATACACCCAACTATATTTCCATTCTGGAGTTTTGAGATTTTCCATAGGGCGCAAATCCCAAAGATCTGCCCTGTCAAGCGAAAATCGGAGTTTACCTTCTTTCTCCCATATCAGGGCACCAACCATACCGTTGCCTAGCGGAATGGCTTCATCCCAGCTGCCAGCAAGTTGTTCAAAATGAAGATCGTGTGGTGATTCTTGAAGTTCTATCTGTGCTTGACCGATGGAGCCAAAAGCAAGCATAAAAATTAATAGAGTCGGTATTTTAGGTGAGAAGTTCATGCCCTAAACTAAGGACAACTTCTCAAAATACCAAAAGAAGGAATTGGTATTAAAATAAAATTATGAAACTACTTCTACGAATAGGCCGTCATCCGTTTTACTGACTTTGGTAAGCCCATGCTTTGCAAGTCCCTTTATAGACTTATCCCATTTTTTACCGCTTAGTCCTGCCTGAGTTTTAAGTGCACCCAATTCCATTGAACCTTCAGGTTTTAAAATTGCCAAAATGGCTTTCTCTTCATCGGTCAATGCAACAGCCTTTTTCTCAGGTCGCATCTGTGGGAAGAATAATACTTCTTGAATCGACGAATTATTAGTCATTAGCATCACCAAACGGTCAATACCGATGCCAATACCAGAGGTTGGAGGCATGCCATATTCTAAAGCACGAATGAAATCTTGATCAATAAACATGGCTTCATCATCGCCTTTTGCGGAAAGTAGCAATTGTTCTTCAAAACGTTCGCGCTGTTCAATAGGGTCGTTCAACTCAGAATAGCAATTCGCCAATTCTTTACCGTTCACCATGAGTTCAAAACGCTCTGTCAAAGCAGGATTATCACGATGCTGCTTCGTTAACGGACTCATTTCTTTAGGATAGTCCGTAATAAAAGTTGGCTGCACATAAAAGTGCTCACATTTTTCTCCAAAAATTTCATCAATGAGTTTACCGACGCCCATAGTCTCATCAACATCAAGACCTAATTTTCTTGCCGTTTCACGTAGCTCAACTTCCCCCATACCTGCAACATCTTCACCAGTATGAATTTTAATCGCTTCGAGTATAGGAATTCTTGCATAAGGTGCTTTGAATTCAATTTCGTTATCACCTACGGTTACTTTAGAGCTTCCGTTGGCGTCGATGGCAACTTTTTCTAGTAACTCTTCTGTGGTATCCATCATCCAATTGTAGTCTTTGTAGGCTACGTAGAGCTCCATTACGGTAAACTCAGGGTTATGGGTGCGGTCCATTCCTTCGTTTCTGAAATCCTTGGAGAATTCATAAACACCATCAAAACCACCAACTATCAATCTTTTTAAGTACAACTCGTTTGCAATCCGTAAGTATAACGGAATATCTAGCGCATTGTGGTGCGTCAAAAATGGACGCGCAGCAGCGCCACCTGGTATCGGTTGTAAAATTGGAGTTTCAACTTCCAAATATCCCTTGTCATTATAAAACTGACGAATACTATTGGTAATCTTGGTTCGCTTTATGAATGTTTCTTTTACATGCGGGTTCACCACCAAATCAACATACCGCTGGCGGTAACGTAGTTCTGGATCGTTGAATTCATCGTAGGTATTACCTTCAGCATCTTGTTTTGGCAAAGGAAGTGGGCGTAAGGCTTTACAGAGAATAGTATAATCTTTTACCAAAACTGTTTTTTCGCCGACTTGCGTTGTAAAAAGTTCTCCCTCAACACCAAGTATATCGCCTAAATCTAAAAGTTTTTTAAAGACTTCATTATATTTGGTATGGTCATCAGATGGACAGATTTCATCTCTATTGAAATACACCTGAATGCGACCTTCACTATCTTGTAGTTCTCCAAAAGATGCTTTTCCTTGAATTTTTTTTCGCATCAATCGGCCTGAAATCACTACTTTTTTTCCCTCTTTATAATTTTCCTTGATGCTTTTTGAAGTAGCATCAACAGGGTATAAAGCCGCGGGATATGGGTCAATACCCATCTCGCGTAATTTGGTCAATTTTTCTCTTCTAATGATTTCTTGTTCCGAAAGTTGCATTTGCCTTGAATTAAGGCTGCAAATATAGGTAGTCTAGATCAATCTTTCAATCCGTTAGTTATAAACGGCGCTATTCTGTCAACGAATAATTTATAGGCTTCACCTGAAGGGTGTAGCCCATCATCTGCTACCAATTCTGGCTTTTCAAGACCTTCTCTTGTAATATCAGTAATCTGTATAAAGCGAACTTGAGACTCTTGTGTTTTTGACTTAGCAAAAGAATTATACCGATCTATTTCTGATGATATTTTTTGTTGGTCACGATTACTGCCAAAAGGCGTAAAGCTCCAATCAGGAATCGAAACTACCACCACTCGATTTGGGTTATTATCAGCAAACTCGATAGCAAGTTTCAGTAGTGCAGTAAATTCTGTTTCATACTGATTAAACATTGCCCCTTGAAATTGGTTGTTGACACCAATTAGCAAAGTGACAAAGTCATAGGTATCGTCTAATTTTGAGGTATTTATAGCTTCTAATAAATTATCGGTACGCCAACCTGTACGAGCTACGATTTTAGTTTTAATCGTTGTATTTAAATTACCTTCTAGTTTCTTTTCGAGTTGTTTTGGAAAACTCTTATTGCTAGAAACACTTTCGCCAATTGTATAACTATCCCCCAAGGCGAGATATGATAGTTTGGCAAAGGTTTCGCTCTCCTCAATTTCCGTAGCAACCGGCATGTCGTCGTCCTGAATATTACACGCAAGTAGCAACATTATCAGCGTAACCAATTTGATATGGAACAAGGTCATTTTACATCGATTCATGTTATACCTACAAAAATAAGTACGGTAGGTTTCTTTTTAGTGGGTAGAATATACTAAAAATACCGTTAACCTTGCTTTGGGCTAAAGTATCAGGGGCTTAGTCAAAGTGTAAAGATTGTGGATAATTAGGGGTGTATTCCGTATTGGTAACGATTGCTTTGATATCTTCTTCTAAAGTGGTGATAGGGCTTTCAATAATTCGGTTTGTTTCTTTTCCGTTTTTATAGAAAATAAACGTGGGCACGCGCTTTATTTGAAGACCCCATTCTTCACCATTCGGACTCGTTTTATACGCTTCTTTTCTTCGATCTAGGGCTACAATTTTTAGGTTTTTCATCGGAAAATCAGCTGCTTCCAGGATTTTGATAAAGCGAGGCACTTCTCTTTTACTATCGCCGCACCAAGTGCCCAAGAATATTAATATTTGGTGTTTGGCTAAATCAGCTTTTATAGATGATGTAATTTTTTCATCAACCTCATATGCCTTCTGGTTGGTCAAATACCAGTTTTGATATGACTTTGAGGATAGTCCTGCAATGTCAATTTGACCTATTAAAAAAGATTGTCCGTTTTCTTGATTGATTTCTTGATTGATTTGTTGTGCAGATGACGTTGAGAAAATAAGTACAAAGGAAATTAAGAGTAGTGGATTCATATATTTCAGTTTTAGATTAAAACCGAAAGTTCCTTAAAAAGGGATGCAAAACCGTTCTTTGTAGGATGGAAATGAGTACTAGACCCTAGGTGGAATTTACTTAAATCACAAATACAAACATAAGTTCAAGTTCAAGTTCAAGTTCAAAAAGTTGATAGGTTTATTTGGTGATGTGTTTATACTGCGTAGAAAAGTTTATTGTCTTTAACCCAACAGCCGTTTAATCTCTTCCCTTGAAGAAACATGTAATTTTTTGTAGAGATTGTTGATATGCGTTTTGACCGTACTCAAGCTGATAAATAGTTCAGAAGCGATTTCTTTATTCGTTTTGTCATTGAGAATTTCATTGACAATTTTTTGCTCTTGAGCTGTTAGTTTTCCCAAAGTATTTTCTTTGTGATGCTTCCATTGTTTTCTTTGATTTAATAGAAAGTACAGGTTCAGTAGCATTGAGAGCCCTATGATTAAAACCAAAACCCAAGTCCAGTTTCTGCCAGAAGTATTATTTTGAGATACCATTTGTTGGTCAGTAGTAATTTCGGTTTGGTATAGTTCTGTAAAAATTGTGTTTGGGTATTTTTCTGTTAGCCGTTCCCCTAGACTTGAATAATATTCGTTATTAGAAATATCCTTTAAATAATAGGCATAGGTTTCGTTACGTTTATCCGACAGGAAATCAAAAATATAAAGTTCGGCAAGTGGTTCTTTAAGATTTTTACCAAAATTCTGTAGTGTAGTAAACCACTTTTTGGAATTTAGTTTTCGGTTGGCTTCACTACGGAATTCATAAAAATCAAATGCCATTTCTTCTTTCAACGCATCAATTTGAAGAAAAGCTTCAGATTTCGAATTGGTTGATGCGATTTCGCATAAAACTTCGTCAGCAAATGAAGTGGGAAAGGTTATTGAATCTGTATTATTGGCTATAAAGAGAATGCTTTTGCTGTTATCACATCTTCCTAGAAAATGATCAGAATCTAAAGCTTGCCCTGAACATTCATCGACATGAATACGATAGATGCGATTATCTAAAGACAGATTGTCGCCTTGAAACCTAAAATGCCCCAGGGAATCTACGGTTGACTTTTTAATAATCTGTTCGAGGTATGGCCGAGAGAGCTTGCGGTAATCTTCAATGATAGAAAGATATACCGTTTTGCCATCCACCAAGTCTGCTATCTGGCCTTCAAAGCTATATTGCGAAAAGCCTGTGAAGTAAGAAGCTAGAAGAATTAGGAAAACAAACTTTCGTCGCATGAAATTGAATATTGTAGATGCCTAAAAATAGTAGTTTTTGTAACAATGTGAGTACATTTGCGACCAATAAGTACATCATCAATCAAAAATCAAAAATCGAATGAGTTTTTTAAGAGTATTACTTGCTATTCTATTTCCACCCTTATCAGTTATTGGTAAAGGCTGTGGTTCTTTCCTAATTGTATTATTACTAACCTTCTGCGGATGGGTGCCTGGGGTTATAGCTGCCTTAGTTATTTTGAATAATCCGAATTAACTACTTCTTAGTCCTTAGAATTTATCCAATAAAATAAAAATATGCTTTGTTTTCAACGAAAATTTCGTGAATCGAAACACAGTTATATAGTACTTTGATAAGGGTTTGATTTTCTCCTTTTCGGGGGACTATGGAGGGGGTCTTATCCTTATTCAAATTTGTATCTTTGTATCAATGAATAAGAAGGTTAACATTCAAGATTTGGGTTTAAAAGATTACAAGGAAACTTGGGATTTTCAAGAACAGCTTTTTAAATCAACTATAGACCAGAAGATAAAGAATAGGAGAACGGAAGTTAACGCAAAAACGCCCAATCACTTTTTATTTGTAGAACATCCGCACGTATTTACTTTAGGAAAAAGTGGCGATTTTTCTAACCTTCTTGCAAATGAAAAACAGCTTACCGAAAAAGGCGCAAAATTTTATAAAATAAATAGGGGAGGAGATATTACCTACCATGGCCCGGGTCAAGTGGTGGGTTATCCCATTTTGGATTTGGACAACTTCTTTACTGACATTCATAAATTCTTAAGACTTCTCGAAGAAATGGTCATTTTGACCTTAGCCGAATATGGATTGAATGCAGAACGCTCCAAAGGCGAAACCGGTGTTTGGTTAGATGTAGGCACACCCTTTGCGCGAAAGATTTGTGCCATGGGCGTGAGAGCTTCTCGTTGGGTCACCATGCATGGTTTTGCCTTGAACATAAATACTGATTTAGGATATTTTGATTTAATGATTCCCTGCGGGATAAAAGACAAGGCGGTGACTTCTTTGAATGTAGAATTAGGTCGAAAGGAAGTTGATATGGGGGAAGTGAAACAGAAATTGCTTAGCCATTTTGAAGTGCTTTTTGAGGCAGAGATTTTAAAACAAAAAACCGAGGTGTGAGTCTCGGTTTTTTATTTCACCCTGGTGCGTTTAATATTCTAAGTCAAAATAGTCTATAACGGCCTTGTAATCATCTGTATCGACCCCTGCCTCCATAAGACTCTTTAGAGCTTCATTTTGACTGTTAAAGCTCTTGCCCGATGTATTTATCGGGTTTCCTTCAATAATAATAAATTTAATGGTGTAGTCAGGTATTAGATGGGTTGATAGATTGAAAGGAATGTTGTCGGTAGAAGATGCCCTTTCCCAAAAATAATAAAGATTGACCTTGCCGATTTCAGATCTTGAATGAATGTGGGTGGTATATGCAAGACCCGTATAACGGGAAAAAAATGAAAACGGCAACGGTTCCCAACCTTGGTCTGACAAGGGTTTGAAATAAGCTAAAACTAGTCCGTTTTCATGTATATCTGCTGATATTTCTGGAATTTCGATTTCTGCCATTCTAGCGCCTTTGGCACTTGAACTGAAAGTACTCGTGCTATAAATATAATTACTGTCAGCCAACCAGTCTTCGCTAACCAAGTCGAAGGTGGCTGTTTTTACGTTCGCATTACCGTCTGCTCCGTTCGTGCCATTGTTTCCTGCTGTCCCAACGGATCCTGTTGTCCCCATTGGCCCTGCTGGACCTTCTTTGGTACAGGATGTTATAGAAATTGTTACAGCTAGTAAGCTAAGGGTCATAAATTTCATAGTATTTTTCATGTTGTATAGTTTTTATTGCTTTAGAGCATATAGGAGTTAAAGTTTTTTTGTGAATACTAAAGACCAAAAGGTTATTGATAATAATCCGTTGGTGTAATTATTAAATGGGAATATGCGATAGGATTCAGTTCTTTTTCCCATACCAAAGCTTTGTCCTTAACATTGATTAAGACAACATTTGCTTTGTTATTATCGGGCACTATTTCGAAAAGAAGGAGGTGTTGGTCGAAAAAATAGAACTTTGTTGACGAAGCATTCAACTCTTTAGTGGTTTCATAGGCGTAAGAATCAAGTTCTTCACCAGAAAAAAGGTCAAGGGTTTTAATTTGAATATTTGATTCACTTTCTTTTCTATTGCTTACATACACTTTGTCGTTTAATGTGCTTATTGCCAATGGGTAATTAGTAGTATAAGTTTTTCTCCATAAGAGGCTTCCAGTATACTTGTCAAGGCTATAAACGTTTTGATCACGGGAATAAAAAAGAAACTGATCTCCTGCTTCAAGCCCTCCTAAAATGTTAGGTGCTTCCGTATCAAATGTCCAGTTGATATTCAACTGATTGTCCATTGAAAGAACACGCTTATTCCATGTCATTACAAATAAGGAGGAATCACCATCAATTAGTTTTCCGATTCTATCGGTGAAGGGTATTCGGTGGTCTATGTGACCATCATTCGAATTTATACTTAAAAGTTCTGTAGTGCTTGAACCTATTGATAGTTCAGCAATTAATTGACCTTCTAGAGAACTAAGTCTTTTAACTCCATTAACTAGTTCAATGCTCCATCTGACATCTCCTGTACTTAGGTTTAAGGCATCAATATGGAACGTTGACCTGTAACTGGTTGTATTGACTATTTGGTAACCAATATAAACTGTATTTTGATGTACTTCCGTGGTGTTTATCTGGTGATAGTAATCAGAGTTACTTATATATTCTTTTGACCATTGCAATTCACCATTAAAAGTACCTTTACGCAGTACTGTTTTGGTACCAGAATGTTCACCTTGGGTGCAAATAAATATACCGTCAAATTCAGTACAACGAAAAGAATTTAAAGTAGTAAAGGCGTTGATTTCTTGGTTGTCTTTTAAATCTAATTCAGTAAAATCGTTCTCATTATTTACCCAAAAGCTACCTATAATGTCGTTGGCAGGTTCGGTTATTTGTTCAAAACTTGGGTCATCATCTTTTTTGCAGCTTGAGATAGCCATTATTATTGCGAAGATTCCGAATATCAGTTTATTAAATTTCATAACTATTGTTTTTAAGATTTGACATTTAATGGATGTTTAAAAAAAAGGTTAACGCTTGAGCAAAAAAAAACCGAGGTTGGAACCTCGGTTTTGTTATCAAATTGCTTTTAAAAATTTCTTATCTCCGTAGGATGGTTACCAGAAAAAATATTTAAAGATTTAAATATGGTATTTTCCATTGAGGAAGATCCGCCAAAATCTTTAGCCATAAAATTGAATGAATGACCCACCAAATCACCGTTTGCTCTAAAAGTGCCTGTCAAAATATTTCCGGTTACCGGGTTTGTTTCATCACCGAACCAATTAACGAATGTGCTTAAACCTGATATAGTTGTTTGCCATGAACTTGGTATAGCTGTTTCAAGTTCTATGTAATCTGAAGCATATTGCCATTGAATTTGTTTCATTCCGCCAGGGTCGCCCGCGCTAAAAACAAAATCATATTCCGCATCTTCTCTAAGATTGAGTTGAAAGCTATCGAAATCAGTATTTTGGTCAAAAGCTTGGTTAAAACCATCGCCGGTTATTTCAAAACGAAAAGTTGGGGGTTCAAGATCTTCCGGTGGTATTTCAGTATCACAACTTTGCATACATATAATCAGCATAAATACGGTTAACTGAGTTAATTTGATAAGCACATTTTTTGAAGTTTTCATGATTTTAGTTTTTTAAATTATTATTTCTATAATCTTTATGGATAAAATGCTAATAGGTTAACACTAAAGCATAAAAAAAACCAAGGTTTGAGGCCTCGGTTTTTTTTCCATTAACTTAAAATAGTGGTAATACACTATTCTAAAGTCCAAACGTCATTGTAGGCGTCAGTATGCGTTCCACCACCTACGATATGAATCTTGTTTTGAAAAACAACTGTAGCATTGGCATATCGCGATGGGTACTCTTTTTCTTGTATCGCCTGTTGCCAATTTATACCGTCTTCTGTAAACCAAAGTTCTGAATATCCACCACCCGCCGTCATGTATAATTTGTCATCCAAAATTTGTGCTTCGCTGTAATAGCCAAATTCAAAGGGGAGATTTTCAGCAATAACTTCCCAATCAATACCGTTTGAGCTTTGCCAAATTTTTGAGAATTTGTTAGAGCTAAAAGTACTACCTTCTATACCGATCAACTTTCCTTGAAAGGGAATAACCTCCATACCATATTTTTGATCAAAACCATGATTTTCACTTACTAAGGTCCAGTTTTTTCCGTCTGTTGAATTCCAGATGTTCCGTTCTGTAGTTAAGTCACCGGTAGAGCCGTCATATGCGGCAAAACGCCATATCATATTATCAAAAATAAACATGGTTGTTGCGTTTTGCCCATAAAATGGCACTCTATTCCACATGGTGTCATTGGTTTCTTCTACCCAATTGATACCATCTTCTGTTGACCAAATTTTATTATTGAGAAGACCATTATTGTAACCACTATACATCCACATTTTATTATTGAATACAATAACGCTTTGTGCATTTATTGGGCCGAAAGGGGCTGCATCAGTTTCAAGAGTCCAGTTTAAACCATCAGGACTGCTCCAGATATCAGAAAGTATAGTATCACTTTCGTCTTTTCCGCCAATGACCCAAATTTTATCTTTGAATACCGTAGTGGAGGAAAAACTACGTTTTGAGAATGCGGCATTTTGAGTTAACGGATTGACCGTTATAAATTCTGTTGCAAAATTGAATAGTTCTGATGATGTGCTATTCCCTTTTTCATCTGTGGCTACGACATTCCAATAGTAGGTAGTTCCTTTTTCTAAATTTGATACGATCTCATATTCGGTAGTTTCTAAATCTGAAACCATTATATCCAGGTTGGCTTCGTTTGTACCTAAGAAAATATCATAACGTATTGTTTCATTTTCTGGGTCAGTTGCCGCTTCCCAATTTAATGTTGGTGCTAACGAATTTAAATTCGAATCTTCTTCAGGAAGAACCAATAAGGGTGCTGTGGGAGATGCATTTTCAGCAATTGGGTTTTCTATAACTTCATTAGGAATGTTAACAAAAGGGTCATCATCTTTTTTACAGTTAATTGCCAAAAGAGTAATAATTCCGACGCAGATTATTTTAGAGAGTTTCATAATACTATTGTTTAGTTTTCTTTTTATGTAAAAAGAACTGTTAGGTTAACATTATTGATTGAAAAATGAAAGTTTTGACCTAAGCCCTTAGCAGGATACCTAATCATTGAGCGCTTTAGTTTTCAAGGCTGTTTATTAATTTTCGTTTTGACTCTTTTCTATCGCTTTTTTTAGCATTATGTTGACCATTAGTTTTAAAAAATCTTTTTTCGCAGGGTCGAGGCTTAGTTCATAAACTTTGTATTGCTCTTGAAGTATTTCTTTTTGCTCTTGTGGAAGATCCATTTTTCTATAAGCTGGCGATAATTAGCTGCATCGCCCAATGGCTTGTCTTGTCCAACACCTGCAAATCAAATATTTGGCCGAACATTTTTGTTTGCTCGTCTAGTAAATTAATTTGTTTGGTAGTTTCTTTTTTTGATGGCTCTTTCAAATTTTGTGCAGAAGTGGAAAATGATATGCCCATAAAGCAGATTAACAGGAATGTTGAAATTGTTTTCATGATAAATGAATTTATAGGGTTATTATAAACTACGTATGTTAGATTCTCTTTTTTAATACCATCATTTTGTCCGATGCTTTATTATAGATGATAAGATGGGTTTTTGAGATCGAAATTATTGAAACGGTTACCATTCGAGAACCTATAGTAACGTTGAAATCTTGGTCACTGGCCCATGAATATTCAGTGGTGGTTTCCTCGGGTAGCTCACAAATTTTCGTAAGGAGAGTTGTCTCAGTAAGTTCTAAAGGTTGATCATCTATCAATTCTAGGGTGCTGAGGTTTTTTAGTTCTTTTTCATCGAAATCTAAATAGTATTGAGCTAGACATTGCCCAGCTATGGTGCTCGGTGCCAAGTCAACGTACCATTTGCCCCGTACTAATTCCTCAGTGCCGATCCCTTGTGGCGAAACTTCCATTTCAGGACCGTCATCTTTGCTGCAACTTAAGAAGTTTACTGCCATAAAGAGCATCAGTGTAAGGTTTCGAATATTTTTTACTTTGAGTGTTATGTCTAATATTGTTTTCATGACCTGTTTGTTTATGATTTTTATGTTCTAATTATATATTGGGTTAACACGGTGCTGCATCAATCTTCGCGAATACTTCTAATACTCCCAGTAATTGGTGCCAAGCCTGTTTCATTAGGTTGCAAACCCCCGAAAATCCATAGCTCGTCATTGTATGACAAAGCTGCGTGATGAATAAGCCCTTCATCAGTAGGCAGTGTGCCATCATAAGCCGTCCACTCTTCCATATTTTCTGAGTACCAAAAATCGATATGAGATTCTGCAAAAGAGCCTGTAATGCCCCCAACGACCCATACTTTGCCGTCATGTACTGTTGCGGTGTGCGCATATCTTTCGCTGAAAATGTCAGCGGTAGGGGCAATGAGGCTCCATTCAATACCATCGCCACTTTTCCATATTTCATTAAAAGAAGTGCCTAGATGTTTTCCTCCTATCACATAAATTGCATTATCGAATACAACCGCTTTAAATTTTTCTCGATTTGAGAAAGCATGATCAGTTTCTAGATTCCATGTGACTCCATCCGAAGAAGAAAGAACAATGGTATGATTGTCAAAACCGTCTCTGATTACATAAAGCTTGTTGTTGAAGACCACCGCGCTGTGATAGGCAGGGGCTAGAAGTGGCGCACTTAATTCAGTTGCAAGGGTCCATGTTTCACCGTCAGTAGAGTGGTGAATTTCACCAATGTAGTTTCCTGAATTATCAACGCCTCCTATTAGCCACATTTTATTGTCAAAAACGGTTAAAGTGTGACCTACACGTTCACTAAACTGATTACTGGTTACTGAAACCCAATTCGCCCCATTTTCGCTGCTCCATACCTCACTAGTTGCATTTGCACCAGAATAACCATTTATGCCCCCTGCCGACCAAATTTTACCATTAAATTCTACCATAGCGTTTTTGGCAAAATCACCCATTTGGTCTTGTTGAGTTTGAACAGTAAAAGTAAGGGAGAGCGATAGTTCGGGGAGTTCCCCTCCTTTTGGTGTGCCTCCTTCTTCTGGAAGGCTATCAATTATTGGTGTGGGTTCTTTGTCGCAAGATGTAGAGAGAACTGTGATGAATACGAGCATTAAAATTTTAATAGTTTTCATGGTATTACTTTTTTTGTTTGCTATTTTATGTTTTTTTTTGATGAAGGTTAACATCGCTTATTTAATTTTTAAAAAAAAGGAAAAAATAGCAGCGGGTTATTACTTTAAAACAAAATACAGTCGTAGGTTGAATACTACAAAGCCCTGATTTTAATAGAATTGTCATTTGTTTTAAGTGTTAAACCTTACAAAAAATGTTAAATTAGCTTTCATTGCTGTTAACCTTTTTTAGAATCAGATATTAAAGTGAAAGAAAAGCAGATTACACTTGAAGAACTTAGAAAAGGATCAGAAAAGGTTCTGAAACAGGTCTACGAAGAACATCGAAGTAAATTTTTAAATTTTGCTCGTAGGTATTCGTTGTCTGAAGAAGCGAACACAGACATTTATCAAGATGCCTATATCATCTTTTACAATAATGTAATGAGTGGCAAAATCGAAAGCTTTACAAGTACTATAGGCACTTATCTTTTTGGAATTGGCAAAAATTTAATTTTTGATAAGATGAAGAAGAATAAAAAAATCATTCGCTCTGAATATGATTTAGCAATAGTCGGTGAAGAAGATGATTTAGTTAGCACCTTAGAAATTGAAGACCAGGGGTTAACCCCAGAACAAGAATTGTTACAGAAACATTTTGGTACGCTTGGTAAAAAATGCCAAGAGTTACTAACTTATTTTTATTACCGGGGGTATACCATTCAAGAGATTATGCTTGCAGAAAATTATAATAGTGAGAATGTGGTCAAAGCTGCTAAATCAAGATGTATGAAATCACTAAGAGAGCGAATAGAAGCTAATACATACGAATGATGGACAAAAATGTTTTACTCTATAACTATTTTTCAAATCAACTGAGCGATGAGCAACAGCTGGTTTTTGATGAGCTATTAGAAACCGATGCTGACTTCAAATCACAATCCGAATTTGAACAGAATTTAAAGCG
>RCNE010001523.1_pt1 | contig 23610 bp, 18 predicted proteins | sample 2041361 | NCBI WGS metagenome assembly RCNE01 (sample SAMN09708229, study PRJNA481090) | Marine sediment metagenome, whole genome shotgun sequencing project. | reverse complement strand
TAACGTTAAAATTTAATTTTCAATAAGTTGTATAAGATTATATAAACTAAATTTTTGCTACTAAATGTAGTATAATAAGTTTTTGATTTTATCGGAAAAATTGGTTATCCGCTTTAATCGAAAAGCGTCGGTTGATCATCACCTTTATCTTTTTTGGTATTATCCGGAAGGTTTTTAGCAGGATTTTTTTCGGTCTTCCCATTGGGCTCTTTTACATCCGAATGTGTTGAATCTTCAATATTTTCTTCATCAACAACTTCCATTTCCTCTACTTTAGGCGGTTCGGGCTCTTCATATGGTAAAGGTGTCAGCCCGTTAATTTCAAGAACTTTATCTTTCGTCAATTGGTTGCCCATTGCGGACATGCCCTTAATCGAAATAAACTCTTCTAGGTTCACAACCCAATTTTCTTTTCGATCTTGTCCTCGTTTTTTACCAAAGACTACCTCTACCATCGGCTTATAATCCGTAGCTATTCTCTCCAGATACGATTTAGGGTGATCGGTAAGCACGTTCTCTTCCCTATCGGGGCTTTCGATTAAAAAGCGTTTTACATAAAATAGCTCCTTTTCACCTTCCCAATAAATTACTGATAAAGGCTTGTTCGGAACCCATTTCTCAAGCACTACAACATCACTATCAAAATGAAGCGTAAGTTCGGGTATCACAGTTTTCACCAAACCATTTTGATTGACAATCAATAGACGATCCTCACTCGTGAATTCACCCATAAACTCGCCTCTTTCATCAATATTCAAACGCTGAACGGCATCGTCGAACCAAAGTTTACGAGGTTTTAATGTAGAAAGGCCTTTTTCCTTTAGTTCGATGCGCTTCACGGAATACTTGGTTACAATGTTGCCCTTTGAGGCCCGACCCTTAATCGTGACATCTGCAAAGTCAATATCCCATTTCAGTTTTTTTATGCTACCTACCTGCCTCAGGTTTACGGCAACAACTTCAGCTTCTCCATTTGGGTTTCCTGAAAAATAGTAAACAACGGTACCTGCCTTACCACTTCCCATATCATAGGCCCTATCGCGTGTCATACTCGTTACATTGAAACGTTTGATGTACGTGGAGCCACCCTTTCCGTCCCTATAGATCATATTGTAGATAGTCCGCTTGTCCTTTTTCTTAAAGACGGCAATATAGATGATACCCTTACCAACAAAAGTCTTCGAATCTACTTTGAAAACCATCATTTTGCCATCTTTGGTAAAAGCAATAATATCGTCAATATCACTACAATCAGTAACATATTCGTCCCTTCGTAACGAGGTGCCTACAAACCCCTCATCACGGTTAACGTAAAGCTTGGTATTTCGGATAACGACTTTTGTAGCTTCGATATCATCGAATGTGCGTATTTCTGATTTCCGCGCTCTCCCTGCCCCATACGTATCTTTCAAATTCTTGAAATAATTGACGGTATATTCGATGAGATGCTCTAAATGATGCTTGACCTGGGCGATTTTTTGTTCGAGATTGTCCAGATTCTGTTGGGCCTTGTCAAGGTCGAACTTAGATATTCGTTTAATACGAATTTCCGTCAACCGCACGATATCATCTTCGGTAACGGCCCTTTTCAAACTTTTGGTAAAAGGTTTTAATCCTTTGTCTATGGCCTCGATTACACCCTTCCACGTCTCTTCGTCCTCAATGTCGCGATAGATGCGGTTCTCAATAAAAATTCGCTCCAAGGAAGCAAAATGCCATTGTTCTTCAAGTTCCGATAATTGTATCTCAAGCTCTTGTTTTAAGAGTTCAACAGTAGCTTCGGTAGAACGTCGTAGCATTTCGGTCACACCGATAAAAAGAGGTTTATTGTCCTCGATAATGCACCCTAAAGGTGAAATAGATGATTCACATGCGGTAAACGCATACAGGGCATCAATGGTTCTGTCCGGGGATATTCCCGATGGAAGATGCACCAAAATTTCGACTTCGGCCGCCGTATTATCTTCGATTTTTTTGATTTTTATCTTGCCCTTATCATTTGCTTTAAGGATAGAATCTATTAAAGAAGAAGTGTTGGTTCCGTAGGGTATCTCACTTATAATCAGTGTGCTTTTTGTATGCTGTGCGATTTTTGCCCGTACGCGAATTTTACCACCGCGCAACCCTTCGTTGTAGTTGGTCACATCAATAATACCAGCCGTAGGAAAGTCGGGAAAAAGCTTGAACCGCTTTCCTTCTAGATGCTTTATGGAGGCATCGATCAGCTCAATGAAGTTATGGGGCATTATTTTGGTGGAAAGACCCACGGCAATACCCTCGGCGCCTTGGGCCAAAAGCAAAGGAAACTTAACTGGAAGGTTTACGGGCTCTTTTTTCCTCCCGTCATATGAAAATTGCCATTCTGTAATTTTTGGGCTAAAAACAACTTCAAGGGCAAATTTTGATAGCCGAGCCTCTATATATCTTGAAGCGGCAGCACGATCTCCGGTTAAAATGTTGCCCCAGTTTCCCTGAGTATCGATCAATAATTCCTTTTGACCGATTTGCACCATGGCATCGGCAATACTCGCATCACCATGCGGATGATACTGCATAGTATGTCCGACCACATTGGCCACCTTATTGTAACGGCCATCATCCAAATCTTTGAGCGAATGCATAATTCTACGTTGCACCGGCTTAAACCCATCTTCGATAGCAGGCACGGCCCGTTCTAAAATTACATAGGAAGCATAATCTAAAAACCAATCTTTATACATGCCCGACACCCGAGTGAGCGCATCATCTTGTGGGTTTTCTTCGCTTGCAGCGGCCACAGACTCATCGGTATTTTGTTCCGGTCCGTCACCATTGGTATTCGAAGCATCGTCGGCAGCTAGGCTTTGTTCACCAGTATCGTTCGCCTCATTATCGGGCAAACCATCCTCGCCGGCCGGTAAATTCAGATCGTCATTTTCTTCCATTTAGAAAGACTCGTGTTTATTAGGCCTGCCTACCGGCAGACAAGTTTATATTTGGTTTTCTTCTATTAAATCGACCTCTACTTTAAGGTTTTCTATAATAAACTCTTGTCTATCGGGCGTGTTCTTGCCCATATAGAACTTCAATAATTGTTCAATCGACATTGCCTTATCGAGCATAACAGGCTCTAAACGGATATCGTCACCAATAAAGTGTTGGAACTCATCAGGCGAGATTTCACCCAAACCTTTAAAACGTGTTATTTCAGGTTTGCCCGAAAGGTTTTTGATGGCATTTCTACGCTCTTCTTCGCTGTAACAGTATATAGTTTCCTTTTTGTTTCGAACCCGGAACAAAGGCGTTTGCAAAATATACAAATGGTTTTCTTTAATCAATTCGGGGAAAAATTGCAGAAAGAAGGTTATCAACAAAAGCCGTATGTGCATACCGTCTACATCGGCATCCGTAGCAATCACGACATTGTTATAGCGTAGGGCTTCCATAGATTCCTCGATATTCAAGGCAGCCTGCAACAAATTGAACTCTTCGTTTTCGTATACGATTTTTTTTGACATCCCATAAGAGTTCAATGGCTTACCGCGTAAACTAAAAACTGCTTGGGTGTTCACATCACGTGATTTTGTGATGGAGCCGGAAGCGGAATCTCCCTCGGTAATAAACAGGGTACTTTCCAAACGTCTGTCGTTTTTCATATCCTCCAAATGAACACGGCAGTCACGCAATTTTTTATTGTGCAGATTTGCCTTTTTAGCTCGATCACGGGCTAACTTACGTATGCCGGAAAGTTCTTTGCGTTCTTTTTCCGCCATCATAATCTTGCGTTGTAATTTATCGGCAGTTCCAGGATTCTTATGTAGGTAATTATCTAAATACTTTCCAACAAAATCATTAATATAGCTTCGTACAGTCGGAAATTTACCTCCCATATCCGTGGAGCCGAGCTTGGTCTTGGTCTGGCTCTCGAAAACAGGCTCCATCACTTTTATCGCAATGGCCGAAATTATAGATTTCCGAACGTCAGATGCATCATAATTTTTTCCATAAAAATCACGGATAGTCTTAACGAGCGCTTCGCGGAAGGCCGACTGATGCGTGCCGCCCTGTGTCGTATGCTGCCCGTTTACAAAAGAATGATACTCTTCGCTGTATTGGGTTTTGCTGTGTGTAATCGCCACTTCGATGTCATCTCCTTTTAAATGGATGACCGGATAAAGCATGTCTTCTATATTGTTATTGTCTTCAAGAAGGTCTTTAAGTCCGTTTTCAGAGTGAAATTTTTCGCCATTAAATATAATAGTCAGTCCAGGGTTGAGATAAACGTAGTTTTTGAGCATCCGCTCTATATACTCGTTGCGGTATTTATACTTTTTGAAGATAGCCTCATCGGGAATGAAGGTCACTTTAGTGCCGCGTCGTCTTGTGGTCTCATCGAGAAGCTCTTCGTTTTTGAGCACTCCGATTTCAAATTCAGCAGATTTCGATTTCCCGTCTCGCGTCGATTCTACCCTAAAAAAAGAGGAAAGCGCATTGACCGCTTTCGTACCAACGCCGTTAAGCCCCACTGATTTTTTAAAAGCCCGAGAATCATACTTTCCGCCCGTGTTCATTTTAGAAACCACATCGACTACTTTCCCTAACGGTATGCCCCGGCCATAGTCACGTACGATAACACGCTCGCCTTGTACCGAAATTTCGATGGTCTTACCCGCTCCCATCACAAATTCATCAATGCAGTTATCGATGGTTTCTTTTAAAAGAATGTAGATGCCGTCGTCTGCTGAGGAACCATCTCCCAATTTTCCGATATACATGCCCGGACGAAGACGGATGTGTTCTTTCCAGTCAAGCGAGCGAATGTTATCTTCGGTATATTGGGAATTATCGGACATATCTCAGGGGTTTCAAAAAAACGTATCGCTAAAGATAATACGACAATTAAGAAGATAAAACCCCTAAAAGTTAAAGTAATTAACAATAAAATGGGCGGTATTGTTGATAGTCCCCTAACTCGCAAATAGGCGAATTAAATATAAGAACGGCGAATCTTGAATATTATGACGACGAAAAGCTAAACCCCGTTTGGGGGTTAGGGCGCGTCATACATTGAACCTAAAGTGCATTACATCGCCATCTTTAACGATGTAATCCTTGCCTTCGACCCGCATCTTACCAGCCTCTTTTACTTTCGTCTCACTACCGAAACTCACATAATCGTCATATGCAATGACCTCGGCCCGTATAAAGCCCTTTTCAAAATCGGTATGGATAACACCGGCCGATTGTGGGGCTGTTGCTCCAACAGGAATCGTCCATGCCCTTACTTCCTTTACCCCAGCGGTAAAATAGGTTTCTAAGTTTAATAGTTTATATGCCCCACGAATGAGTTTTGCAGAACCGGGTTCGTCGAGACCAAGGTCTTCCAAAAACATTAGTCGTTCTTCGTACGTTTCCAATTCGGTAATATCGGCTTCGGTGCCGACTGCCAAAACGACTACCTCCGCGCTCTCGTCGGTTACTGCGGCTTTCACCTTTTCAACATAATCATTTCCTGATACAGCGGATTCCTCATCCACGTTACAGACGTACATTACAGGTTTGTCGGTAATCAATTGCAAAGGTTTTACGAATTCAATTCGTTCATTATTAGTTAATTCGATAGCCCGAACTGAAGTGCCACTTTCTAGTCCGGTTTTAATCTTATTCAAAGTGGCCTCCTCTTTTTGGGCGTCTTTATTGCCCGTTTTCGCAGCACGTTTTACTTTATCAAATTTTTTCTCTACCGTTTCCAAATCTTTTAACTGCAATTCCATGTCTATAGTTTCCTTGTCGCGAATAGGGTCTACAGAACCGTCTACATGAACGATATTATCATTATCAAAGCAGCGCAAGACATGGAGAATGGCATCGGTTTCGCGGATATTCCCCAAAAATTGATTCCCCAGTCCTTCGCCTTTACTTGCTCCTTTAACCAGCCCTGCAATGTCAACGATTTCAACTGTGGCCGGTAACACTCGCTCAGGGTTTACTAGCGATTCAAGTTTCTGTAATCTCGCATCTGGCACGTTGACGACCCCGATATTAGGTTCGATAGTACAAAACGGAAAATTGGCACTTTGTGCCTTGGCATTTGAGAGACAATTAAAAAGAGTGGATTTACCAACGTTGGGCAGTCCTACGATACCTGCTTTCATTATTAGATTTTAGTCGTTGAACAATAGATTTTGGATTTCTCTAATTTGCGTGCAAAGATAGTTTTTACAATTGTAATTAATGATGGACATGCTCTATACCTTTAAATGGTACGAATTCGGCATGCTTATTATAATTTGAGCAATAAATACGTGGATTACGTAATATTTTGATACTTTTTTAACACTTCTATAGATTTATATTATATTTGCCACATTCCAAACTGGAATAAAATGGATATGATTCTGACAAAACCCCAATGGCAGTTATCCAAGTAGATGGATATTGAGCCTATCTTGCCCGGTTCAGAATGTAGTACCACCTTTCTTCTTAAAGGATAATAATCTCCATAGTACGCACTGCATAACACCATCTGTCTTACAACAGATGTGAAGGTGAAAAAGCACCTTTAAAAGACTAAACTCAAATACCCGTTACCGGGTTATTTCTCAAAATGAATATTAACTCAAAATTTTAGTATGAAAAAGAATACAATTACGAATTCCCTACTGGCAACCCTATTATTATGTGGCTATTCAGAAGCTAGGGCAGAGAACACAGAGAAGCCGAACATTGGCTTGCATAAAGAATTATCGATTACACAAAGTGTCGTTACAGGTAATGTAACTGACCAAGACGGATTAGCCCTTGCCGGCGTAAATATTGTTGAAAAAGGTACAACCAACGGAACGACTACCGATTTCGACGGCAACTACGAAATAACTGTGCCTGCCGATGCAACATTAGTATTCAGTTATATAGGCTTCGGCAACGTTGAGGAAAAAGTTTCCGATCGCTCGGTAATCAACGCCACACTCTCTGAAGGTGTACAATTAGAAGAATTTATTGTAGTAGGTTCGCGTACGGCACCGAGAAGTAATGCCGACACGCCGTTACCGGTTGATGTTGTAGGCGTTAAAGAGCTTCAATCTACTGGTCAAGTAACGTTTGACAAAGCTTTACAATATAGAATCCCATCTTTTAATACGGTTCAAACTCCTGTAAACGATGCTACTTCTTTATTAGACCCTTACGAAATACGTAATATGGGTCCGAGTAGAACATTGATATTAATAAACGGGAAGAGAAAGAACTTAAGTGCACTTCTCTATACACAGACTTCTCCCGGTCGCGGTGAAACGGGCGCCGACATTTCTGCCATTCCAACGGATGCCATCAAGAGAGTTGAAATTCTTCGTGATGGAGCTTCTGCGCAGTATGGTTCAGATGCAATTGCCGGTGTTATGAATATTATTTTAAAAGATTCTCCGAACGAAGGTTCAGCGACTCTTCGCTCAGGCATTACTTCTGAAGGAGATGGTGAAATGTTTGGCGTTACTGTAAACAATGGTAGTACTATTGGTGATGATAAGGGCTTTGTGAACTATACCATTGATTTATCAAAAGTAAACCAAGCTAACCGACCAGGTACGGTAAATGCTGCTGGTGAAGCCGCAGATTTCGGGGCCGATATTGCCGATGTGCAAGAATTTTTATCGAGAAGACCCGATGCTGGAAACATAAATGGTTCTCCCGAAACGGCATCAGCAAAATTTTCTTTAAACTTTGGACATGACCTAAGCGAGAATACAACTTTATATGCAAATGCAGCTTATGTTTATAAGGCAGTAAATAGCTTTGCCAATTATAGAACTCCCTATTGGAGAACTGTAGAGGATTTCCCTTACTTAGCGGACTTCTTTCCCGGAAACAATCCGAATAACGCAGGAGGCTATGATGGTTACGTACCTACCTTTGAAGGTTTGTTGAGCGATTATAACGGCACCCTTGGTTTTAAATCTACCATCAACGACTGGAATATCGATGCGAGTTTCACAACCGGTGGGAACACTCAAACATACAAAGTTAACAATACGCACAATCGAAATGTAGTTTATTCTCCTTCAACTTGGGTAGACGCCAATGGTAATGGCGTTATCGATAATGGCGAGGTAACCGAAGGCTCACAGTTGTACAGAGAAAATAGTCAGCAATCATTCGATCCGGGTGGAACTAAATTTTCTCATAACGTTGGCAATATTGATATCTCAAGACTATTATCCGATAAGATTAGTATTGGTTTTGGAGCAGAGTTTAGAACAGAAACTTTTGAAGTAATCGAAGGTGAACTAGCATCGTATGATGGTGGTGGCGCCGATTCATTTGCTGGCGCTTCTCCTCAAAACTCAGGTAAATTCAACCGGTATAATATTGGTGGGTATTTAAGTTTAGATTATGATGTGACTGAAGCTTTTTTATTAAGTGGCACAATAAGAACGGAGAACTACTCTGATTTTGGTAATGCATTTGTATACAAGTTCAGTTCGCGCTACAAAATTAGCGATGCCTTTACGCTAAGAGGATCTATTTCTTCCGGTTTCAGGGCTCCTACCCTACACCAAATTTATACTCAAAAAGCACAGTATAGCTTTGTGCCTGGACAAGGAATACAGGTAGGTGGTTTAATTAATAATGTTTCTACACAGGCAAAATTGTTAGGTATTCCACAATTAGATGCCGAAACCTCGAATAACTTTACAGTAGGTTTTGGGGGTAAAATTGCAAATAAATTCAGCTATACTTTTGATTATTATAACATTGCTGTTAAGGATCGTATTGTATTGAGTACAGAGATTGGCCCTACGGATGCTGGAAATACACCTTTGGATGATATATTGACAAGTAATAATCTTTCTGATGTTAGTTTCTTTGTGAACGCAATCGACACAAAAACTTCAGGTGTGGATGTTGTTCTTAGTTATAAGGGTGTTTCTTTAGGTGCGGGTACTCTTAATTTTAACTTATCAGGGAATTATACCATACAGAATGAACGTGATGGTGCTGTGAAAAACCCCGAACTGGTAGAACAAGCAGGGCAATCAGTTGTGAATGATACACAAGAAGCTTTGTTCTTTACATCGAGACCAAAAACAAAATGGATCTTAGGCATAAACTATGATATCAACAAATTTGGTTTTTCATTGAACAATACGTATTTCGGAAAAACTATGTTTCAACAACAAGGTATGAGTGCTGATTTATTTACAGAATTCACACCAAAAACTGTTACTGATTTGGGTATTAACTATAACGCAACAGAGAAGTTCACAATAGCATTGAATGTAAACAACTTATTTAACGTATTGCCCGAGTGGAGTTTTCAATCTAAAAACGCTGCCGGAAATGCTATTTTAGCCGATCCAGCGCAAGTTCAAAACCAATCAAATTTAATTACGTTCAATCAACGGTATTCGCAAATGACCTATGATGGCTATCACTTTAGCCAATTAGGAACTATGTTTAACCTATCATTGAACTATAAGTTTTAAGATAAATTCAAGAACGATTTGTAAAAAAAGCTGCCTATTTCTAGGCAGCTTTTTTTAGTACTTTAGGTCAATGGAAGATAAAATAGTATTACAAGGAATTATATATGATAAAAAATCATCCTTTCTTAGAGGTACGAGTTTGGCACCCCCATTGATTCGGAAAGCGTACCAAAGTGACTCGGCTAATTACTTTGCTGAAACAGGTATGGAACTACGTCCAGAAATATTCAATGATGTCGGTGATTTTACGATTGACGAATATTTCGACATTGAAAAAATAACCGCTAAGAATTTAGTTATAGACCAACCGTTAATTACTTTGGGGGGTGATCATTCCATCACCTATCCCATCGTGAAGGCATTCCATCAGGTAAATGGGCCAATACAAATACTACATATTGACGCCCATGCAGACCTCTATGAAGAATTTGAAGGAGATAAATATTCCCATGCCTGTCCATTTGCAAGAATCATGGAAAATAAACTGGCCTCCCGACTGGTACAAGTCGGAGTACGGACACTATCTGCACATCAAAGGGAGCAGGCTAAAAAGCTAAATGTTGAGAGTATTGAAATGAAGGATTTTGATATTACCGATCTCCCGGAATTCAGTAATCCTATCTATATATCTCTTGATATCGACGCACTGGATCCCGCATATGCTCCAGGAGTGTCTCACCACGAACCCGGTGGTTTGAGCACAAGACAGGTCATTGACATTATTCAGAAGATTAAGGCTCCCATTATAGGGGCCGATATTGTGGAGTATAACCCGACTAGGGATATTAATGATATGACCGCGATGGTCTGCGCAAAGTTATTAAAGGAGATAAGCGCGACTATTTTGAAAAATAAAAGTAGATTATAAGTACAAGAATAGCCTTATGAACAATTTAATTGGTGAGCAACTATCAAAAGTTTTTGATAAGATGTACCAAGGCTTTATAGATTATGGTGAGGAATATAAATTCTATGCGGCGCTATGTAAATCAAAAAACGCCCAGAACATTCTCGAAATTGGATGTGGAACCGGAAATTTGGCAGCAAGATTCTCCAAAGATTTTCAAGAATACCTTGGTTTGGACTATAGCGAAAATATGCTCGCTTTGGCAAGGCAAAAAAATCCCGAATCAAGTTTCGTTCAAGGCGATATGCGTAATTTTAGTCTTACGAAGAAATTTGATGCAGCGCTTATTACCGGAAGGTCAATAAATTACATATTGACTAATTCCGACTTGCATAGCACCTTTTCCAGCATATTCGGGGCGCTTCATTCAAAAGGGTGTATCATTTTTGATTTCATAGATGCCATACGTTTTATACCTTATATTTCTATAAATCAATGGGTTAAACACGAATCTTTTGTCGAAGGTTCTCATTATAGTAGAGAATCCATTTGGTATTTGGAAAAAGGAATGGAGAACATAATTAACTGGTCGGCCGACTACTACTTAAACGAAGACAACGGCAAAGTGCTTTTGGGAAATGATAGTTCGCTATTCAGGGTTTTTGGAAAGTCGGAAATAACATCTTACCTAGAAGAAAGCGGTTTTAAAGTTTTGAGCGTACAAAATCGTCCTAGCTAGGGTTTCCTCAGAAAGTCAGAATTGAAAGTTGTGCAGTTCTGCGAACTTGACCAGATTCGTTACGAACAGGATTGCGCCTATCCAAGAATGTGAGGTGCCACTGAGCTTTGCCTTTATATTGTTGAGGCCGTAGCCTTGTTTTGCCTGACCGAACTTGCCCTGGATCTGGTTTCGTTCGTTGAACTCCTTTTTCCTTTTCCTCTTTTGATAAACGGTCTCGGGGGGCGTTTCCCCTTTGGTGGAACGGTCATCCTGATGCCCCTTTCACTGCACCAGTTCCTGTTCGCGTTGGTCCCGTAGATCCTGTCCACCTGTATGAGTTCCGGATAATGCCCATATAGTTCGCGGTACGATTCGGCGTGCGGCACCAGGTCCGCGCTCTCGTTGTAGGCGTCCCAGCTCAGGGTCTCGGCCTTTGCGAAACCGTTGGCATGGGCAAGGCCGATCTTCGTGCCGAACTCGACCTTCTTGCCCGCCTTTCCCCTGACGATGGGCCTTACGTACGGCTGGGAGATGCTCACGATCCTGTCCTCGCACCTGTTGGTCCTGTTGGAGTACATCTCCCGCTGCTGGTCGTTGACCGTGCGCACGACCCAGAAGTCCCTCATCGTTCTATGCGGCAACGGGTTTTCTTCCAGCAGGTCCAACATCGTGTCGATACTGCGGATATTCCTGTCAAGGCAGTTCAGGTGGTAGCGGATCGCACTCCTAAGGGTCTTTTTGTTCGCCTGGCGCTTCTTGGACTCTGCAAGGTATTTCTTCCGGGCCACTTCCCTATAGGTCCTTGGCTTGACCTTGAGCTTGTCCCTCAAATGCCCGAAGAGGTCATCGATCATGGATTCCGTCCTTTCCCTGGCCGTATTTAGCAGGCCAAGGTCGTTGGGGTAGGTGATGTTCTGATCGGCGACCGTGGCATCCAGCTTGAGCTTTCCCTTGTTCTTTTTCCCGTCCCCGCCGCCGTGGCATATCGTGGCCAGTACGTCGGAGAAACCGTTGAAGGCATCGTTCCCGAGCCTCTTCCTCCATTCCACGAAAAGGGACGGGGAGAAAAGCGGTTCGGGGGCGAACTCCACCAATCCCAAAAAGAACTGCATGTAGGGGTTCTCCTCGATTATGCGGACCGTTTCATCATCGCTGAGGTTCAGCTTGTGCTTGATCACAAGGCTGCCGATAACGATGCGGGGGTCGATGGCCGTCCTGCCCGTATCGCAGAAGTGCCGCGCATAGATCTTGGCGCATTGGTCCCATGGGAAATGGAACGCCAACCTGATCCAGCGGTTGTCCCGGTTCAGTTTCATTTGGTAAAGATTGCCGAATTCCTCAATTTTGAGTTGGTATTGGGAAGTGTATTGTACCATATGCAAAGTATTTACACGAAATATATAAAATACTTTGCATATTAACATCATGAAATTCAACATAATTTTCTGAATATTAACGGGTTGCAACTGTATGAGGAGACCCTAGCTATGCGTTCGATACTTTTGTGGTCATAACCCAAAGGGCATGAAAAAACCCAAGCTAAGCTTGGGTCAATATGTAGCCTTGAATCTTCGTTCTAGAAATGTATCGGTCTATTATATCAATCTTCAGGATGCATAAACGCTTGCTTTCCTAAAAGCGTCTCTTCGCTCTCGACATGGTCATCATCGGGTACACAACAGTCTACGGGGCATACCGCGGCACATTGAGGTTCCTCGTGAAAACCCATGCATTCTGTGCATTTATCGGGAGAAATATAATAGATTTCGTCGCTAATCGGTTCTTGTACATCATCCGCATTTACGGCCTTGCCGTCGGTTAATACGACATCACCTTTAAGCGATGTTCCATCTGAATATCGCCACTCATCAGCTCCTTCATAAATTGCGGTATTCGGACATTCTGGTTCACAAGCCCCACAATTGATACATTCATCCGTTATTACTATTGCCATAATTTTCTTTTTATGCCTCGATTCTTGCGGTTTCTATTCAATAGAATCTATAAACCGCTAAACACCAATTTTTGGTTGAGTATGTTTACTTTTGCAATTAATTTTGGCGCAAAGGTAAAGCCTAGACCTATTTATCGCAAATATATGAACGACCATCATAAAACATTTATTGCTTTCGTTAAACTTGGTGGCTTTTTTAAAGATTTTTGCGATTTAAAGCCCGTAGAAATTAACTGGTCGCAAAAACTAGAAAGAACTATCACCCTTGCCGGCCATAAAAACGGATGGTTTACCAAAGAAAATATCCTCTTTGCAATGAAAAGTTGGGGAGAACTGCTTACTGAAGACAACCTTGGAAGATGGCTTAATGTATACGATTTAAGTCAAAATCGACCAAAAAAAGTGGCTTTGATTATGGCAGGAAATATTCCTTTGGTCGGTTTCCATGACTTTCTTTCCGTTTTGATAACAGGGAATAGGGCATTGATTAAGCTATCATCAAATGATAATGTATTAATTTCATTTATAAAAGATTACCTTGCTTCAATTGAACCCATATTTGAAGAACTAATTGAGTTTTCCGATGGGAAAATGGAAGGTTTTGATGCCGTCATTGCAACCGGAAGTAACAATACCGCCAGATATTTCGAGCATTATTTTGGTAAGGGACCGAACATCATCCGAAAAAACCGTAATTCAATCGCTGTGCTCACTGGTAAGGAATCTACAGAACAGCTTAAAGCCCTAGGCGAAGATATCTTCCGATATTACGGTCTAGGTTGTAGAAGTGTTTCGAAGGTGTTTGTTCCCGAAGGCTATGATTTTGATGTTTTCTTTAAATCGATATATGCTTATCATCCTATAGTCGAGCAGAACAAATACGCCAATAATTACGATTACAATAAAGCGGTCTACTTGATGTCGGAATTCAAGATATTGGATAATGGGTTTTTGATTCTCAAGGAAGATAAAAGCTACGCATCACCTATAGCATCTCTTTTTTACGAAAGCTACAAAGGTCTTTCCGGTTTGAAAAAACACCTAGAAAATGATAAAAACCAGCTACAATGTATTGTGGCCGGCGGACTCTTTGACAACGAAATACCTTTTGGAAAAACACAAAAGCCTTCCCTCTCCGATTATGCCGACGATATAAACACTGTTGATTTCCTGTTAAAAACCTAACAGAATTTTTAATTTTAAGTAGTTCTATTTTCCTATAAATTCATGACCTTTAACTTCTTCAATTTGAAAAATAACTTCTGAACTAAATTCAGCATATAATGAAAAAACATAATTTTAGTGCCGGGCCCTGCATATTACCACAAGAAGTGCTTCTTAAAGCTTCTGAAGCAGTGATGGATTTTAATAATTCAGGACTTTCGCTTATCGAAATCTCACATCGTAGTAAAGATTTTGTCGAAGCAATGGAAAAAGCACGTCACTTGGCACTTGAGCTTTTAGGTTTAGAAGGAAAAGGCTATAATGCGCTGTTTTTACATGGCGGTGCAAGTCTTGAGTTTCTCATGGTCGCCTACAACCTTTTGGAAACCAAAGCGGGCTACCTAAACACAGGTACTTGGAGCGACAAGGCCATAAAAGAGGCTAAACTATTCGGTGAAGTTATAGAAGTGGGATCTTCCAAAGACGAGAATTACAACTACATTCCTAAGGGATATGCTGTCCCAGAAGGTCTCGATTACCTGCATTTGACCTCGAACAACACTATTTTCGGCACACAGATAAAAAAATTCCCGAAAACTGACGCACCTCTGATCTGCGATATGAGTTCGGATATTTTTTCGAGACAACTCGATTTTTCACAATTCGATTTAATCTACGCCGGGGCACAAAAAAATATGGGTCCAGCGGGTACTACCCTAGTTGTCGTTAAAGAAGATATTTTAGGCAAGGTATCACGAAAAATCCCATCGATGCTCGATTATCAGGTGCACATATCTAAAGATAGTATGTTCAACACTCCTTCAGTATTTGCCGTGTACACATCGATGTTGACTATGGAATGGTTGAAAAACTTAGGTGGAATCGGGGCCATGGAGAAAATCAATGATAAGAAAGCCCAATTAATATATTCCGAGATTGACCTGAACCCGGTATTCAATGGTTTTGCGAATAAAGAAGACCGTTCGAATATGAATGCAACCTTTAACCTTACTGATGAAAAATTAAAAGATACTTTTGATAATCTGGTAAAGGAAGCCGGCATCAACGGCATCAACGGGCACCGTTCCGTGGGCGGCTATAGGGCTTCGATGTACAATGCATTATCACTTGAAAGTGTAGGAGTGCTTGTCGATGTAATGAGCGAAATGGAAAGAAAAGGATAGTACGGCAACAAGCAGTTACAGCGAACCATAGCCGTATACGTCAGTAGACTCCGACGCGTACCAAATAACCTAAATACGTATTAGTATAATGAAAATATTAGCAAACGACGGAATAGCACAATCTGGTATTGATGCCCTTGAAAAATCGGGTTTCGAAATTATTACTACCACCGTTGCACAAGAGCAATTACAGAAGTATATCAATGAGAACCAAATTGTTGGTTTATTGGTACGCAGTGCCACCAAAGTACGTAAAGATCTTATAGATGGTTGCCCTTGTTTGAAACTCATCGGCCGTGGCGGTGTAGGCATGGATAATATCGATGTAGCGTATGCCAAGGAGAAAGGTCTTCACGTCATTAATACCCCTGCAGCTTCTTCAGAATCGGTCGCAGAGCTTGTATTCGCCCATTTATTCGGAGGGGTACGTTTTCTATATGATTCCAATCGAAACATGCCGCTTGATGGCGATAACAAGTTCAAACAATTAAAAAAATCTTATGCCGGTGGCACCGAACTTCGGGGCAAGACACTCGGGGTAATTGGTTTTGGCAGAATTGGAAGGGCAACGGCCAAAGTTGCTTTGGGAATTGGAATGAAAGTTGTCTATTTCGACCCCTTTATGGAGAAGGCTTCCGTTGAAGTATCATTTTTTGATGGCCAATCTGTTTCTTTTGATTTTGAATCGCAAAGCAAGGAAGTAGTTATTGCTTCTTCCGATTTTATCACGTTACATGTTCCTGCCCAAAAAGAATATGTTATTGGGAAAATGGAATTGGAATCGATGAAAGATGGTGTAGGTATCGTAAATGCCGCTCGCGGTGGTGTTTTAGATGAAGTCGCTTTGATCGAAGCACTCGAAAACGGGAAAGTTGGCTTTGCTGGGTTAGATGTCTTTGAATCGGAACCCTCACCGGAAATAAAAATACTGATGCATCCCAATATCTCATTGACACCGCATATTGGTGCGGCAACAGGTGAAGCGCAAGACCGTATTGGCAACGAGCTGGCTACTCAAATCATTGCGCTTTTAAAATAACAATCAAGGTTAGAACTCTTTTTAAAAGCTACATGTTCAATTTCCGAGAATTGACACGATAAGGGCTTATCTCATAGCCTCTTATAGCCTATTCCTGCTTTTATTTTCCCTTCGTGAAAAGGCCATAAAAGCAATCTTTTTTGTACATTGTAATTCAACTATTTAAACACTACAAAAGATGTCAGGATTATTAGATTTACTAGGAAGCCCTATGGGCAAACAATTAATAAGTGGGGTTGCAAGTCAAACTGGTCAATCGACCGATCAAACGGGTAGCGTATTGAGTATGGCACTTCCTGTTTTAATGGGAGCGATGAAAAAGAACGCGGCTACACCGGAAGGTGCAGATGGTCTAATGAATGCCCTATCGGGAGGAAAACATGACGGTGGACTTTTAGACAATCTAGGCGGTCTTTTTGGTGGCGGTGTTGAACAGTCCGTTATGGACGATGGCGCAGGTATTTTAGGTCACGTATTAGGAGGTAAACAACCACAAGTTGAAAACGCACTAAGTTCAAAATCAGGTATGGATGCTGGCACGATTAGCACTATTCTCAAAGTTGCTGCCCCTCTTCTTATGAGTTACTTAGGAAAACAAACACAACAACAGAATGTTTCTGAAGCAAGCGGATTGGGAGACATGTTAGGTGGTCTATTGGGGGGCTCTGACGGAGGTCAACAGCAACAATCACTAATTGAATCTTTTTTAGATTCTGATGGAGACGGAAGTATTCTTGATGACGTTGCCTCAATGGCACTTGGAGGTCAAAAGGGTGGCCTTGGAGGACTCTTAGGAGGACTTTTTGGAAAGTAAATTACCAGAGAACATTTACTGTTAAATATTGAAAGTCGTTTGTATAACCAAACGGCTTTTTTCTGTATATTCTTGGTATAAAATTTGCTGTCTTAAATTAAAAATCAGAGCTATGAAAAAGATGTTTTTACTATTTGGAGGGCTTATATTTTTTATAATGTTGGCCGGATCCAGCTGTTCTGGCACAAAAAAAGCGGTTGATATAACCGACGAAGAAAAAATGGCTTTCGCGAAAAACGGAAGCGATACCGTTAAAATAGCGAGTGACAGTACGGAATATGAGATTATTATTATTGAACCAGGATTCAATTTTTGGCTCCAAAGTATAGCAAGACCAGAGGGTTACTATTCGCTATCGTTTTTAGAAAACCGAAATCAAATTTTTGTCATGAATTATAATCAAAGGGTAATGCAACCCTTGCGTTACGGTACGGATTTGTATATGTTACAAATAGATTATAACCCAAGTACCGATTACGGCTACGAAGTCAACTACAAGCTTTACAACTATTTTATTTATTTTCAGCGCAGGTATAATCAGCGGCTTGGGCCTTTTGTCCCGAGAATATGATTGTCTATATTTGTAGGCTTTAAGTGTTATGGAAAAACTAAAAAAACGTTGGGGCATAGACTCTAATTTTCAGATTGTAATAATTTTTATTGTATTTGCCGTTACAGGCTCCACGGCTGCAAAGTTGGCTGCACCGATTACCGAATTTATCGGATTGGGACAGGAAACAACCAGTACTTGGCTCTATTGGACAGTCAGAATCTTGCTTATTTTTCCAATCTACCAAGTACTTTTGGTCGCTTTCGGATGGCTTTTTGGTCAATTTCGTTTTTTCTGGAATTTTGAAAAGAAAATGATCAATCGCCTAGGATTAGGCTTCTTGTTAAAATAATTTACAATTCTTTAACAGAAACCTTTCATTTCATTAATTTTGTAATGTGAACTGGCAAAACAAATACATATCATCTTTGATTTGCATCTTCTTGATTATTTGCATTCTTGCGCCTTCGGTAACCAAACTTTCCCATGCGCTTTACGAACATCAGTATTTGCAATGTGACGATGCGAACGCATTGCATATTCACGAAGTAGAGTTCGATTGCGACTTCCAAAAGTTTCAGCTTTCCCCGCAGTTTTCACCTTCCTTTTTTTCGTTTTCGGAATATCATCCTTTAAAAAATCAACAAAAAAACTTTAATCTTTATTTCTTTCTTAGCAAATATCAAAAACTTCATTTCGCTCTAAGAGGTCCTCCCTATATTTCATAATTAGTACGATTTAATAGCTATTTATTAAAGTATTACTTTAAATCATTTTTTATGAAACGTATATGTTACACGTTGCTTTTTGCAATGCTCGGGTTCTATGGTCGTTCCCAAAATTCACTTGAGGGCATTATCAAAGACGCCAACCAGGACTCCGTCTTAGAAAGCGTCGATATTTATTTTCCCAAACTAGAAAAAGGCGCTGTTAGCGATAAAAGCGGGAAATTTAGGATAAACGGATTACCCACGGGAAACTACAAAATTGTAGTTTCCTATATTGGCTACCTGACCTATTCTAAAACAATTTTTCTTAAAGTGGGGGTAAATCCGTTCGATATATCCCTATTCCCCAGTGCTATTGAAATGGAGGAAGTTATTGTTTCGACTCCATTTCACAAACTTCAACGTGAAAACGTGATGAAAGTAGAACGTGCCGACATTAGTGATCTGCAATCGAAGGGCGCAGTTACCTTGTCCGATGGCATTACGAACATACCAGGCGTAGAGAGCGTCTCTACAGGTTTGGGCATAGGAAAACCCGTAATACGAGGCCTTAGCTCCAATCGTGTTTTGGTGTATACGCAAGGAGTGCGCTTAGAAAACCAACAATTTGGAGATGAGCACGGTCTGGGAGTCAGTGCTGCTGGTATTGAAAGTGTTGAGGTCATAAAAGGGCCTGCCTCCCTACTTTATGGCTCTGATGCCTTGGGTGGTGTGCTGTATTTAAATCCGGAGAAGTTCGCGATGTCCGAACAAACGGAAGGAGATGTCAATTTGGATTATTTTTCCAATACGAACGGTTTCGGTGCAAATGCCGGAATAAAATCATCTGGAGAAAAATTCAGATATTTAGTTCGAGGAAGTTTTGCAAACCATTCGGACTATCAGACAGGTAACGACCTTGGTGTTACCAACTCCCGATTCGGTGAATACGACCTCAAAGCTGGCATCGGCTATCAGGCCACCACGTTTAAGACCGAACTGAGGTACAATTATAATAATTTGAAATTGGGAATTCCTGAAGAAATCGGGGCGCAAACCAATGAGCGAACACCTGATTCTCCTTCTCAACAAATCAATAATCATATTTTAAGTTCAAAAACGAACTTATTTTTCGAAAATTCCAGTCTGGAAACTATCCTTGGTTATACATTTAATAATCGAAAGGAATTCGAGGAAGGTGAAGAAGGGGCAGCTTTAGACATGAACCTTTCAACGCTTAACTATAACATACAGTACAGCCTACCAAAATGGGGCAACTGGGAAACCATAGTCGGCGTTCAAGGCATGCACCAGACCAACACCAACTTTGGCGAAGAAGTATTGATTCCCGATGCTACTACAAACGATATTGGCCTGTTAGGTACTTCTCACCTTCATTTTAAAAATGAAAGTGACCTGCAATTAGGGTTACGGTACGACCGTCGTTCCATCAATAGTAAAGAAAACGGTGTTTTAGGGGATGAAGGCTATATTTTAGCGCTCAATAGAGAATTCAATAGTTTAAATGCTGCAATAGGCTATAGATGGGAGTTTTTAAAAAATGTAACAGGTAGAATAAATTTGGCATCCGGGTTTCGAGCTCCTAACTTGGCAGAGCTGACGTCGAACGGTGTACATGAAGGAACGAACCGTTACGAAATCGGGAATCGTGACCTAGCCAATGAGCAAAACGTGCAGAGCGATCTATCATTCGAATACAAAAACGAACATATAGAACTATATATCAACGGATTCTACAATGTAATCGATGACTATATTTTTATCGAGCCCAATGGGGAAATGGTGGACGACGATGCCGTTTTTCTCTATCAACAGCAAGATGCTAAACTTTATGGAGGTGAAATAGGACTACACATCCACCCCCATCCGTTGGATTGGTTGCATATTGAAAGTAGTTTTGAAACCGTGACGGGAAAATCGGAAGATGGTCAGTTCCTACCACTTATTCCTGCGAATACTATTACCAATACCCTTCGGACCGAGTTCGCCAAAAAAGCGGAATGGTTGGAGAGCAGTTATGCTTTCATTACCTTAAAATCTGTATTCGAACAAAGTAATGTAAGTGCTTTTGAAACACCTACCGATGGCTATAGCCTATTAAATATAGGTCTGGGTGGTAGAATTCTAGCGTTCAAACAACCTATTGATGTAGGCTTAAGCGGAAATAATATTTTGAACAAAGATTATGTTTCACATTTATCTCGCTTAAAAAGCGATGGAATTTCAAACATTGGTCGGAACATAAATCTTGGGATAAGAATTCCATTATAAAACGTAATAGATAACTGTAAAAGGCATAAAGAAATTTTTAATTCTGCTGATGAACATTACCGAAATCTCTGCGCCCTTTCGGTCAGACCTTTTTTCGTTTCGAGTTTCTGAAACCATAGAATAGCTGACCAAAAAAGCTTTTTGGAATTTCGGTATCGCCTTTAAAACCCAATGGAACATTGCCACTGTCTTCAGGAATATAGTATGTTTTAAAGATATAATCCCATAGGCTTAAGCTGATGCCGTAATTTATACCATACCTGCCTTCGGGCACTTTATAGGCATGATGGTACAAGTGCATTACTGGATTATTGAACACATATTTAAGAGGCCCCCAAGTCAATTTGATATTTGCATGATTAAGATGTCCGATAGCAATAGCCAAAAAATGCACTATATAGGCCTGTTCGGGTTCAAAACCACCCAAAATCATGATTGCAAATGTTTTTAGGGGCTTGTACAGCACATTTTCCATCCAATGGTAGCGCATATGAGCGGCAAACCCCATTTCTTTTACGCTGTGATGTATTTTATGGAATTGCCAAAGAAACTCATATCTATGAAGTAGTACATGCGTGAACCATTGTACAAAATCCAAGACAACGAAAAAGACCAATAACTGTGCCCAGAAAGGAAAGTTTCGAAGGTTTAAAATAGATAAACTTTCTATAGAGATTCCAATATCTAAAAACAACAATTCCAACACTTTATAAAATCCACTTATAACTATAGTGAAGATGAAAAAGTTAAAAAATACGTAAAACGCATCGAGCCAGAAATCCTTTCTGAAAATAGCTTGATTCTTACGCCATGGAAACAGAATTTCTAAACCCCAAACCAATAAAGAAAGTATGAAAATGCCCCAAAAATAATTGGTATACCAGGGCACTTCGAATAACACGGATTTCCATGTCCAATCTACAGCTCCCGTGAAAGCGTTTAGAAATGCATCAAAATATTTTTTCAAAATACAATATTTTCTTTTCGAGTAGTCGTTAAAAAATACTATTCCTTAAGGTCGTACCATTCAATATTCGACAAAACAGTTCTCCTGCCCTTTTTGGTCTGAGGGTAGTTTGTTACCAGATAATTCACAATGATGTCTTCGTTTTCCCCTAAATCCCATAAATTCTGGGTTTCTTGCATCCATCGTATAGTGGCATGCCAACGCTCCGAGCTCATCCGGTTTTGCATAACCAATTTGGCCGAATGGCAGGTAGTACAGTTGTTTACGGTTTCCTGAAGTCCTGGAGCATCAACGAGTCCAGTACGTGCGTGTATCCCGTTTTCGATACGATTGGGGTCTTTCTCTGAAATTTCAAGGTATTCTTCAGTTTGAGGGCTTTCTTCCTTAAGATAAAAAACCACCACGGCCGCACTAAACGCAAGGGCGCAGACGACAATTAAAAGGCGATAGATTTGCCTTGATTTTTTCCGGAATGTTTTAGGATCCGTCATTTAGGTGATTTTAACTGCAATCCGATGGCAGGCATTATTCAAATATCCTTTGGGGTTCCAACCAGGTAAAAGCATAGGTTGCGTAGCTCCTTTTGAATCGGTAGCCCTTGCCCAAACTTCATAATAGCCTTTCTTTGGAAAATTTACAGTTGCCATAAAATGTTGCCATGCCAATCGATTTACCGGTTTATCTACAGAACAGCTTTTCCAAGTAGCTCCAAAATTGATGGAATACTCCATTTTTGACACTTCCAGTTCCCCTGCCCATGCATGTCCGCGGATATTCAGTTTTTTTCCCTCCGGAAGCATCGCCCCTGATTTCGGATACGTTATTAATGATTTTACGGGCATCGATTCGATGATGCACATATCTTCATCCGCCACTTTTTCACCTGGCGCAACGGTACTACATGGAACTCGATAGGAAGTGCCATGCATTTTTTCCCCATCGTGCACTATATTTCGCACGCTAATACGATTGACCCATTTTCCGGAAACAGAAGCTGGCCATCCACCGGCCACCAATCGCAACGGATACCCATGTACTAATGGAATGTCATTGCCGTTCATTTGAAAAGATAAAAGGGTTTCATCTTGGAGCGCTTTGGCCATTGGAGCGCCACGAGATATCGGTTCTTTTTCAGGATTTCTACTCAAATGTGTGTCGACAGCGTGGTAACCGATATATAAGGCATCATCTTTTATACCTGCGTCTTCAAGAACGTCGCGTAATCGTACTCCCGTCCATGTCGCACAGGAAACGGCTCCTATCGTCCATTGATTTCCCTTTGCTGGTGGGTCAAATTCACTGCGACCGTTACCTCCACATTCCAATGTTAGCTGATAGGTGTAGTGTTTAAACTTTGACTTCAATTCTTGAATCGTATACGATTTGTTATTGGTAACTGACTCGCCATCAATAGTTAGCATCCACGTATCAATATCTATTTTATCGGGAATTAAACCGTTATTACGAATAAACATGCTTTTATTGGGAGTTACCTTATCATCTAAGAGGTGAGCCTGTGCTTCAAGGTTCCATGGTTTGTCATTAAGAACGACCATTTCGGTATCCTTATTAAACATTTTGAAAGGGTCAGGGTCCTGTAATGCTAATGGCATATAATTGTGAGGCATCTTTAAACCGTATACGATTTCTGTACCGATGACACTTGCCAAAGTAGCTAGAGTTGTTCTTTTTACAAAATTACGTCGTTTCATACACAGTTTATTGCTTCTGTAAAGTTAGAAATATTTGATTTTACTTTTGGTAACAATCGTTACTTTCCTATTATTTTGAGGTTGTTTTACAAGGTTATGTTTTAGAAAATTGTGGAATCATTAATTCTTGGTAATTTTTCTCTATCGAGCTATATGCCCTGATCGCAAGGACATTCCCTACCGCACACTTGGCCAGTT
>RCNE010000393.1_pt1 | contig 23612 bp, 24 predicted proteins | sample 2041361 | NCBI WGS metagenome assembly RCNE01 (sample SAMN09708229, study PRJNA481090) | Marine sediment metagenome, whole genome shotgun sequencing project. | reverse complement strand
TATTACGATCCGTATCCGCATATCAAAGGGGCGGTAGCTGTGTAATTATTAAATAATTTTATCTCCGCGCATAAATTCCTATATTTAAATGAAAAAATTGCGTTATGCTCGTTACCGAGACACTCCTGGACACATTCCTCATCACCAGAAAAGAAAGTGAAACCATATGTACCCCTCTAGAAATTGAGGACTATGTGGTTCAGCCCATAGAAGATGTTTCCCCGCCTAAATGGCATCTTGGACATACAACCTGGTTCTTTGAAGAGTTTCTGTTAAAACCTTATTTAAAGGATTATAAAGTTTACGATGAAGACTTTTCATTTGTATTCAACAGCTATTATGAAACTGTGGGGAAAAGAGTCATCCGCTCGGACCGTGGCAACCTGTCAAGGCCATCAGTCCAAAAGGTATATACCTATAGAAATTATGTAACCAATGCTATTAAAACACTTTTGGATACAGAATCAAACGAGAAACTACTTAACCTTTTAGAAATTGGTATACAGCACGAAAAGCAGCATCAGGAACTGTTATTAACAGATATCAAATACATTTTAGGTAATAATCCACTTTTACCAGCCTATATAGATTCAATTAATGAACATAGGGTAGAAAGTCACCAACAGGATTGGGTTTCAATTGATGCGGGTATATATGAAATTGGCCACGGCCTGGATAATTTTTGCTTTGACAATGAATTAGGAAGACATAAGGTTTATTTGCATGCCTACGAAATTTCAAATAAACTTATAACCAATAAGGAATATTTGGAATTTATTAATGACGGCGGTTATAATTCTTTTGAATTATGGCATGCCGAAGGATGGGATTGGGTTTGCAAAAATCAAATTTCTTCCCCCCTATACTGGCATAATATTAACAGAGAATGGCATAACTATACGCTTGAAGGACTACAAAATATTAGTCCAAATACTCCAGTTTCTCATCTTTCCTATTTTGAGGCCTTTGCCTTTGCACAATGGAAAGGCTGCCGTGTGCCAACTGAATTTGAATGGGAAGTAGCACAGAAATATTTCCAATGGGGCGACCGATGGGAATGGACAGAAAGTGCATACCTGCCTTACCCTGGCTATCAGAAAGAAGAGGGGGCATTGGGTGAGTATAATGGCAAATTTATGGTGAGTCAGAAAGTCCTTCGGGGAGGATCTTTCGCCACGCCCTCTAATCATACGCGCCCTACTTACCGTAATTTTTTTCACCCCCATCTAAGATGGCAATATACCGGGTTAAGGTTGGCCAAATAAATACGACAAAAGCATCATGCAACAAAAAACCACATTGATTTCAACGTCTGAATTCCATAAAGATGTCTATAAAGGATTGACTGATTTTCCTAAACATATATCTTCAAAATATTTCTATGATGCAAAAGGAGATAAGTTGTTTCAGGAAATTATGGACATGCCAGAATATTATCTGACAAATAGCGAGTATAAAATTCTTGATACGTTTAAAGATGAAATATGCCGGGTCTTTTTTAAAGATTCAAAGGAATTCGACCTAATTGAACTTGGCGCAGGAGATGGAAAGAAAACCAAAATTCTGTTAAGGCAGCTTGTGGCTGAGGGGGTTCCCTTTCAGTATGTCGCAATAGATATTAGCGAGAATGCGCTGAATCAACTTGAGGAGTCAATAAGCAATGAACTTCCATCGGTAAATGTAAAGTCCTTCCAGGGAACGTATTTTGAAACCCTTGAACAACTCTGCACAATGCAATACAAGAGGAAGGTTATTATGTTTCTGGGCTCAAATATTGGTAATTTACTTCATCCACAGGCGGTGGAGTTTTTGATGAGTATACAAGAATTAATGAATGACGATGATCTTTTATTTATTGGCTTTGATCAAAAAAAAGATCCGCAGACCATCATAAATGCCTATAATGATAATGCAGGGGTTACCGAAAGATTTAATAAAAATTTGTTGGCGAGAATAAACAGTGAGTTGGATGCCAATTTTGATCTCGATAAGTTCTTACATTGGGAAGTCTATGATCCAGAGACAGGTACTGCTAAAAGTTATTTGGTATCCAAGGAAAATCAAACAATTCATATTAATGGGCTTGATCTTGCTGTAACTTTTAATGCATGGGAAACTATACACACAGAAATTTCTCAAAAATATGACGACGATATAGTTACATGGTTAGCTGATAAAGCCGGAATGAAGATAAGCGGAATTTTTAGTGATGAGAATAGATTTTATAAAAACTATATTTTAAAAAAATAATTATGAAAGCCATTTGGAATAATACAATTATTGCTGAGAGTAACGATACAATTGTAGTTGAGAATAATCACTACTTTCCAGCTGAAAGCATTAAAAAAGAATATTTTAAACCGAGCACAACACAAAGCACATGCCCGTGGAAAGGTTTAGCCTCATATTATACCCTGGAAGTTAACGGAGCGGAAAACAAAGATGCGGCTTGGTACTATCCTGAGATCAGCGAACTGGCAAAACAAATAAAGGGCTCAGTAGCTTTTTGGAAGGGCGTAGAAATAGTTGAATAAAAAAACCGGGATGTCCTATGAACATCCCGGTATCTTTAATCCTAATTGTTAATTACAGATCTAATACAGCATTTTCTGAACCAGCGAATTCATTCCACTGGTAACGGTCTGCTTCTGTTTCATTAACATAATTTCCATCTACCAGGTATCTAAACTCGTAAGTATTTTCCTTAGGTAAATCAAACGTTCCTTTAAAAGTTCCGTTTTTTAATTTTTTCAACATGCTCCCTTTAGGATTCCAATTATTGAAATCTCCGACTACAGCAACTTTTTTTGCATCCTCAGCAGGTACTGTAAATGTAACTTTGCATATCGGCTTTGTTTTTAAATATTGTTTTGCAATTGACATAATTTTTTAATTTTTGTGATTACGCTGCAAAAATAATACATTAAATCCTTCATCTCCAATGACTAATATCATATTTATTAATTTCTTAAAATATTATCGCATTTTAGTTCACTTTAGTAAAAATTGAGTGGTTTTTTTTTCAAGTAGGTAATTACTACAACATTTTTTTAATGATCTCTAAAATGGAATCTATGTCTTCATCAGTATTATAGTAATGAAAACTAAGTCGGATACCTTCTCCACGTCTGGAGCAGACTACATTTTCTTCCATTAAATGGTTGAATAACACATTACTACCTTTAATGTTAAAAATGGTGCTATGCTGATTTCTTTGGCTAACATCTTTATTTATCACACCTAATTCGTCAAAACCCTTACTAGCCTTTTTACTTAAATTCTCGTTATGAGCAGAAATTTCTTTCATCCCTATATCGTTCAATATTCCCAGTGCACATTTCAGGCTTCCAAAATTTAGACTATCCAGATGTCCTGGCTCAAAGTTTTTATTAAAGGGTATAGTATTCTTTGCGGTGAGAACCGCACTAGCGGAATTGAATCCAGTAGTTTTAATTTTGAATCTTCTTTTGGCTGAATCTTTAAATAACATAAATCCATTACCCGTTCCTGCCAACAGCCATTTATATCCACTCGCCCCTAATACATCGATCCCCGAGTTTTCAAAGTCCATCGCAAAAGCCCCGCAAAATTGTGTGCCGTCTGCAATGATAAGAAGTTGTGGGAATTCATTCTTTAATGATTTTAAGAAATCCAGGTCCACACGTATGCCGTTTATCCATTGAACTAAGCTAAGAGCTAATACCGTTATGGCATTAGTCCTGACTTTTTCTAAAATATTCTTTTCTAACTTTTCATCTATTTTAGCATAAGAAATTTCAAAACCCCGACTTTCAAAAGGCCAATTAACAGAAGGGTAGTCATTTTCAAGTAGCAATATATGTTCTCCACTATCTAGGCCTTCCAGAAGTATATTTAGCCCTAAGGAAAAATTTGGAACCAAGGCCACCAGATCCCTCTTACAGTTAAAAAACTTTCCAACCATTTCCCTTGTTTCGCTTATTAAGCCTAAACTCTCAATTTTCATCGAACTACCCCCAATTAGATAATCCAAATCATGATTTTGACGCCACTCCAAAAGTTCATCGCTTAAAAGTCCATATGCGGCCGTATTTGCATAAATACAATGATTCAGAACAGGATATGATTTTCTATTATTTAGAATCATTGATAGTTATTGTAATTTTTGATTTACTGTATCTTTGTATCTAAAGATAACTATTAGAATGTTTTCCAAAAATAAAAGTGAGGCCATTGTAGATAGAGAACAGCATGAACAGCTGGAGTATGCACATAAACGAATTAAGCAAAAAAAAAACCTATACGTTCATTTTATACTATTTATTATAGGGAGTGTATTTCTTATTTTGATCAACAAAATATTAAAATACGGTGAGGAATATAACTGGTTTATATGGGCTATTACTTTCTGGGCTTTCTTGTTTGTTGTCCATATAGTAAATGTCTATGTCACACAAAAATTTATGGGGATTGACTGGGAACGTGAACAGCGTGAAATATTAATCGCAAAACAAAGACAGCGTATAAAGGAACTTCAAAACGAAATTGAAACCGATTTTCCGATGACTAATTATAAAAAAAAAGATTAGTGGGTAAAATTATTATGATAGCTGCCATTGGAAAGAATAATGCCTTAGGAAAGGATAATGATCTTCTCTGGCACCTTCCAAACGATTTTAAACGTTTTAAGCAATTAACAACTGGTCATAAAATTATAATGGGCAGGAAAACATTTGAAAGTTTTCCAAAACCACTTCCAAATCGGACGCATATAATTATTACACGAGACAGCAATTACAATCTGGATTTGCCCTCATGTACTGTGGTTCATTCTATGGATGAAGCTTTGAAACTTGTTCATGATGATAACATATCCTATATTATAGGTGGTGGAGAAATCTATGATTTGGGGATGCCTCATGCCGATGTCCTGGAAATCACCAGAGTCCATGAAACTTTTGAAGCTGATACCTATTTTCCGGAAATAGATGAAAAAATATGGAAACGGACCAAGGAGGAATTTCACTCAAGTGATGAAAGACATAATTACAACTTTACGTATCTCACTTACCAAAGACGGACACTATAGGGAAAAGCTAAAATTTCCAATTTTACCTTCGTATAAAACATATTAATTGCCAGGGATAAAGTTTATTTTGCCGGCAGTAGCTTCAAAAATTTAGATATGCAATTTGCTTTATTTCATCAACATCTTTCAGAAAAGAAGTTAAGATCTCTGTATCCTTATTGCTATAAAACTGAATATTGCCAGGAGTTTTTTTAAGATTTTGGAGGTTTTCTTTTATCAGAACCGCCATGGTTTGTTTTGCCACAGCTGCGCCACAATCGATTATGTTCACATGAGGTGGTAATAATTCCCTTAAAACAGGAATTAAATAAGGATAATGTGTACACCCCAAAACAATATGATCGATATTTGCTTCGAGCATAGGCTTAATATAGCTAACCAATAATTGTCTTGTCTCAGTAGAATTTATTTTTCCAGCTTCAATCAATGGAACAAGGCCAATACCTTCCTTTTCAACAATAGTTATTTCGCCCGCATGATCCTTTGAGGTTTTTAAAAAGAGACTGCTGCTTAGAGTTCCTTTTGTTGCCAATAATCCCACCGTTCCTGTTCCGGAATTAAGAGCCGCCGGTTTAATAGCTGGCTCAATACCTATAAAAGGGATCTTATAGTTTTCTCGTAAAATTGATATTGCATTAGTGGTAGCTGTATTGCAGGCAACAACAATGAGTTTACAGCCTCTTGCCAACAAAAGTTCAGTATTCTTAACACTTAAAGCAATTATTTCTTCTCTGGTTTTTTGACCATAAGGTGCATTCTTACTATCTGCCAGATAAATAGTATTCTCATAAGGCAACAGAGCATGTATTTCCTTCCATATGGAAGTACCTCCCACTCCCGAATCAAAAATACCTATGGGTTTTGCATTCATGTAAAATGCGGTTTAGTATAAATAATTTTCGATAACAAAGTTATACATTCCTAAAACAAGCATTCAGTACCCAATAAGGTATTATAAAACAACATTCTCCCAGTTTCTCTATTAGTACTAGATTGCCTGCTAATTGGTTGTTGATCATAGAAGAATTGAGGTTTACTTATCTTAAAAAAAAACTGTCCTTAGCAGGACAGTTTTAATGTAAAGTTGAAAAAATTAAAAATTAAAATCCTAATTCCTGTTTTACTTCGGCTAAAAGATCCTTTCCATTTGCAACAATTAATCCACCGCCCTGGGTAGCATCTACCACATAATCATAGCCCTGAGTAGCGGCTACTTTTTCTATGGCTGCTTTTGCCTTTATAGAAATGGGCTCAAATAATTCTGCTTGCTTTTTAGCTAATTCCTGTTGTGCCGCTTGTTGCGCGTCCCCAATATTTTTTTCAAAACCCTGAAGTTCCTGAGCTCTTTTTTGATTCTCTTCTTCAGATTTTGTAGTAGCTTCATTGGAGTACTGAGTATATTTATTCTTTAGCTCCGTCATAGAACTTTCAATATCTGCCCTGTATGTTTCCTGTAATTTTTGTAGCTCTGCCTGCGCGGCTATCATTTCTGGCATCTCACCCAATAATTCTGTTACATTGATATGAGCGATTGTGCTTTGTGCATTTACAAAACTAGTAGCGGCTACTAATAAAACTATGGCTATTGCTACTTTTTTAAACTGTTTCATGATTTCTGAATTTACTATTTGAATGTTAATTTAATTAATTTCGAGTTTTAGTTTTTAGTGTCTTCGTTCTTTTCAATTATTTGTTTTCTTTCTTCTTCTTTTTCTTTCTTCTTAGCATCCCGTTCTTCTAATAATTTCTTTCTTCTATCTTCATAAGCTTTTTTACGCTCTTCTCTTATTTTAAGTTGTTCTTCCCTCCGTTCCTCGGCAGTTTTGATTCTTGTTTCTTCCGCCTGTTTTGCCATTGCCTGTCTCTCGAGAAGGGCATCACTTATTTCCTCTTCTTCCGGATCGCCTTCAAAGGTTTCTAACTGGCTTTTGGTCTTCGCCTTTGCTTTTGGTGCACTAACCTTCCTGGTCCGCGCTATTCCCCTCAACACTAATTCACTTATGTCATGTCTTTTTTGGGAGTACAACATTACAACATCCGCCGATTTATCAAAAATAAAATCGTACTTTTTATTTGATCCAATTTTTTGTACTTCATTAAAAACCTGATCCTGTATAGGCTGAATTAACCTTTTCTTTTGCAGAACCAAATCTCCATTAGGTCCAAATCGATTTTGCTGGTATTCAATCATTTCCTTTTCCAGAATTTGAATTTCTTCCTCTCGTTCAAGGATAAGTTCATTTGTCAACAACACTTTTTCTGCCATCAAATCCTTCTTCATTTGATCCACTTCACTTTGCTTCTGCTCAATTTCTATTTTCCATCGTTGGACTTTATTTGCCAACTGCTCGCTTGCATCTCTGTATTCTTCAACATTTTCAAGAATATACTCCATGTCTACGTAACCTATTCTTACACCCCGTTGCGAAAATGTGTTAGACCAAAGCAATAGACCTACAACTACTAAAAGAACTTTTGTCTTCATCATTTAATTCGTTTTATAACATAGAAAATATCGTGCCAAAAATACTAATTATTTTAAAATGAGTGGATTACCCTAAAGTATTATTGGAAATAATTTCTGGATTAGAACTGTTGTCCTATAATAAAGTGCGTTTGCCATCCGCTTGGACCAGTGCCTAAAGACTGAGGTCGATCATCTTCATCAAAACCATAACCAAAGTCAATTCCCAATAAACCAAAGGCAGGCATAAATATCCGGACACCCGCTCCGGCCGATCGTTTTAAGAGAAACGGATTATATTCCTGAAAATTGTTGAAATTATTTCCTGCTGCTAAAAAAGTTAAGGCATATATAGATGCTGAAGGCTTTAATGTTAAGGGATATCGAAGTTCCAGGGAATACTTATTAAATACAATTCCACCATCCTGTTGCCCAGTGATAGGATTAATTGGTGTTATGGAATTATTCTCGTATCCTCTTAATGCAATGGTCTCTCTACCATCTAAAGTAAAATTACCTCCAAGACCATCTCCTCCCATAAAGAATCGTTCAAAAGGTATTTCTCCCACTTTACTATTATAACTTGCCAGAAAACCAAACTCAATATTTGTACGCAGCACCAATTTCCCTACTATTCGCGTATACCAATCTCCTTTAAAATTAATTTTAAAATACTCTAACCACTTAAATCTATCCTGCTCAATAGCCTCCTGTTCAGCAATTTCATTCTGAGTTAAAGGACGTAGTTGGCCTATCACACTCAGCTCATCACTTCGTATTTTTAAAGCTTCAAAGTCCTTATTGCTAAAAAGGGAATAAGGTGGTGTTAACTTGGCGGTCACTTCTAAAATAGACCCTGATAACGGAAATATTCGTCCAGGTCCCGCCGAGCTTCTGGTTATACCTACAGTATAGGCAAGGGAATTAGATGTCCCATTACCAAACTGAAAGAGGCCGGAATTGTAGTTTTGAAAATCATATAATTGATATCCCAATGCATGAGATATTGTAAAAAAATCATCTGGCCATTGCAATCTCTTCGCAAGCCCAACAGAAACACCTGTTATAGAAAATTGCTGATTTTTATCTACCTCAACCCTTCCTGAACTGTTAAAAGATGCCAAGAATTGCTGAGTCCTGGAAAACGACATATTAAACCTTACCGGTTTTTTGCCACCAAGCCAGGGTTCTGAAAAGTTAAGACTATATACCCTGAATGTTCTACTGGCTTGTAAACGCAATGCAAATGTTTGCCCATCTCCCATAGGAACCGGTTTATAAGCCTTCCCATTAAATATGTTTTTTATAGAAAAGTTATTAAAAGACAAGCCAAGGGTGCCAATAAATCCGCCGCCGCCATAACCTCCTTGTAACTCTATCTGACTCGATCCGGATTCCACAAGGCTATACTTCAAATCAACCGTCCCCGCATTGGGATCCGGGTTTAAAATATCGGGTTTTATTTGCTCGGCATCAAAAAAGCCAAGTTGCCCCAATTCCCTAACACTGCGAACAATGTTGTCTTTACTGTATTTCTGTCCGGGACGAGTTCTTAATTCTCTATATATGACATGATCATTGGTTTTGTCATTCCCTACAACAAAGACATGATTTAAAAAAGTCTCCTTCCCTTCAATAATCCTGATCTCAAAATTAATAGTATCGTTCTGTGCGGATACTTCAACCGGATTTATTTGCGAGAACAAATAGCCATTATTTTGATAGAGGTTTGTGATATCTTGAGCATCAGGTTTACTTTCATCCGCAATGCGTTCTCTCAGAAGTACGCCATTGTATGTTTCTCCTTTTTTAATTCCCAAAACCTTATGTAACTGACGATCAGTATAAACTGAATTCCCGACAAAATCTATTTCCCCAAAATAGTATTTATTACCCTCCTCAACTTTAATATCTATATTTATTTTCTTGGCATTAACTATGGTAATTGAATCTGTAATCACTCTGGCATCCCTGTAACCTTTCTCAGCATATTTATCGACCATTGCTGCCAGATCTTCCTGATAGTCAGCTTCAATAAATTTTGATTTTTTCCAAACCCTGCCAAATTGTGCTTTTTTAGTGTTCTTCAGAGCTTTTCGAAGCTGTTTATCTGAGAGCATTGTGTTTCCATCAATCGTAATATTTTTAATCTTAACCTTATCTCCTATCTTAATATTTACCACCATGCTTTCCGCATTGGTGTCTGATGTGTCTACAGCGGTTGCAATGGTAACCTTAGCATTTAAATAACCATCTTTTTTATACTTATTCTGAATGTAGTTTCTGGTATTAGAAATAAAACTCTCCGTTATCTTTTTTCCTTTCTTAAGATCTGTTTCTTTAATTATTTCATCTATTTTTTTCTTCTTAATCCCATATACCGTAACCTTAGATAAGGTTGGCCTTTCCACTATATCAAGTTCCAGGAAAACCTTATCTCCATCAATATTAGAGATATAGAAATTAATATCACTAAACAATTCAAGATCCCATAGCTTTTTAATTACGGCACTAATCTGATCACCAGGAACCGTAATCGGCTGGCCATCCCTAAGTCCGGTAAATGTTTTGACCGTCTGCTCATTATAACTTTGCAATCCTTTAACTTCAATTCCCCCAAGTATATATTTTTTACCATTTCCATAGGTAGTTTCCTGAGCAGAACTGAAGGTAGTAAAAAGGAGTAGTAAAATTAAAATTAGAAGTTCAAGTGATATGAACTTAGTCATATCGCTAGTTGAGTTGTTCGCTAGTTTTTCCAAATCTTCGTTCTCTGTGCTGGTAATTTTTTATAGCCTCTAACAAATGATGCTCTTTAAAATCGGGCCAAAATACATCAATAAAATATAATTCAGCATACGCAATCTGCCAAAGTAAAAAATTGCTAATCCTGTGTTCACCACTGGTCCGGATTAGCAAGTCTACGTCTGGTAAATTTCGCGTGTAAAGATGGTTATTAATAATGGTTTCATCAATATTTTCAGGAGAAATTATATTATTTTTAACTTTGACACTAATGCTTTGAATCGCATTTTTTATCTCTTCTCTTGAACCATAACTTAGAGCAAGAGTCAGGGTCATTGTTGAATTCTGACTTGTCTGAGCCATTACTTCATTAAGTTCTGCGAGTGCTCTGGCGGGAAGAGATTCAATATTGCCAATGGCATTTAGTTTAATATCATTCTTATTTAGAGTTGGAAGTTCTTTTTTTAAAGAGGATACCAATAATTTCATTAGGGTATCAACTTCTATTTTAGGTCGTTTCCAGTTTTCTGTAGAAAAGGCATATAGGGTAAGGAACTTGATTCCAATCTTAGAACAGTTTACAGCTACATCGCGAACTGCTTTAACACCATGCTCATGACCAAAAACACGTAATCGTCCTTTTTGTTTCGCCCATCTGCCATTACCATCCATTATAATAGCCAGATGTTTCGGAAGTTTCCCGTTTTTTAAATCATCATTAGTGTTCATCATAAGTGTTACTCAAAACAATCGGAGCATGGTTTTCTACCAAAGGTATAAGTTACTGTAATTCCTGAGAAAACGTACCAATCATCACTAAAAATATTTCCAAATGCAAATTCTTCAAAATTAGATCCTTCCGGATTACTGCCATCTAAATTGTCAGTAAAAGTTAATCGTGCACCTATTTCTGCACCTATAATCAAAAACTGCCACAACCTTGCCTTCACACCAACAGTCATTGGAATGGCAAAAGCACCATCTTTTTGATCTAAATCCTGCACCTGCCCTGCATCAAAATATTTATACCCATATCGGAAATACGTAATACCGGTATACAAATATGGGGTAAATGCAGGCCCCAATTTATGTAAATTATATTCAACAAAATTAAATTCTAGTCCTGCAGATGCCTCTAACACAGAATTATCCATCTTATAGTCCCTTTGGCGTCTGGAGGAAATACTTGATTTTGAATCATCGGCCGTAAATTTTCCATAAATTACGCTAGCTCTCCAAGCATAACGTTTACTTTTATTCCACTTAAAAATACCGCCAAATGCCGGACCCGAAGGTGCTATATAGTTCATTCTGCCAACATCTCCAATATTATTGGCACCCCCCACAAAAACTCCAACTTCATAAGTTTGGGCATTTATCAAGCCAAATCCAAGTAAAAGAATAACAACAATAAACGCTCTCATTAAATTCAAAAGTTTGCAAATATAATTAATATAGTATTTTACAACTAATATCTTATATACCCCTATTTACTTTTGATAAACAGTATTTGCAGTATTTTATTGTTTTAAGGAAGTATCTAATTCCGCTTATCCTGACCCCATAGCAATTTGTTTCTAATGGTTTCCAAAAAGCTCTCAGAAGTGTAGGCAATCATTTTTATTGTAAATGCGGCTTTTTTAACGGTGATTTCTTTACCATTTTCTATGGTGGCGATTCGTGAATCTAATGAAACAAGATGATTTACTTCGCGTCCCGAAACTTTTAATCTGATGATTGTGTCGTCTGAGATAACCAGGGGTCTTGCGTTTAAATTATGTGGGGCAATTGGGGTAATTACCAGTGATTGTACTCCCGGCATTATGACGGGGCCTCCACAACTCAAAGAATAGCCTGTAGATCCTGTTGGCGTTGCTACTATAAGCCCATCTGCCCAATAAGAGGTTAAATATGCATTATTAAGATGTGTTTCCACAGTTATCATTGATGTAGTATCCTTCCTGCTTACAGATACTTCATTCAATGCATAATTCATATCCCTGAATTCAGGGATATCAAAATCGGCATTCACTTCTACCAAACTACGTTCGACTATCGAATACGCTCCGGAAACAAATTCGGTAACAACTCTTCTGACTTCTTCCTTTTTTAAGGTGGATAGAAAACCAAGTCTTCCCGTATTTACCCCAACTATGGGAATCCCCAAATCACGAATATATGTAATAGCTCTTAAAATAGTTCCATCCCCTCCAAAGCTCACAAACATTTCGAAAGACGGATCCAAACCAACTTCACGATCGAAGGTACTGTAATTTGCTATTTGTCTTGATGCAGACAATTGAGCGTAAAAGTCCGATTCAATATATACTTCTGCCCCAACATTTTTACATTCATCCAATAACTCCACAACATAATCTAAGGCCTCACCCTCGTAGATCTGAGCATATATTGCAATTTTCATATTAGAATGGTTTACGTAAATAGCCTTTAATTGGGTAAGACAATAAAGGCAAAATCACCTTTTTCAGAGCACTTCCCCGCATAGAATTTAAACATTAAGATATTTATCAAGATAATCCGATCTTTCTTTTAAATTCTCGATAAACTGATCATCCTTGTTACCAAAGAGTATATTGTAATTGTATCGCCGGAAAGTTTGGACCACTTCACTAAAATTACCAGTACTTATTTTTACTGTAATCTGAATAACATCATTCCGAATATCAGTAATAAATGCCCCAAGTAACTTGGAATTATTACTTTCAACTATCTGAGATATTTCACTAAAAGAATAGTCTTTTATGCCCTTTGCCAATACCAGCATTCCTCCCGGCTCTGTAAAGAATGGCGTATCTATGAAAACACCAACAATATCATTGAGGTCATAATAACCAATTACCTGATTTTCATCATCCAAAACCGGTAACAAATTGCATTCATTCCTGGCAAATTTTTCAAGAGCATCGAGCCATGAAGTATTTTTTAATACAAAAAACGACTCAAGATTATATTTGTAGTCTTCTATTTTTTTTTCACTCTCAAAGGTTTCAAGATCATTTTCCGATAGAACTCCCAAAAAGTTTTTGTTCTCAACTATTGCCACATGTGAATAGGTGGTATGCTTAAAAAAATGAATAACCTCATTAAGTGATCCTTCCAGATTAAAAACTGGAATTGTTGTAATTATATGGGATTGAATCTGCATGTCCTTAAAATCTTACGCAAAATACTAATTTTAAATATCAAAAGGTATGCCTAATTTGTATTTTTGAACCCTGGAAAATATAAATATCGTAAAATGACAAAACTTAGTGTTAATGTTAACAAAATAGCTACTCTAAGAAATTCAAGAGGTGGGAATGTCCCAAATCTCTTAAAAGTAGTTGCCGATATAGAAGAATTTGGTGCGCAAGGAATCACTATTCATCCCCGACCTGATGAAAGGCATATTAAATATGAGGACGCTCGTAAACTCAAGGAGGTAGTAACTACTGAATTGAATATTGAGGGGAATCCAATTGTGAAGTTTATTGATTTGGTGCTGGAAGTTCAACCCGCTCAGGTTACTCTGGTTCCCGATTCCATTAATGCTCTTACCTCCAATGCCGGCTGGGATACTGTTACACACAAAGACTTTTTAAAAGAAGTCATTGGGGTTTTTAAAGAAAAAAATATTCGAACTTCCATATTTGTAGATCCCGTAATACGTATGGTTACCGGTGCTGCCAATACTGGTGCCGACAGAATTGAGCTCTATACAGAACAATATGCGAAGAGCTATGAAACGGGTAACAAGCTTGGGATTCAACCTTTCGTTGATGCCGCTAACACTGCTCATAAATTAGGCCTGGGCATTAATTCCGGACATGATTTAAGCCTGAATAATATAAAATATTTCAGAGAACAAATCCCTCATCTTCTTGAGGTCTCTATTGGACATGCGCTAATTTGTGAATCGCTTTATCTGGGGCTAGAAAATGTAATTAATATGTATTTACACCGATTGAAATAATGACTTTACTTCATTCAAATATTATAGGCAAAGGCAAACCCCTTATGATATTACACGGCTTTTTAGGAATGTCCGATAATTGGAAAACGCTGGGTACCCAATATGCACAACACGGTTATGAAGTGCATCTTATTGATCAACGAAATCATGGAAAGAGCTTCTGGTCAGAGGAGTTTAATTATACAATTCTTGCTGAAGATTTAAATCAATATTTTAACTATTATAAGTTTTCAAGTGCTTGTATCCTGGGTCATTCTATGGGTGGTAAAACGGCAATGACCTTTGCTTGTAAGTATCAAGAATCAGTTGATAAATTAATAATTGCCGACATAGCTCCAAAATTTTACCCCCCTCACCATCAGTATATTATTGATGCCATAAAAACCCTAAGAATGGAAGAAATTTCCTCTCGAAGTCAGGCCGATTTTCTTCTTGCGGAACACCTTCATGATTGGGGAATAAGGCAGTTTTTATTAAAAAACCTTCATTGGATAGAAAAAGGAAAATTAGCCTTTCGTTTTAACCTCGATGTCCTGTCGCAAAAAATGGAAGAAATTGGGGAATCCCTTGGCCATACAGAATCCTTTACGGGCCCTACCTTATTTCTAAGGGGCAGCAGATCAGAATACATAGCTACTGAAGACCTGTCTGAAATTAAGCGTCATTTTCCTAAAGCCGAGCTCGAAACCATCGATGATGCAGGGCATTGGTTACATGCTGAAAACCCGCAACAGTTTATTGAAAAATCTATGGCTTTTCTGAATTCGTAAAATACAAGGGCCAAACCTACCCGGCATTGACCCCTTGGATTATGGAAATCTTAATATTAAAGAATAAAAAATATAACTACTTTTAAGGATGCAATTTTATATTGACCGACTTTTATTAATGCTAAAGACCTAAACAAATGAAACTTATTATTAGAATATTATTGAGTGCCCTTGCGGTATTTATACTGGCAAATATCCTGCCTGGTGTAGGAGTAGATTCATACACTACGGCTATCATAGTAGCCATTGTATTAGGCCTGTTAAATTTTATTGTTAAGCCTATAATGGTTATTCTTACCTTGCCAGTAACCATCGTAACATTAGGTTTATTTTTACTTATTATTAACGCCCTGATTATATTGCTGGCAGACAGGTTTGTCTCCGGCTTTACTGTGGATTCTATTTGGTGGGCGTTATTGTTCAGTCTCCTATTAACCTTCCTTGAATCTATCTTTTTCTCATTTTTAAAGGAGGATAAAAATTCCTGATTCAAGATTTGATAATCAGCTATTTAAAAACTTGTTCCAGTTCATAAAATATCCTATTTTTGCATCCCATTTTAGAAAGCAAATCAGAGATATCAATGAATATTCAGAAAGAGCAGATAGACGAGTTAAATGCTATTGTAAAAGTAGCAATAACGAAAGATGACTATAGTGATAAGGTAGATAAAATTCTTAAGGATTATAAAAAACAGGCAAATATTCCTGGGTTCAGGAAAGGTCAGGTTCCTATGGGATTAATCAAGAAACAATATGGTAAAGCCGTATTGGTTGACGAAGTAAATAAACTTTTACAGGATAACCTTAATAAATATCTTACTGAAGAAAAACTAGACGTCCTTGGAAACCCCCTTCCAAAACAACAGGATAATTTTAATTGGGAGGCAGAAGATTTTTCTTTTGAATTTGAATTGGGCCTCGCACCCAATTTTGAACTAACACTAAAGACAAAAAAACCGATTACTCATTATAAAATTGTTGCTGATAAGAAAATGATAAATGAACAGGTTGACCGTATAAGAAAACAGTACGGAAAACTGATTAGTAAGTCTGAAGTTGGTAAGAACGATGAACTTACGGGTACTTTTAGAAATGAAGAAGAGGAAATAGATCATAAGTCTAACCTTGAAATGTCTAAAGTGAAAAGTAAAAAGGCCATAGACGGTCTTCGCGGGAAAAAAGCAGGGGATACTGTAATTTTGAAAACCAAAGGCCTTTTTAAAGAAGACTTTTTGCTATCCGGAGTTTTAGGAATTCAAAAGGAAAAGGCAGAAAAACTAAATATAGAAGTAAGTTTTACTATAGAGGAAATCAATGAAAGGGAGTCAGCAGATTTAGATCAGGAATTGTTTGATAAACTTTTTGGAAAAGATGCCATTACTTCAGAAAAAGATCTCAGAGAAAGAATAAAAGAAGATTCAGAGAAACAATTTGAACAACAGGCAGATCAGAAACTATTGAATGATGTTACTGAACGGCTTATTGAAACCATAAAATTTGATCTTCCTTCCGGATTCCTTAAAAAATGGATTCAGACCACTGGGGAAAAATCACTTTCCGAGGAGGAGGCCAATGATGAATATGAGAAGTCTGAAAAAGGATTGCGTTATCAATTAATTGAAGGGAAAATGATTAAGGATAACGGCATTGAAATCCAATTTGATGAATTGAAGGAGTTTGCCAAAGGTTTTATTAAATCTCAAATGGCACAATACGGCCAGTTAAATCCACAGGAAGATGAATTAGACAACATTGCTACCAGAGTTTTGAGCAATCAGGAAGAAGTAAAAAGACTATCTGAGCAACTAATGAGCCAAAAACTAATTGCACTTTATAAAGAAAAGGCCAATTTGAAGAAAAAAGAAGTTACTTATGATAATTTCGTGAAAGAGGTTTACGGTTAATATTAAAAAATAAATTAAGTATCTTTACGGTGCCGAAAGCAGTAATTTCGGCGCCTTTTTTTTATTTAAAAATATCATATTAAATATGGATTTCGGAAAAGAATTTCAAAATTATGCCATCAAGGACCAAGGTATAAATAGCATGTACTACGAGCGTATTATAAGCAGTATGTATCCGGTTAACATGACTCCAAACATTATTGAGGAAAGGCAATTGAATGCAATTGCAATGGACGTTTTCTCGAGACTTATGATGGACCGTATCATTTTTTTAGGAACAGGAATTAATGACCAGGTAGCGAATATTGTGCAGGCGCAATTACTTTTTCTGGCCAGTACAGATTCCTCAAAAGATATTCAGATTTATATAAACTCTCCGGGAGGTAGTGTTTATGCAGGCCTGGGCATCTATGATACCATGCAATTTATTAAACCGGATGTAGCTACAATCTGCACAGGAATGGCCGCTTCCATGGCTGCAGTTCTTCTTTGCGCCGGAGAAAAAGGAAAACGCAGTGGTTTGACACATTCACGGGTAATGATACATCAACCGATGTCCGGAGCCCAGGGACAAGCAAGTGATATAGAGATTGCTGCCATTGAGGTAGTTAAAATTAAGGATGAATTATACCATATTATATCTAAACACTCTGGTCAAAAATTTGATAAGGTTTATGAAGATAGCGATCGGGATTATTGGATGAAAGCTCAAGAAGCCAAAGACTATGGTATGATTGACGAAATTTTAGAAAGGGAAAAGGATTAATTTCGACGAAATACCCATATTTATAGCGCTATGGGCTTTTTTTAATGAACCAAAATTGCTTTTGCTTCGTTATTGTTTAGAAATCTAGTTAAAGTTATGGCTAAGGAAAACCTGGAATGTTCTTTTTGTGGAAGAAAAAAACCTGAGACCAATCTATTGATTGCAGGTTTGGATGCACATATTTGTGATAGATGTATAGAACAGGCACACGGAATTGTTGCTGAAGAATCTAAGCAATCTAAGAATGACGACCTTTCTACAGAACTTATCTTAAAAAAACCTAAGGAGATAAAAAGCTTCGTGGATACCTACGTCATTGGTCAGGAACGCACAAAGAAAGTATTATCCGTGGCAGTCTATAATCACTATAAAAGGTTATTGCAGCCTCATTCCAAAGATGACGATATAGAGATTCAAAAAAGTAATATTGTGATGGTGGGCCAAACCGGTACCGGTAAAACATTAATGGCCAAAACCATTGCCAGGATGCTTAATGTGCCACTAGCTATCGTGGACGCTACCGTGTTAACTGAGGCAGGGTATGTAGGTGAAGATGTAGAAAGTATCCTAACCCGACTTTTACAGGCTGCAGATTATAGTCTGGAAAAAGCGGAGAGAGGTATTGTTTTTATTGACGAACTTGACAAAATAGCTCGTAAAAGTGACAATCCTTCTATTACGCGCGACGTTTCCGGGGAAGGTGTGCAACAGGGATTACTTAAATTATTGGAGGGAACTATGGTAAATGTGCCGCCCAAAGGCGGAAGAAAACATCCCGATCAAAAATTTATTGAGGTGAATACAGAAAACATCCTGTTTATCGCAGGTGGTGCTTTTGATGGAATAGAGCGAATTATAACCAAACGTTTGAATATGCAAGCTATTGGTTATAGTGCTGCAAAAATTGAAGAAAGCTTGGATAATACCAATGTACTGCAATATATAATACCAAAAGATCTAAAAGAATTTGGGCTTATTCCGGAAATAATTGGAAGGCTACCTGTCCTTACACATATGAATCCTCTGGATGAAATAACTTTAAGAGCTATATTAACAGAGCCCAAAAATGCTATTATAAAACAGTATGAAAAATTATTTGCCATGGATGGCATTAGTTTTAAGATTACTGAACAAGCTTTGGATTACATTGTGGAAAAGGCAATTGAATATAAGTTAGGAGCCAGAGGTTTAAGATCCTTATGCGAAGCTGTTTTTACAGATGCAATGTTTGAACTTCCCAGTAGCGACGAAACGGAATTTAAGGTAACAAGACCTTATGCAGAGAATAAATTATCCTATGAAACCATCAAGAAACTAAAGGCCGTTTCTTAAAACTCAGCTTATTTTTTAATAAGGCATCCAGTAAATCCATACATACTTTTTGGATTACTTTGTCGTCACTATATAATTCTCTACCGAATTTAGGCATGATCTCCATATTTACATCCATTTCAGACAACCATTCAGGGGTGGGTTTATCCTCCTGATATTCACCATAAAGTAAATTAATCTTACAATCTGGTTTTTCTTTTAGTAAATGGATATTCAATGGAGAGATTGCAGTTAATGATTTTATTGGCAACCCACATAAACCAGCATTCCAGGCAATAGTACCACCTGCACAAAAGGTAAGGTAATGGCTTTCTTCTCTTTCTTTTATTAAAAGCTGAGCCATTGCCGTATTCATACCTCCATTATTAAAAGCTTCGTAGACATCTTCAGCTGTATTACTTATAAGATTCACATCGGAAAGTTGGCGAATATCATAAAAAACAATATCAAAATATTGTTGCAAATAGCCCAGATATGAAGTAATCCAAAGACCTTTTTTCGCCCCCCACATGTCTGATAAAACAACCAAACGCTCTGCCATAATAGTAATGTTTATTAATAAACGGATTAAGTTAGGATCTGCAATTTGGCCATTAATGGTTTATTTCCAACATTTTTTTGTTTACTTGATGTATTTCATCGATATAGTAGCTTAATCAATGTTAATCTGAAGAAATAATAGGTGGATTTATCAGTTTTTCCTAGTTGTTCATTTCGAGTAATTCGTCTACATAGACCCTTTCATTAGACAATCGGGGAATTTTATGTTGGCCACCTAATTTTCCTTTAGACTTTAACCAGTCATAGAAAAGGTTTTTTCTGGCCAAATGAACTTTAGGCATTTTTAAAGTCAAACTATTGTATCTCTTGGCCTCATAATCAGAATTCAATGATTTTAAGGCATTATCCAATACTTCTGTAAAGTATTGAATTTCTTCCGGAGCTTTTCGAAATTCTATTATCCATTCGTGCGCCCCTTTTTCATTTCGAGACATAAAAACGGGAGCCGCGGTATAATCTATTATTTCAGCACCGGTCTTTTGACAACTATTTTTTAGTGCCTCTTCAGCATTTTCAATAATGAGTTCCTCCCCAAAAGCATTTATATGGTGTTTGGTCCTGCCCGTAATCTTTATCCTATATGGATTGGTAGAAGTAAAACGAACTGTATCCCCTATTTTATAACGCCAAAGTCCGGAATTGGTAGTAATTATAATGGCGTAGTTCTTATTCTCCTCCACCTCCCATAATGGAAGCACTTTTTGATCTGGAAGACCATAGGCTTCCATCGGAATAAACTCGTAAAAAATTCCATAATCAAGCATTAATAATAAATCATCGGCATTATTCCTGTCCTGAATGGCAAAAAACCCTTCAGACGCATTGTAAATCTCATAATATTTAAAACTTTTCTTTGGGAGTAGATTATTGTATTGTTCCAGATATGGATTAAAACTTACTCCGCCATGGAAATATACTTCCAGATTTTCCCATATCTCAAACAAGTCCTTCTTACCTGTTTCTTCCAGCACTCTATTTAACAGAACTAACATCCAGGATGGAACACCAGCCAAACTGGTAACATTTTCCTGTATGCTTTCCTGTATAATAGCATTCATTTTAGTTTCCCATTCACCCATCAGAGAAACTCTACTACTTGGGGTACTACTCAATTCTGCCCAAAATGGCATATTATCTATTAAAATGGCCGAAAGATCCCCAAAAAATGTACCGTTATCTTCGTATAACTCCTTGCTGCCTCCTAAGCGAAGGCTTTTGCCTGTAAACAACTGAGAATTCTCATTATTGTTTAAATAAAGGCATAATAAGTCCTTTCCTGATTTATAATGACAATCTTCCAATGCCTCAGCACTTACGGGAATAAATTTACTTTTTGCATTAGTTGTTCCGCTACTTTTTGCAAACCACTTAATGTTAGTTGGCCAAAAGATGTTTTGTTCTCCTCTTCTGGTGCGCTCTATTAAAGGTTCTATTTCCTCATAGGAAACAATAGGAATACGTTCAGCAAAAGTCTTATAGCTTGCAATTGAACCAAATTCATGCTTCCTGCCAATCTTGGTATCTTCAGCAATTCCCAATAATTGAAACAATACTTCCTCCTGTACTTCGCCAGGGTACTTAAGAAAAAGTTCTATCTGGTGATAGCGTTTTTTTAAAAGCCATGAAGCTATAGAATTAAATAAAGGTATCGGCATTTTTGGGTATCTTTAGCTGTCTAAATCTAACAGCTAAAGTTAGTATTTTCAATTGAATTCTTAACAAAAATCACTATTCATGCGTTACGAAGGCGTATTGCGCAAGATGCAATCTGAAATAGGCCAGCCCATTCAGTATTATTTGATATTTAATGATGACTTTTTAAACGTCAATCAGGTGTTGGACAAAGAATTACAGTTTAATTTTATAAAATACCAGTGCCTGAATTGCAAAGAAGACAAGCCTATTTTCAGGCAAGGTTATTGTCAAAATTGTTTTTTTGAAACTCCTGCCGCAGGTGACTGGATAATGAGACCAGAACTTAGTGTGGCTCATTTAAATAAGGAAGACCGAGATTTGGAATATGAAAAAAAGGTGCAATTACAACCTCATATTGTGTACCTGGCTAATTCCAGTAATGTTAAGGTAGGTGTTACTCGGAAATCACAGATCCCCACAAGATGGATCGATCAGGGTGCACATGAGGCCATCGAAATTGTTGAGGTTCCCAACCGTTATCTGGCCGGCATAACAGAAGTGGCCTTAAAAGAGCATGTCAGCGACAAAACCAATTGGCGTAAAATGCTTACAAATACCATTGAAGACGTAGATTTGGTTGAATGGCGAAACAAGTTAAGTAAATATATCCCGGAAGAAGCCGTTACATATTATATAGAAAACAATCAGGAAACTCATATGGAGTTTCCAGTTCTAAAATATCCGGTTAAAGTGAAAAGCCTTAACCTCCAAAAATCCAGAGAGTTTAAGGGTGTGCTAAAAGGAATAAAGGCACAATATTTAATTTTTGAAGATAGTACGGTTTTCAATATTAGGGGTAATGAAGGTTTGTATGTTTCTCTTGGAGTTAGTTAATTGTATCTTTCTCTTTCTTTGTAGTACTTGAATTTTTTTTCTTTCCACCCAAAATTCCACCTAAAATTCCTTTTGCCGTTGTTGTAAGGGGATCTTCTTTTACCATGGAGTCGTTGGTTGATGTTGTTGTATCTTTATTTGTTGTCTTGTTTGACAGAACATCACCCAATACATCATTTATTTTCACACTCTCCACGCTCTCCCCATTCAAAGAATCCTGTTTATCGTTCTTTGTCGATAAAAGGCCTCCAAGCAGTTCTCCCGCCTTCTCAGAACCCTTATTAATCATTTTTTGCTTTTGAACAGCTATTAATCTTGAAGTTAGGTCCTTCATTCCTGTAGTAAGATCTGTATTTATTTCCGGTGCATCATAAAAGCCGCCAACAGTTGCCTTTACCGGTAGCGTTAAATTATCCAGTTCCTTTTCATCAATCTGTGCAATAAGCGAATTAAGCTGTTTGCCTAAATATTTTCGGGGGACTTCAAAATTTAAATTATAATTCAACTTTTTATCAAATGAATGACTACCATCTACGGTAATGGCAATATCCTCATATTTTATTGTAAATGGTTTAACATTTACCATCCCATCTTTGAATGAAAGAGCGGTTTTTATAGTCTTTAAATTAAATTTGTCTGCTTCAATAAAATTTAGCTGGGAATTTAAGCTATTTAAAATTTTGGCGTTTTCAGGATTTAATTCCATTCCTAATACTTCTGCAAGTAAATTACCTGAGATTGATTCCAGATCTGGGGTAAAATCATCATTAAGGTTACCTGAAATTTTTATTGCCGAGTTCAGATTTCCTTTAAGTGCTGCTGCCATTGGTGCCAATATCCTAAAAAGCTCTACGTTTTTAAAAGTCTCTTCTAAATCTAAACTACTCATATCCAATTGCATTGAGAAACCAGGTATTTTTCCCTTTGTACTTGTAAACCCATTTAAATTAAGAGTTCCATTATAAAATGACGACTGGAAATTGGTAAGGATTGCCTGTTGATCAACAATTTTTAATTGCCCTTTTACATTTCTTAAAATCAGGTTGTCATAAACAACGGAATTTGCCTGGGCATCTATAGTGCAATCAAGGAATGCAGGGATTTGTATTTTTTCTGTTTTAAGTTCTGTACTTTCCTGATTTAATGCAGTTTTGTCTTTTTCCAGTTCCACAACATCTTCCTTTGACATAAAATCGCCCAGATCAAAATTGACGGAATTCATTTTAAAATTACCAGACACTTTTTCATCATTGAACAAAAATCCAAGAAGGTTTTTAATGGTTCCGTCAACTTTGAAGTCAGTTTTTCCGAGCTGCCCATTCATATTGTTAAGTAGCACCTTTGCAGGGAAAAATTCCATACTTGCATCATGAATTTTAAGAGGTCCGGATAAATTATCAGAATTGTATCTTAATTCATTTACCTTTAAATGACCATTTAAGGCTGTATTTTCGTACCGCTTTTTTTCAATGGATTCCATATCAAAAGAGGTATTTAT
>RCNE010000392.1_pt1 | contig 23623 bp, 24 predicted proteins | sample 2041361 | NCBI WGS metagenome assembly RCNE01 (sample SAMN09708229, study PRJNA481090) | Marine sediment metagenome, whole genome shotgun sequencing project. | reverse complement strand
CCCGAGCAGGCTGCGAAGCTGCCCGGAGATGATGTGCTCGTGCGAAATTCGAAGCTGGTCCGCGTTCCATGCTTCGCCGACCCGACGCATCAGGGGGACGATGACCTCGAGGGTCAGGGTCATCGGAGGTAGAATCGCCGCGGTACGCGTGAGAATCGATTCCGCGCGTCGCACGTCGTATTCGAAGATCGCTTTCAGATAGTCTTCGACGATGGCCGCGTAGAGCGACACCTGGCTTCCAATGTCTGGGCTCGATTCCCCGATGACCCGCCGCAGCTCCTGGTCCGAGAACTGGACGATTTGGCCGATGGAATGCCCGAGCTCCGTCGCGCGACGTAGGAGAACCAATCGTCGCACATGACCGCCAGTGTATCTGCGCTTGTTCCCATCGGTCCGGTCCGGAGCAACTGCGCCGTAGCGGCGCTCCCAAACTCGGATCGTATCTGCGGACAGACCGGTCAATCGTGAAACGACCCTCATGGGATACAGGCCGCTCATTTCTTTTGCGCTGATTGTCATGATAAAAACGGTACAGGAACGAGCACTTACCGCTCCGGGTCACGCTGAATCGCCTGACGATGAATGTGGTGGTGGTGATCATTCATCTTGCGTGCTCTTGCAGTGAGTACCCGCCCTGCACCGGGAGAAGTGAGGCCGCCTACCCGTTCGAAGACGGCCTCGGATTGATCTTAGGAAGAGGGAATGAGAACTGAATCGATGACGTGGATGACGCCATTGGAGGCTATGACGTCGGTCCCGATGACCTTGGCGTCGTTCACGGTGACGCCAGAATCGCTGGCGCTGATCTGCACCGACTGGCCCTCGACCGTGGCAGCCGAGGAGAGATTCACGACGTCGGCCGCGAGGACCTCACCAGCTACGACGTGATACGTAAGAATCGCCACGAGCTTGGCTTTGTTCTCTGGGAGCAGGAGACTGTCGACCGTACCGGCCGGGAGCTTCGCGAACGCTTCATCGTTCGGCGCGAAGACTGTGAAGGGTCCAGGGCTTTGCAGCGTCTCGACAAGGCCGGCGGCTTTGACCGCTGCAACGAGGGTGTTGAATTGTCCAGCGCCTGCGGCGACGGCAACGATGTCCCCTTGAGGCGCCGCTGCCGCAGCGGCAGTCGCCGTGCTCGGCGCGTCTTTGGCGCAGCCGGCAAGCGCCAATGAGGCGAGGGCAGCTAGTAGAACTGATTTAATTCGCATGAATTTTTTTTCCTCCAATAAGATGTGCTGATGCACTTCTGTCTACCTACTGTCTAGGTTTTGCTCGTCAATGCCTAGACACGGAAATGTCGAAACATCGTTCTTGCCAACCTCGCGAAAATGAAACATGTTCTAGTGAAACACGTTCTAGTTGGCCGGCTGGCCCTCGCGAACGGCAGTTGGAGCATCCGATGATCGACGATACGAAGACGGACCCTTGGGCGGGCTTTGCGAGGGGCTGGTTCCTGCTCATGTTCTCCGGCGAGCTCGAGGCCAGCCAGGTCGTGCCGCTCAAGCGCTTCGGCCAGGAGCTGGTGTTGTTTCGAACAGCGTCGGGCGAGGCGAAGGTTCTCGACGCGTACTGCCCACACATGGGCGCGCACCTCGGACACGGCGGCAAGATCGTCGGCGAAGGGATCGTCTGCCCGTTTCACGCCTGGAAGTTCGATGGCGCCGGGAAGTGCATCGAGATCCCGTACGCCAAGCGCATTCCGCCGAAGGCCGGGCTGGCATGCTGGCCAGTTCTCGAGCGCAACGGGATGATTTTCGTCTGGCACGACCGTGAAAAGAGCCAGCCCGATTGGGAGATTCCGATGCTCGACGAATGGGAAGACCCGGAGTTCCTCCCTTGGCGCCATGCGAAGCTTCAGATCAAGACACCACCGCTCGCCATTGCCGAAAACCTCGCCGACGCCGGTCACTTCATTCCGGTGCACAACACGCACCCGGTGCCGGGCTCCTTCAGCAACACCTACACCGATCACATCGGCCAGCAGAAAATCAAGGCGGTCGCCTACCCCGTACACGGGGGCAAGGACGAGTTCGAGTCCACAGCGACCTACTACGGACCCGCGTATCAGGTCACGAAGATGTTCGGCAAGGGGCTGGGCGTGATCATCAACGCGCATACGCCAATCGACGAGGAAAACGTGATGCTGCGGTTTGCGGTATCGATTAAAACTACCAAGGGTATGACCGACGAGCTCATCGAACACTTCATCGACAACATGCGTGACGGCTACCTGCAGGATGTGCAGATCTGGGAAAACAAGATCTACCTCGACCGTCCCATGCTCTGCGATGGCGACGGTCCCATTGGCGAGTTCCGCCGCTGGTACGCGCAGTTCTACACGCCACGCAAAGAGGCGGCCGACGCTGCCGAATAGGAGACCAGGCATGGGCAACAAACCGCGTTTCTCTATCCCACGCTACCCGCGGGGATGGTTTCAGGTGGCCTACTCCGATGAGATCAAGCCGGGCGAGGTCAAGCCACTGAGGTACTTCGGCGTCGAGCTCGTCATGTTCCGCACCGAAAACGGGGAGGTAAACGTACTCGACGCGTTCTGCCCACACATGGGCGCTCACCTAGGCCACGGCGGCAAAGTCGAAGGCGACGGCATCGTCTGCCCGTTTCACGCTTGGAAGTTCAACGGCGCAGGCAAGTGCACCCACGTGCCCTATGCAGAGCACCTTCCGCGCAAGGCCAGCATTACAGCTTGGCCCGTCCACGAGGTCAACGGTGTCGTCATGGTCTGGCACGACATCGAAGGGAAAGAGCCGCAGTGGGAGATTCCCCTAATCCCGGAGTGGGACAACGAAGCGTGGACTCCCTATTGGCGGCAGCACTGGAAGCTTCGATCTCACAACCAGGACATGTGCGAGAACGTCGTCGACAAGGCACACTTCCGCTACGTGCACGGCATGAACATCGTGCCTCAGCCCCACACGATGGAGCTCGAGTACCCGCACATCAAGATGATCACGGACACGATCTACGAAACGCCCCAAGGCGATACGAAGGGCGAGCTCGATGTCGAGGTTCATGGCTTCGGCTTCTCGGTTAGCCGCTTTCGAGGCATCGTCGAGACAACGAACATGGCTTCGGTCACGCCGATTGATGATGAATTCTGCGACGTGCGCTTCTCATTCACCGTCAAGAAGCTCGGCGGCGCAGACATCACCGCAGGGGTTGGCAAAGCCTTTACCAAGGAGATCGCGCGGCAACTCGAGGAGGACGCTCCGATTTGGGAGAACAAGACCTACCTGGAGCGGCCCATGCTCTGCGACGGAGATGGGCCGGTCGCCCAATTCCGCAAGTGGTGCAAGCACTTCTACCCGGACTGGTACCACAAACAGGCTCAAGAAGAGTATGATGGCCGCAAGGAGGTGAGCAAGCCGCTCACACTGGCAGAGCGACGCAAGCGGCTTGTCGCAGCATAGATGGACAGCGGTTCCGACACAGCCATGCTTGCAACCCCGGACGAAATCAGAGCGCGGATCCGAAGCGAGCACGCGCGAATCTCTGCACAGCTCGCACGGGTCGAGGCACTGACGGAGCGCGTCGGCGACGGCGACACCAAGTCCGTAATTGCGCTGAGGGAGGAGCTCCAACAACTCGGAACGATGCTGGTCGAGCACTTGCACTACGAAGAGTACCAGCTCCCCTCGCTAGCCGAGGCTGGCAGAGCAGACGAGGTCGCCGAAGGCATGCGCCGCGAGCATCGTGGGCAGCGAGAGCTTTTCGATCGCATCATTCGCGAGCTCGACGAAACGGCAGTTGGTTCGAAGCTGGTCATCGGGGTGCGGGAGCTTTCGCGCGCAATCCGGGATGACATGGAGTACGAAGAAAGAGAGCTACTGAATAGCGCGTGAGGTGGGAGCGAACCTATGAAGATCATGTACAACCCCTCGACATGCAATCACTATGGCGTGTGCATCGAAGAGTCGCCTGAGATGTTTTCGTTCGCCGAGGACGGAAGTCTGATGATCCAAACTTATGATGTCCCGCCTGACCGCGAAGACAAGGTGCGTGACGCCTGCATGATGTGTCCGACGCAGTCCATTCAGATCGAAGAGGACTAGGGTTGGCCGGCCGCCGCTGAGGTTTAGATTCGGGTGAGGAGCTTCGTGGTCAGCATGCGCGAGGAGGCGATGATGGGGGTCATGGTGTGGCTCGAGGCGCTGCTTGGAAAACCCGACGAGTCGAAAACGTAGACGTCGCGCGTGCCGTAGACCTGGCCGTTCAAGTCGGCGCCGCCATCGCGCTCTGAGGTCGCGAATCGGACGGTGCCCTGCTGGTGGGCGCTGAGCATCGGCGCGGTTGCTGGTGCAAACGTCAACTGCCGCGCCTGCGTGGCCTCACGCGCCGAGCGAATGACCAAGGCCGGAACGGTCGGTACCAAAACCTCTCGGGCGCCGGCTTCGAGGTAGACCGTGGCGGCAGTTTCAACGGCCGCCCGAAACCGCTCACGATGGTCGTCGCGCTGCGCGTATCGAATCGTCAGGCGGCCGTCCCGCGCGACTTCCACCCGACCCGAAGGCGCATCAGGTGCGAGGAGAAGCGAGGGAGCCATGCGATCGTACTGAGACATGCCCTCCATTCCAGAAACACCCGAGAACGGCAAGAGGCTAGAGACGATGCCAGGCGTCCCCATGATCCCTTCGATGCGAAAGCCCCAAAGCCCAAACTCGACGTTATCCTCTTGCTCGAACTCGGTGACGGCATACGACTGTGGAATTCCGTCGAACGCCGCGATGCGCTCATCGAAGATGCCGATGATGGGGAGCTGGGGTTGCAGCATGAGGTTCTGCCCGACATGCGCATTCCCAATGCCTGAGCGCAGCAGGAGCTGCGCCGACGAGATTGCATTGGCGGCGATGATGACAATCTTTGCGCGAACCTTGAGCTCGTTCTGTTCGTGGTAGCCGCCGGTGTCGAGCGTGCGTACCTCGACCTCCTTGAGCTCCTGACTGGCCCTGTGGACCTTCACTGCGCGAGCCCTCGTGAAGATGCGTGCGCCGGCCCCGACCGCCTTGGGAACCGCGACCATGCGTGGGTTTCGTTTGGCATGGATGGGGCAGCCGATGAGGCAGGTACCGAGACCGCGGCAGCCCACGCGATTGTGCAGCATCACCTCGCCGCGCAGCCCGAGCGCTTCGGCCCCTCGACGCAGCTTGGCGTTCGCGAGATTGACCAGCTTTTCCGGAATGCGACTCGCCGAAAGATCGGCAAGCGCATCCGCTGTGAACGGCTTGAATCGCTCAGGCGCGTAGTCTTCGAGACCGTACTTCACCGCCCAGTGCTGGAGCACCCCATCGGGAATCGGCACGACGTCGCAGGTGTTGACCACACCGCCCCCGCCGAGCACCCTACCTTGGAGGACGCTCACCGAGAGGTCGTGGGAGGCCCGTCCTCCGCGGTCCATGTAGAGCTGGTCGTACATCGGCGCATCGCGTTGGGTGCGCTCCGGACCCACGAGGTCGCGCCCCTCTTCGAGCACGACGACCTCGTGTCCGGCCTCCGCCAGCAGTCGCGCGGCGGTTGCCCCGCCGGAGCCCGAGCCAATGATGCAGATCTCTGCGCTGATCCCGTCGGGCGCCGCCTCTTTCGACAGGTCGAGGATCGCGCCAGTCACTGCGTCAGGCCCTGCGCGCGTTTCATCGACGGCCCCGGGTAGCCGATGTGCGGCCACACCTGCTCGTGGTCGAAGTAGACGAGATTGAAGAACTTGCGCATGGCGATGCTGACCTGGCGTCGCAACAGACTGTCGCTGACGGCCCAGCCGTTCCAGTGCTCGATACGCTCCGCGACGCCCAGTCGCGAGAAGGTGGTGACCTTCCTGTCGAACACCAAGGGCCCGAGCTCGATCAGCACGAGAGCTTTCTGGAGATCTTTCACGTTGTGCTCGGGCTCGTCGGCGAGAAATCCGTCGAATGCGCGGGGGAGATCCAGTGTGGCAGCGTCGATTGGAATCGCGGGGGTCTCGGGGAGCATGACGGCCACAAGGCTTTGAAGCGTTCGGTATTCGTGCGCATCGAGCACTCGGAGCCCTTTGACCTTCGGTGCCTGCCCTCTCAATGCCAAAAGACCAGCACCACCGACGCCCAAGATTGCACCGCCGGCAACGAGGCTCGCCTTCAGGAACCGGCGCCTCGAAAGGAAGCTGAACAGTCCGTCGCGCTCCGGTTCCTCGTTCGTCGTCGTCGTCGCCATCGCGATCAACCTCTGCGTTTGCGTTTTTCTTCGTCGTCCTCGGGGACGTCTTTGTAGTCGACCCGGATTCGTCCTTCGCCGAGCGTAGCGATTGTTTCGAGCGCCTGCAGGCGCGCTTCGGTGTCTCGCTTGTACTCGCGGAGCTCGGTGAGCTCTTCCTGCATGCGTTCGGTCTCCTCTGCACGCGCGAGCCGCAGCCTGTACCAGAGCCAGAGGCCCCAGCCGATTAGACCGACGACTGCAAGAGGGATCAGTAACTCGATGACGATGGCCACCGGGATCTTGTGCCCTTCCCAGGCTCGCACCGCAAGTAAATCCGGTATCCCCATGCTATAGAAAAGGAATGAGTGGCGACCGCGACGAAATGAAGGCATTTCGCGAGTTGCAGGCTCACCTGGCGCCCCGGTGGGCTTTGGCGGACGGCGACGGACCCGAGCCGAGGGACATCTTGGTCGTGCCTTCTTTGTCGTTCGATGGCATCGACAGCGTCGCGATCGACGGCGTGATTCATTACGAAGAGCGGATGCTGTTTACGCTGAACTTGCTGCGGCATCCGCAGACGCGTCTGGTTTACGTGAGCTCCGCGCCGATTCATCCGGCGGCGATCGACTACATGCTCTCCTTAATCGGAGGTATTCCCACCGAGCAGCTGCGGCAACGGCTTACCGTGCTCTCGCTGTACGACAGCTCCTTCGTTCCGCTGTCTAAAAAGATCCTCGAGCGACCTCGGGTCATCGAGCGGATCCGCAAGTCGATTCGGCCGGAGTATGGGCTCATGACCTGCTTCACGGTTTCCGAGCTGGAGCGGAGCCTGGCCGTCGCGCTCGGCGTTCCGCTATACGGCGTGGATCCCGACTTGGCCTGGCTCGGCACCAAAACCGGGTCGCGCTGGGCATTTCGTGAAGCAGGCATCCCATTGCTGCCAGGGGTCGAAAATCTGAGGAGCGAAGCTGATCTCGTCGGAGCGATCGACAGCCTCTGGTCCGATGATGTCCAGCTCGAGCGCGTGGTGGTGAAGCAGAACACCGGTTTCAGCGGTCAGGGCAACGCGATCCTCGACCTGAGCGCTCTCGGCGCGGCTGCCCCGGGGAGTGGCGCCAGCCGCGCGGTGCGGGAGCAAGCCTTGGCCGATGCTCTCTCGACCATGCGCTTCGTCGACCCTCTGCTGAGCTGGGAGACGTTCCGGGAAAAGCTCGAACGGGAGGGCGGGGTAGTCGAAGCCTTCGTCGAGCACAAAGCGAAGCGCGCGCCGAGCTGTCAGCTTCGCATCTCTCCCGAAGGCAGTCTCGACATACTTTCGACCCACGACCAGCTCGTCGAGGGGGTGGACGGTCAGATCTATGCAGGCTGTCGATTCCCCGCCGACGAAGCCTACCGGATGGACATCCAGCGGGATGCGCTTCGTGTGGCCGAAGTCCTCCAAGAGAAGGGCGCGGTCGGTCGGCTTGCCGTCGACTTCATCTCCGTGCGAGAGGACGATGGCTGCTGGAAGCACTACGCGATCGAGACCAACTTGCGTCTGGGCGGGACGACCCATCCCATGATGCTTCTTCGAATGCTGACCGACGGCTCGTACGATCCGGATGTGGGCCTTTACCTGACGCCCCGCGGAGAGCCGCAGTTCTACGTTGCGACCGACTCGATGCACTCCGAAAGTTACCGCGGCCTGCTCATCGAGGACCTGCTCGACATTGCGGCAGCGAATGGTTTGCACTATCAAGCGGACGCCGAATCGGGCGTGATCTTCCACTTCACGGGTACCCTCAGCGAATTCGGAAAGCTCGGCATTACCGCAGTGGGCAAGAGCCCTGCCGAAGCGGATCAATGGTTTGAACAGACGCGGCAGGTGTTGGACCGCGAAACGAAGAGTCAGCAGTGTACATCGAAGAGTTGAGAGCAGGCGTGGTGCGAGTGTCGGCATTGGCCGATTGGCCAAAGCCCTACATCGGCGTGGGCGGCTCGATGCATGGGAACGAACCCTGCGGAGCCGAGGCAATTCGTCGAATCGCACACGCCTTCGAAAAGGGTGAGCTCGCGCCGGCCAGAGGCACAGTCTTTTTGGTTCATGCGAACCCTGAAGCAACGTTGCAGGGGCGGCGTCACACCGCAGAGGGCGATGACCTCAATCGCGTCTGGGATTTCGAATTCACCGAGACTCTTCGCGACGAGGCATGGGGTTACGAGCACCATCGCGCGCTCGAGCTCAAAGAAGTCCTGGGAGAGCTCGACATGTTTTTGGATCTTCACTCGGCCGGGACCGCAACGCCGGCATTCGGTGTGAGCAACGGCGAGGCGCCAATAGACGAAATCGCGAAGCAGATTGGCATCGCGTACCTGGTTCAGTCCTGGTACGGCCTTGCTGACAAGGTGATCATTGGCTTCCTCGCGCTTGCAGGAATTCCCGCCTTGTCGGTCGAGTGCGGCGCACACGATGATCCGGAGATCTCGTCGATTGCGGAGCGTATCGCGATGAACTTCCTACGAGTGACTGGTGCAATCGATGATGGGCACCCAACCAATGGCCGCGACGTGCGCACCGTGCATGTGGTCGAAACGATCACCAAGCCGAGCGAAGAGTTCCACTTCGGCGCCCGATGGACCGGCTTCCAGCAACTCGAGCCGGGCGCGCTCATCGGCCGCGACCGGGTCACCGAGATTCGCGCGAGCAGAGCCTGCTATGCCGTGCTGCCCAACGCGGACGTCGAAGTCGGAGAAGACGTGATTTATTTGGCGGTTGACGCCTGAGCCGATTCGGCAGACTGAACGGACGAGAGCCGCAGAATCGCACCATCGAGCGCGCGCGATACACAGGTTTGGTCCCGAACGCGGGCGAGCAGCGGCCAGGTCGCGCGCTCGCCCTCCAGGATATGCTTGAGGAGCTCTTTGTGCGAGATGTTCGACATGGCTCGGAGGAGCGCGATCGGGCGAAGACGCGGGTGGATGTCGATGTCGCCACTGTACGGCTGACCGGCTAGCGAGTGGGCGACGTCGAAGGTGCTATAGAGCGGTGTGCTCTTGGTGAAGTCGCGGGCCAGCTCGAGCTGGTGTGTGACCTGCGCGAGGACGCTCGAGACGACGACGCCTGATACGACGGGAACGATTCCGCGCTTGCCGGCGACGCGGCTCACCGGTGCAACATGTGGGTTCACTTGGCTGACGATGAAGTGATTGACGTTGTGGAGACGACTCAGGCGGCGCATCGGAAGGTCGCCTTTGAGCGAGCCGTCGATCCATCGCTCTGTCGACATGTAGGGAATCGGTTCGCCCGAGGGACCTCGCTGGTGAAGCATGGCGCCAGGAAACGCGCCGGGAATCGAGGCCGAGGCGACTGCGGCACTGTTCATCAGCACATTGGGCGTCGTGTAGTGGCAGAGCACCCTCGGCTTCTGGCGCTCGCGCGTCGGTGAAACGCTGATGCTTACGGTGCGGCCCGTGCGCGCGTGCGCTTCCTCGAAAGTGTAGTCGCCGCAGTTGTTCGCGACTACCTCTTCGAGACGGGCTGAGTCATAGACAGCGCGTTCGTTCGCAGCGCGCTTTGGCGGAAGGCGCTTGAGCGCATCGGTGCGAATGACGCGCGGGTCCGCAAAGAGCGCCTCGAGCTCCTCGTCGGTGCGAACCCCGGTGCCGCATGCAATCAGGGCGCCCATGGAGGCGCCCGAAAGCACGCTGGGTAAGAGTCCTTCTTCGGACAGTGCCTTGACGACTCCCAGGTGAAAAAAGCCAAGCGTTGCTCCTCCGGAAAGCAGCAGCGCCGAACGCCCGAAGATGTGCGCTGCTCTTCTAAAGCCAGCTAGCGTGAACTTGGGGGAGAGCCCCGTTTGATCGGGGTCCGCCAGGTAGGCGATGCAGGCGAGCGCCTCCTCGTAGAACGCCTCGACCAGATGCTTGGTCCCAAGCGGGGTCCGCGCGTAGAGCCGGGGATCCGCCAGCTCGCCGAGATGCCGGTACAATGCCTCTCGGAGAAGCGGCACGAGCTCGAGCGCCTTTCCTGCCTCGCGTGTCCGCGTGAGCTCTTCGGTCTGCTCCCGCAAAAGCCGGGCGTCGTAAACCGAAGACTCGGGCTTCGCGCGCCAAGCCTCGGCGTCCGCCCGGTCGGCCACGGACTCCGCCTTCCTCCGCCATTCTTCGTACCCAGGCACGCTACCCATCTCCCAGAAACTAGTCCTTTGGAAAGGGAGACAGTCCCTTTTTCTTATGGCTTTCTTTTTCTCACGGTTTCGAAGAAGTTTTTGCCGGGATCCGGCACGTCGGGGTTGAGCATACCGCAGCCGACCTGGTCTGCAGGATCGCGGGGGTCATCGGACTCTGCGGAGAGATCCGGAAGCGCCATGCCCGAACGAAGGACTTCGATCGCGCGGTGAGTGGAAAGGTAGACCCGGCCTTCGGAGGCGAGCTTCTCGAGAAGCCCGGTGCGCTGGAGAACATCGCGGACAGGGCCTTTGATTCGGGTGAGCACTAGGCGGACGCCTTGGGCCGCCAGCTCTTCGTCGAGCTCTGCCAATGCTGCTGCGGCAGCAGAGTCGAGATCGTTCACGCCGGCAGCCTCGAGAACGAAGAAACGCACCGGAGTCTCGGATTCACGCACCAGGGCGCGCACGGTTTCTTTGAGAAAGCTCACGTTGCCAAAATAGAACTGCGCGTCGACGCGGACGAGGATGATGCCCGGAATCGTTTCGGCGTGCGGGTGGCGGGCCACGTTGAGATAGGTCTGGGATTCCGGCACTCGCCCGAGCACCGCAAAATAAGGACGCGTCGTGCGTACCAGGAAAAGCAGCACCGATGCAGCAACGCCGACTAAGATGCCCCACTGGATCCCCAGAGACAGCGTTGCGAAAAAAGTCAAAACGAGAAGATAAAAATCCGTGCGCTTGACTCGATAAACCTCGGCAGCGCCAGGAATGTCGATCAGGCCCGCGACCGCTGCAACGATGATGGCGCTGAGGGCGGCCTTGGGCAGATAAAAAAACGCGCGCGTCAAAACCAAGAGCGTGATGACCACCACAGCGCACGTGACGAGGGCGGCAAGCTGTGTTCGCGCACCCGCACGCACGTTGACGGCCGTACGTGAGAAGCCTCCTGCGATCGGGTAACCCCCCGTCACACCACCGGCCATGTTGGCGAAGCCGAGCGCGATGAGCTCGCGATTGGGGTAGATGTCGTAGCGGTGGGCTTGCGCGAATGTCCGGCCCACGGAAATCGCTTCCATGAAGGAGACCAGGGCGATCGTGGCGGCCGCCGGAATGAGCTGCATCAGGATCGAAGTGTCGACCGTGGGCACGCGGAAGCTAGGCAAGCCCGCCGGCACCCCGCCGACGACCGATACCCCGCGGCCAGAGAGACCCGCGGCCCAAACGACGAGGGTAGCGGCGACGACGACGAACAAGGCCGCGGGAAGACGCGGCCAACGCTTCTTGAAGAGAACGAGTGCGGCAATCGAGGACGCTCCGATCGCGAGTGTCGGCCAGGACCAGCTCGAAGCAGTTCGGACCGCGTCCCAGACGACCCGGTGAACGTGATGGGTTCGAGGAAGCTCGACGCCGAGGAGGTGGCCCAGCTGGCTGGCGGCGATGATGAGCGCGGCAGCGGCGGTGAAGCCCGCAACGACGGGGCGCGAGAGGAAATTCACGAGGAAACCGGCTCGCAGGAACCCCAGCCCGGCCTGAACGACGCCCACCATCACAGCGAGGGCAGCGGCCACCAGGATGTAGTTCTCGGTGCCCACCGTAGCGATGGTTCCGACGCTCCCAGCGACGAGAATCGAGTCCATTGCGACGGGACCAACCGCGAGTTGTCGCGAGGTCCCGAGGACGGCGTAGAGCAGGAGTGGCGCGAGAGAAGCGTAGAGCCCGTGAATCGGCGGAAGACCGGCGAGGAGCGCATAGCCCATCGCCTGGGGCACCAACATGACCGCCGTCGTCAGACCCGCCACGAGATCTGGCCCAAAGTCTGAGCGCCGGTAGTTTCCGAGCCAGCCGACGATCGGCAACGCGGGAACCCCAGAGCCGCGTGGCGACGATGTCGCGTTTCGGGGTTCGCTCATCCGTCGATCATGGCCGCGGCTTGCGGATCGACCGTGCCACCACTGCGGTTCTCGCGTATTCGCGTGAAGAGCTGATACGCCCCCACCCCGATCAACATTGCCAGACCAAACGTGAACGCCTCTGCCGACCTCGCTCCGACCGAAGTGAACGCGGGACCGGGGCAGTAGCCTCCGAGACCCCAGCCGACACCGAAAATCGCAGAACCCAGAATGAGTCGACCGTCGATGTCCTCGCGTGTCGGCAGGGAAAACGCAGGCGCCCAAATGGGCCGCTGCCAGGTTCGAATCGCCCATCGATACACCGGCGTGTACACGAGGATGGCGCCCACCATCACGAATGCGAGGCTGGGGTCCCATGACCCGAAGAAGTCAAAAAAGCCTACGATCTTGGCGGGCTGGGTCATCCCCGCGATCGCGAGGCCTACGCCAAACAATACGCCACCGAGGAACGCGCCGATCTTGACCTTCATATCGAGCCTCCCAGCACTTCGTTGACGACGAAGACGGTGAGCGCCGCGGTGATCATGAAGGATATGGTGGCCACTGTAGATCGCTTGGACAGGCGTCCGATTCCACAAACACCGTGACCGCTGGTGCAACCGCTTCCGAGCTGTGTGCCGATGCCCACGGTGAGGCCGGCGACGATCAGCGCCGGGGTGGAACGGCTGATCTCGACAACGTAGTCCTGCGGATAGAAAAGGCTCCAACCGGCGCCCGCGGCAAACAGGCCAGCGAGGAACATGACGCGCCAGGAGATGTCGCCTGCGTCCCGTCGGAAAATACCGCCCGCGATGCCGCTGATCCCGGCGATGCGGCCGTGGAAGAGCAGCAAACCCGCAGCCGCGGTTCCGATCATCAAGCCTCCGATCGTGGAGGCGATGGGTGTAAAAGATTCCATGGTGCTCATTCAAAGCAGCACCGGTGCCAAACCGCCAGCGCTTTGTGTAGCGTGGGTTTGCAGCCGGGCTCGAGTCCTGTTAATTCAGCGACTTAGCGCCGGCCCGCTCTGCGCGCCGGAACCGCATCAGGAGGCGACCCATGCTACTTCGGCAACTCTTCGATCGAGAAACCTGGACCTACACCTACCTCATTGCCGACGAGGAGTCGGGCGAGGCCGTCTTGATCGACCCGGTCATCGATCAGTTGGAGCGCGATATCAAGCTCCTCGAGGAGCTGGGCTTGAAGCTCGTGTACACCGTGGACACGCACGCACACGCCGATCACATCACCGGTTCCGGGCTTCTTCGCAAGCGCTTGGGCAGCAAGGCGGTCATCGGCGCCCATGCAGGCGCGGAGGGTGCGGACCTGCTGGTCGACGATGGAAGCCGGCTGAAGTTCGGCTCGGTCGAGCTCGAGGTGCGGTCGACGCCCGGACACACCGACGGCTGCGTCACCTTCGTGACCGCGGATCACAAACACGCGTTCACCGGAGATGCCCTTTTCATTCGTGGCACCGGTCGAACGGACTTCCAGCAGGGCAGCGCAGCGCGGCTCTACCGTTCGATTCACGACAAGATCTTCACGCTCCCCGACGACACGATCATTTGGCCTGGGCATGACTACCGGGGGATGACCTTCACAACGGTGGGGGAGGAGAAACGATTGAATCCGCGGGTGGGCGACGGAAGGACCGAAACCGAGTTTGCCGAGATCATGGACAATCTCAACTTGCCGACGCCGAAGAAGCTCGACATCGCGGTCCCCGCAAATCTGCTCTGCGGCATCGTTCCCCCGAGCTCGATGTCGGGCGATCCGCTTCCCGAGCGAGGCTGGGCTGCGATCGAGCGGAGTCACCAAGGCATCCCCGAGGTCTCGATCGCCTGGGTCGCGAAAAACAAGGGCGCGGTCCGAATGGTCGACGTTCGGGAAATCGACGAGGCAGAGTCAGACGGGAAAATTGAAGGCGTCGACGTCGTTCCGATGGGCACCGTCGACGAAGCCTCGAAGGCTTGGGACAAAGAGATCCCGGTGATCACCGTCTGCCGTTCCGGTCGGCGTTCGGGGCGGGTCGCACTCGAGCTCGAGAAGCTTGGATTCAAGCGCATCGCCTCCATGAGGGGCGGCATGGTCGCCTGGCAAAGCCAGTAGCGCGGCTATTTTCGCTGGGCGGACGCGGGTACTGCGAGCCAAGCTTCAACGTCTTCGGAGCGAACGGGGTCTTCCCCGCGTAGGTAACGCGCGAGGTGCGGAAAGCTGTCGGTGCCCCAAAAGAGCTCGTCGTCGACGATCATCGTCGGCACGCCAAAGACACCAAGCTCGATGGCTGCTCGACTGGCATCGAGGAGACGTTTCTTGATGTTGGAATCCTGAATGCGTTCGAGCGCATCGGGCACGCCCGTGTCGGCGCAGACTTCGGCAACGACATCGGCGGAACCCACGTCGCGGCTCTCGGCCCAGGTTGCATGGAACAAGTTCGCCACCAGGCGCTCGCGGGTCTGGTCATCCATGTCCAGCAACGTAGCGCGAAGCGATGGAAGCGGATTGAACGGATGCGAAAACACCGGCGCAAAGGGCACGCCTAGCTGCGTTGCGGCCCGATGGCAATCCTTGAACATGTAGATCCGCTTAGGCTCGATCTCCGCGGGCCCTTTGTGGCCAAACTGATTGAGCAACCCGGCGAAGAGCGTGGGCTTGGGCTCCACGACGAGCGCGTGCTCATTTGCAAAGTCGCCGAGCTGCTGCCAGGCCAGGTAGCTGTAGGGCGAGATGTAGTCGAAATGAAAACGAAGGACGCGCTTGGGCATTCGTCTCGTCGAATAGCGATGATGCCCATGGAGCACAAGGTAAAAGGGGTGCTAGCCTCCGCGCATGTTCGAAGCGGTCACGGTCGTCGTCCTCGTCGTCGCCTGCTTCGTCACAGCCACCATCTCCGGAATTTTGGGCATGGCAGGGGGAGTCACGCTCCTCGGCGTGATGACCGCCCTACTCCCCGCACCCGTGGTCGTGCCCTTGCACGGCATCGTGCAGCTGGCGTCCAATTGGACGCGCACCTGGGCCTTTCGCCGACACGTTCGATGGCCGATCTTTTTCGCATTCATGGTGCCCGCCGTCGCGGGCGTGGCCATCGCGGCGAGCATCTGGGCCGATCTGAAGCTCACCTGGTTCCGGGCGTGGATCGGCGCGTTCATCTTGTTCTTCTTGCTGTGGCGCCGGTACAAGCCGAAGCTTCGGAATCCCCCGATCTGGTCGTACGCCTTCGTGGGTCTCGCGGCTGGGCTGCTCGCGATCTTCGTCGGTGCGACGGGCCCGTTTTTAGCCCCGTTCTTCCTCCGCGACGACTTCGACAACGAGCAGGTCATCGCGACCAAAGCGGTTTGCCAGACCTGGCTCCACCTGCTGAAAATCCCGGCCTTCCTGGCCTTGAGCTTCGACTACCGGCCCTACGCGCCAGTGCTCGTCGGCTTGGTGCTTACGGTGATCGGCGGCACTTACTTCGGTAAGCACTTATTAAGTCGAATCTCGAAGGAACGCTTCGTATTCTGGTTCCAGCTGGTTCTCGCGATCCTCGCTGTCTACCTGATCCTCTCGACGCTTCGCTGACGCTCAGGTTCCGACGATCGTAACCGCCACGGTCCGCTTTCGGCGCGGGCCGTCGAGCTCGCAAAAAAAGACGTTCTGCCAAGTCGACAGATCGAGCTTGCCGCCTCGAATCGGAATCGACTCGCTCGGACCGATGATGCCGGCCTGAATGTGCGAGGCCCCGTTTCCATCGATCCGGTCGTGGAGCCAGACCCCCTTTGGAACGAGCTTATCGAGGCAGCTCACGACGTCTTTCCCAATGTTCGGGTCGTCGTTCTCTTGAATCATCAGCGCAGCGGTCGCGCCGTGAGCGTAGAGCGCACAGAGCCCCTCCTGAATGCCAGAAGTACGAACGAGGCGTTGGGCTTCGCGAGTGAAGTCGACGAGCTCGCGCTCGCTCGTCGTGGAAAGCGTGATCGTCTCGGTGAAGAGCTTCATTGCACACCCTTAGCTTCGTAAGAAGTCGGTGGCCACCGAGACGAAACGCCCGGGAAGGGACTGGACGTCGGGCAAGAGTATCCAGCCGTGCGGGCCGAACATCTGTGTGAGATACGCTTCACCCTTGTCGCGCACGGCGAGCGCGAGACAATGAACCCCCTGCTCCCCGGCCTCTCGAAGGGCCTGGCGCACGTCTTCAATGCCGTAGTGGCCCTCGTAGTGATCGTAATCCGTGGGCTTGGCGTCCGTCAGGAGCAAGATGAGGCGGCGGCGAGCACCGCTCCGGTCCAGCACCTCGAGGGCATGCCGAACGGCTGGACCGATGCGCGTGTAACCCGCGGGCGCGATCGCATGGAGCCGTTGCAGCCCTAGACGGCTGGAGTCCTCGAACCCCTTGGCAAGCAAGAACCGGCAATCGCGCCTCGTGTTGCTGTAGAACGCGCCGATCGAAAGCTTGGCGGACGTCGGCTCGAACGACTCGACGAGCACCTGAGTAGAATCGCGGACGACATCGAAGATCCGTCTCCCGGACACCCAGGAATCGCTCGAGAGGCTCGCGTCAACCAAGATCAGCATGGCGAGCTCGGAGTCATGAACCTTCCTACGCACGTAGATCCGCGGGTCAGGGTGCCGGCCCGCCATCAGGGTCGCCTGCCGGTCGACGAGCGCGTCGATGTCGATTTCGGCTCCATCCAGCTGACGGTTGCGCCAGCGGCGCTCGAGCTCGAGACGCTTGAGCTCCGCTTGAAGGCGCAGCACGTCTCCGTGAAGTCGGCGGCTCGCGGCGGCAACGGTAGATGCAGGACCGCTTGGCGGCGAGATTTGCTCGTTGACCGTGCACCAGGCGTCGCGGTACTCGCGACGCTTGAAATTCCATTCGGGATAGCGATGGGCGCGAGTCGAAGCCGACTCCTCCTCGAGGTCGGCCGTATGCAGACCGGCCTGCAGATCGGCGCGGTAGACCGATTGCGCGGTTTCAGCAGTCCGCGTCAGCTTGCTGAGCTCCAGCTCCTCGAGCGCTTCCTCTTGTTCGCCGAGCTGGTCGGAGCCATCGAGCTGCTTTCGGCCGCTCTGATACTCGGTCGCCGTGTGGACCTTCTCGAACGAGTGGACGAGCGGATTGTCCTTGTCCTTCTGTGATTCGAGGTCGACGTACTCCACGTCGGTCGGTCGGCGGCGCATCTTGCGTTCTGTACCACTCGGCAGATTGGCGTGTGGATCGTCCGGAGGCTCGAGAGACGCGCTCCAGGGCATGCCGGGCGGCATGAGCAGACCCCAAGGTGACCTATAGTCAGCCGAGACCCTTCGCTTGGAGAGCTTCTCGAATGCCTGTTCGAAGTCCATCGAAGCGTCCGCGAGACTCTTTGGGCTGTGGCTTGCCGTCGCCGCATCGACGAGCTCTTGGGCCGAGGCGTCGACGAGAAGCCGCGAGTCGGGTCGCAAGATCGCGCGGCACGCATTCGAGAAGCAGCGGAGGTCAGCGCTTTGCTCATCAAATTGGAATTGCTCGCTCGAAATCGCCGTACAGCGATCGACGAGAGACGCGGCGCCGGGATAGCGTGCCAGGATCCTTCGATCGATACTCGGTGCGGCGATCAACATCGCCAAGGCCCGCCGGCGATTCGACCAATCGTGGCCGGCGACAAATCCGAGTTCCGACGAGGTCGCCCCAAAGACAACCCGGTAGAGGTAGAACGACGCCTGTTCCTCCGGGTCAACAAGCCAGGCAACGCTCTGAGGCAGAATCAGTCGTCCGGGCCCGGCACCGCCCATTCCTTTCCCGGCGACGACTTCCCACTTCGTCCCGGTGAGCAGATTGCTCAGGGTCTCGAAGCGGGCGGTCAGGGATTCCAACGGGGACACGTCGGCGTCAGTGCTCGATCTGCTGCCCGTCACTCGCCGAAACGAGCGATAGAGCCAAGCAAACGCGCGCTGATCCCAGTCCATCAGAACATCAGGTTGGCTAGGTCCTGCAAGGCTTCCAATTGTGCCTGGTCGTCCGTGATCGGCTGCACGACCGCTGCGTTGCAGGCGACCCTTGGAGCGACCCCGCTGGAGATGAGCTTACCGGCGGTCACCAGCAGTCGCGTGGACACGGTCTCTGCGAGCTGGAGCTCATCCATGGCACGCACCTTGTTCGCGAATTCGACGAGTCGCTTCGCCGGGCCGTTTTCGAGCTTGGCTTCGTGCGCCACGATCTCGGTTTCGACCTTGGCTTCAGGATACGAGAACCGTTGCACGACGAAGCGCTGACGGGTGGACGGCCGGAGCTCTTTGAAGCCGCGCGCGTAGCCGGGATTGAAGCTTGCGACGACCATGAAGCCCTCCGGCGCGAACAGAGTTTCGTCCTGCCGATCGATGTAGAGCTCGCGCCGGTGATCGGTGAGCGAGTGGAGGACCACGATCACGTCCTCTCGCGCCTCGATGATCTCGTCGAGGTAGAGAACGGCGCCCGCACGCACCGCTCGGGTGACGGGGCCATCCTGCCAAACCGTCTCGGCGCCCTTGATCAAGAAGCGTCCAACCAAATCGATCGATGATGTCTCGTCGTGGCAGGCCACCGTGATCAGCGGCAAGCCGAGCTGAGCGGCCATCGCTTCGACAAACCGCGTCTTGCCACAGCCGGTGGGCCCGGCGAGCAAGAGCGGTAGCCTTTGGCGATGGGCGTGCTCGAAGAGATCGACCTCTCGGCCGACGGGACGATACCAGGGCGGGGTCGCCCTCATTCCGCTGGGACCGCTGCCCTCAGGCCCGTCGGTATGGGCTCTTCGACGTCACCTACAGGCCAACCGTAGCGAATGAAATTGTAAATGAATGCGAGGATGCCCGACGTAAAGAGCGTCGCCGCCAGGATCAGCCCGATGAAATGGACCTGCAGCTCCCGCTGGACGTCGAGGAACTCCATGCCCGCGCGGCGTTCGAGGTAGACCTGGGCTACGCCGGCAATGCCGAACGCAACCGTCATGGCGCTCATGCCGATGTTGGTCGACCAGAACGCATAGATCGCGCTTGGCGTATCGAAGAGCCGGCGACCCGTGAGCTGCGGCAAAGCATAGGTCATGATGGCCAATATCAGCATCGCGTAGGCGCCCCAGAAGGCCATGTGACCGTGCATCGCCGTCACCAGCGTGCCGTGCGTGTACAGATTTACCTGCGGCAGCGTGTGCGCGATGCCGAGGAAGCCCGCTCCGACGAAGGACATGACACAGGTACCCACCGTCCAGAACAAAGCGATTCGATTTGGATGGTTTCGACCGCCCTTCCTCGCGAGTGCGAGGCCGTAGATCGCCATCCCCAAGAACGCGAGCGGCTCGAGGGCGCTGAAGATGCCGCCGATCCAGAGCCAGTAATTCGGCGTTCCGATGAAGTAGTAGTGGTGGCCCGTGCCGAGAATGCCGGACAAGAACGTGAATCCGACGATGACGTAGAGCCACTTCTCGACGATCTCGCGGTCGACGCCGGTGAGGCGGATCAACAGGTACGCGAGAATGCCGCCCATGATGAGCTCCCAGACGCCTTCGACCCAGAGGTGGACGACCCACCAGCGCCAGAACGCATCATGCGTCTGGTGGTCGGTCGGAATCATGCCCGGAAGGTAGAGGACGGCGGCCATCAGGAGACCGAAGAAAAGCACGATCGAAGTCGTGGTCATCTTGGGGGCTTTCCAGACGGTCATGCCGATGTTGGCGACGAAGAGAAGAACGTCAACGACGACGAGGTAGTCGAGGGGACGCGGGATTTCGAGGAACTTACGCCCCTCCCACCAGTTGAAGTGGAAACCGACGATCGCGGCGACACCGACGATGACAAACGCGATCAACTGTACATAAGCGAGCTTCGGCCAGTAAATCGGCCGTTCGCATTCATCCGGAATGATGTAGTACGCGGCCCCCATGAAGCCCGCCAGGAGCCACATGACCAAGAGGTTGTTGTGGGACGCGCGCGCGACGTTGAAGGGAATCCAGGGGTGCAGCACGTCGTAGCCGGCGTGCGCAAACGCCATGATGAAGCCGTAGACCAGCTGCAGGCTCAGCAGGAGCATGCAGGTCGCGAAAAACCAGTACGCGACTTTTTGCGATTCGTACTTCATAGCCCGCCCTCGCGTTGCTTGGAGAGAAAGATCACGACTTCATTGAGTTGCTCTTGGGTGAGGCCGAGCTTCGGCATCGTGGTGCCGGGCTTCACGGCCTGGGGGTCGGTGATCCATCTCATCAAGTACCCTCGATCGTAGCGGTCGCCCACGAAATCGAGTGCCGGTCCGATGGCGCCGCCAACGCCGCCTAGGGCGTGACACGCGGTGCAAACCTGGGAGAAGATCTCCGGCCGCTCGCCGCCCGGGATCGGGATCGGTGCGGCGGCCGCCAAGCCGATCGTGGGTTCCGGAGGAAAGCCGTTGAGGTCCATCCGGCCGATCCACTCGAAGAAGGCGTTCATGTCGTCGATCTGGGCTTCGCTGAAGTCGTACTTCACCATCCGACGCTGCCCTGGGTAGACCGCTTCGGGGTCGCGCAACATCTGAGCGATGAAGGCTGGCCCGCGTCGGTCGTACACACGCGTGAGCTCGGGCGCGTAGTACGCCCCTTCGCCAAGCAGCGTGTGACAGCCCATGCAGTTGTTCTCCTCCCAGATCTGCTTTCCGCGTGCCACCGATTCGGTCAGCTCATCCGAGTTGGTCTGAGCTGGAATCCGCTGGAACGTGTCCACGGTGAGCCAAATGAACACCGCACTGAAAAGCAACGTTCCAGACAAAAAGAACGCGCGCGCGGCAGACTTCGACAGCATGGTCACCTCCTCTCCTCAAAAGATTGGCCAATGCCTCTTTCGAGACCCCGGTCTCCGGACGATTGGGCGGGATGCTAGTGGGAGCGCCCGTAACTGCAAGGCCGATTGGCAGTTTGCCGTGAATCGCGCAAATTTTGCGCGTCCTACGGTGGTCGACCACAGGACACCGCCTGAGCAGGAACGGGCGGCCTCAGGAACGACTTGGTTTGAAGAGATCGGCGCTTTCTTGGACCAGAGCGCTCAGCACTGCACCCAGGCCGCCGAAACGCAAGGTCGGGCTCTTGCCCTGAGCCATCAGGCCCATCTGTGCAACGCTCATCATCGCCTGGGACGTGCCGCCCAGTCGGCCGAGCCCAGGCACGACCGGAGGATCCGCAGCGCGTTCGGTGCGCCCGTCGAGCAGGTCTCGCGCAACGCTCGGATCGTTCGTGAACGGCCGCGCCATGCCCACGACGTCCAGGGCACCCGTTGCAAGCGCATGTTCCATGATCGATCGCGCGCGGAAGCCGCCCGTAACCATCATCGGAATGTCGACTTCGGTGCGCGCCTTTTTCGCATACTCGAGGAAGAACGCTTCGCGCTCGCTCTCAACCTTCTCGAGCATGACGCGGGACTCGTAGCTGCCACCGGAAATCTCCACGAGATCGATTCTGTCTTCTTGGAGCATTCCAAGTACGCGCATCGACTCTTCTTCGGTGAAGCCACCGCGCTGAAAGTCCGCCGAGTTGAGCTTGATCCCGATTGGGAAGTCACCGCCGACCGCTGTGCGGATTTCACCAAGCACTGCGCGCGCGAAGCGGGCACGGTTTTCGAGCGAACCGCCCCAGCGATCCGAACGCTGGTTGGTCAGCGGCGACAGAAACTGACTGACCAAATAGCCGTGTGCGCCGTGAACTTGCACCCCAGTAAAGCCCGCGGTCTTTGCGAACGAAGCCGCGCTGGCGAAGCTCCGAATTGCCTGTCCAATCTCCGCGTCATCCATGGCGTGTGGCTTGCCGAACGCCCTGGCTCGACGAAATAAATTGACCGGCTCGACCGCGGAAGGTGCGCCAGGGTTGGGGTTGAGGTGCCGAGGCGTCTGACGGCCCGGATGGTTGAGTTGCATCCAAAGGTGGTTGCCATGACTCGTGCCAGCCTCCGCCCACTCGCGGAATCGCTCAATTTTCGAGTCCGCTGCGACCGCAACGTTGCGAGCCGCTTCGAGGTGCGCCCTGTCGATCATCACGTTGCCCGTGATCAGCAAGCCCGCACCGCCGGCGGACCAGCGCTCATAGAGTCGGACGAGGCCACGAGTTGGCGACTGCTTCGGCGACGCCAAGTGCTCGCTCATCGCAGCCTTTGCGATGCGGTTTGGAAGCACGGCCCCGCACGGCAGCGTCAGCGGGTCATTCAGCGTGGAAGAGGTCATCGACAGCCGGGTTGATCACCGCTGGGACTCGACCCCTGCAGCGGAATGACGTAAATGACAGAGCCGCGCATCGAGTCAAATGCGCACGAGGTAGGCAATGGCCTTTGCAGACGAAGAGCGAGATCTCGAACAAACCGCGGGCGCATTGAAGGCCTGGCTCGCCCCCAAGCTCTCGGTCCCTGTCGAGGACATTCGCATCGAGGATCTCGAGTCACCGCTGGGCACCGGTTTCTCGAGCGACACCCTACTCTTCGACCTCGTCTACCAGAAGGACGGGCTCGAGCGTCGAGAAGGATTGGTCGCGAGGTTGGAGCCCGAACAGTACGTGATGTTTCCTTACTACGACGTCGGGCTCCAGGCGAAGGTACTGCAGCTTCTAGAGAACACCGACGTTCCGGTCCCGGTCGTGCGCTGGTTCGAGGCGGACGAGTCGGTTCTCGGCGTACCGTTCTATGTAATGACACGCGTCGAAGGACGCATCCCGACCGACAATCCACCGATGCACGACGAAGGCTGGATCGCCGAAGACACGTCCGAAGAGGAGCGGTCGGCGCTTTGGTGGAACGGCTTTGAAGCCATGTGCCGGGTCCACCGCCTGAACTGGAAAGCGCTTGGATTTGGTTTCTTCGCCGAACCCAAGCGCGGCGAAACGCTGCTCGATCAGCAACTCGACTACTGGCAAGAGTACTTTCGCTGGGGCATGGAGGCCTCGCGGCACCCGGATATCGCCAGAGGGCTCGAATACCTCGAATCGAACAAGCCTCTGGAGCAGCCGGTCGCGCTGTGCTGGGGCGACTCCCGCCTCGCGAACCAGATCTTCGACGGCGTCGAATGCGTCGCGGTACTCGACTGGGAGATGGCGAGGCTCGGCGACCCCGTTCAGGACCTCGCCTGGTGGCTTGCCTCCGATCGCTGCTTCAGCGAAGGCCTCGAGCTCGAACGCCTTCCTGGCTTTCCGGGCAAAGACGAATCGATCGCGCGATGGACGCAAACGACGGGCCACAGCGCGGCCAACTTCGATTATTACTTCATCTTGGCCCTGACGCGTTTCTCGATGAACATGGCGCGCGTTGGGCAGTACATGAAGCAGATTGAGATCATCGATGAAGAGAACGAGTTCGACTACGAAAACCTCGCATCGATAACCTTACGACACGCACTATCGGAGCTTTGATGATGGGTCCACTCGACGGAATTCGAATCCTTGAAATCGAGGGCATCGGTCCTTGCCCTTT
>RCNE010000390.1_pt1 | contig 23646 bp, 12 predicted proteins | sample 2041361 | NCBI WGS metagenome assembly RCNE01 (sample SAMN09708229, study PRJNA481090) | Marine sediment metagenome, whole genome shotgun sequencing project. | reverse complement strand
ATTTAATCCTTGATTTCCTAAAATAAGATCCATATCCCCATCGTTATCTAAATCTGCACTTTCAACTACATTCCACCAGCCATGAAGATCGTCGAGATCGGTAGATAATAAGGATAAACGCCTGCCACTATTTCTGTATATACGTGGAGTCCCCCAGTCAGAGACAGTGATCAAATCCATTTTTTGATCATTATTGATATCCGTCCAAATGGCGCTTGTAACCATACCTCCATTTTTTAAATCATAGGCCAATCTTTCAGTAGCATCTGAGAAAGTACCATCCCCATTATTCTCAAGGAACAGATGATTTGGGTCGAGGCCATATACACCTACAACACTTCTGGAGCCCACAAATACATCAATGTCGCCATCATTGTCAAAATCATTAGGACTAATTACAGAGATGTTTTTAAAATTAGAAGATATTGCAATATCAGATTTTGTAAAAACTCCTCTACCATCATTTAAGTATAATCTAATTTTATAACTTCTCTCTTCCCCGGTCTGATTTCCTCCTGAACCGACTAACAGATCAAGGTCTCCATCACTATCCGCATCAAATAATGATGCAGCTGTATCTTCGAAAAAGCTATCCGATCCAAGTGCCGTCTGTTTCGTAATCTGGAAACGACCATTTCCTATATGCTGGTAAATAGCTCCCGTTTGATTTTTGGCACCGCCTATGAAAACATCTTCGTTGCCATCACCATCAATATCTCCAATAGCCATCGCCGGTCCTTCCTGGGATAGTTTTTTAGAAATGAGCCCTTCAAAATCAAAATCGTTGAAATTGTTTTCATCATGAGAAATCAGGTTATCATTAGAGATTTCACTTAATAATGTTTTGATTTTCTTCTGTTTAGGAACTTTATATGTATCTGTGGCATCTTTTTGATCAAAAGTAAGGAACTGATTAGCCGATACATTTGTAAGTTTTATAGTTTTATCATCAGGCCAAATGATCCTAATTGAATCTATAGTTTTTGTCTCCCCAAGTCCAATGGTCATTACATAGTCCATCGATGATTGAAACCCTCTTGAAGGAATTAATTCCTGCAGAACGACTGAATTATCATAAAATAATCTAACAGTGGTTCCAATTGCGAATGGATTCTTTTCTTTTCCATCAAATTTTAACTTGAGATAATTATGGTTGGTTAAATTATCAGAATTATTCTTATACAGAAAGGCTTTCATGTTTACATTGTTGATGACTAGGTCAAGATCTCCATCATTATCTAAGTCTCCGTAAGCCGCTCCATTGGAAAGACTTGGCAGGTCAAATCCCCAGTTAGCCGTTTCATTGCTAAAGGTAATATCATGATTATTTCTATATGCATAATTAGGTTGTGGAGAAATGGGCATCTTATCAATAATTGAATCAATAGCAGCTTTTTTTCCTGTAAGAGCCATATTCTGAATAATCTCATTGGCGAAGAAATCTACAAAATCAAGGTCAGTTAAATCATGATTCACCCCGTTGGTTACATAAATATCTCGATAACCGTCATTGTCCATGTCAAACAGTAAACCTGACCAGCTCCAATCTGTGGCTGAGACGCCGCTATAATGAGCGATCTCTGAATAGGAGCCATTCCCATTATTAAGTTGAAGTGTATTTTGAATGTATTGCTGGTGAAAATCTTTACTCTGTTTAAGTTTAAATATATTATAGCCTTCAAATTCCATAACAGATTTTACCCTTTGATCTCCTTCCGGTAACATATCCGTTATAAAAATATCTGCCAATCCATCATTATTAATATCTGCCATGTCAACACCCATAGCTGAAAGACATAGATGTGAGGCCCAGTTTTTTATATCCTCTGTGAAAGTACCATCCTGGTTGTTCAGATACAAATAATCCCTCTCATAAAAATCGTTTGATACATAGATATCAGGGTACAAGTCATTGTTTACATCACTGATCATTACACCGAGTCCAAACCCGATAAGACTGCCGTAAATTCCCGCCTTTTCACTTACATCAACAAAAACACCATCTTTATTCTCAAGAAGCATATCACCAACCCCTTTGAAAATATCTGGAACTCCTTCCCAATCTTGAGCTCTTACTTCCCTTTGTTCAGCATAACCTAAGCTACGGACAGGAATGTTGCTATTATTTAAGATGTAAACATCGAGATCTCCATCTTTGTCATAGTCAAAAAAAGTGGCATGAGTACTAAATCCAGTTTTGGCTAAATTGTAGGTGGCAGCAGATTCAGTAAAAGTCAAATCACCATTATTAATATAAAGGTCATTATCATGATTATTACCCTCCATATTCCCGGCATTACTCACATAGATGTCTAAAAGCCCATCGGCATTGATGTCAGCCATATTCACTCCGGTAGACCATGGTTTATTCCCGGTAATACCAGCCTTTTCAGAGATATCTTCAAATTGGAAATTACCCTTATTCAAAAACAATTTATTGGGGCCCATATTAGCCGTCATATAGATGTCTGCTAAACCATCATTGTTGATGTCACCAATAGCAACACCTCCGCCATTATAGAAATTTCTATATTTGAAAATATTAAAGTTTTTTTGATTCACTACTTTATTTGTAAAGTCAAAGCCAGATTCTTCAGGTGACATAAGACTGAACAAAGGTGCGAATTTGTCGTCTGGCGTGTTTTCCTCATTCACAGTTTTCTCACATGAGGATAAAAGGAGAGAAAATAGGAGAATCAGTGAAGTGAAATTTTTCATTTTAGCGATATAATTAGTCATTTGTATTATTCATTTTTAGGAATAGAGGTCTAGCATCATTTAAAGTTATGATCAAGTATTTTTTCTCTTGGATTGATATCTCTGCAATATCTCTTGATTCACCCGGAATATTCAGATAGTTTTCAGTATCGATCGTAAAGAAACCATTTTTGTCATTTATTAGTAGAATCCCATGGCTGGCGTCTAATCGACTCAATTGTGTACTTATTCCATAGTCATTTCCTGCAGCCAATAAGTCCATGTATCCATCACGGTTAAAATCATTTAAATATATTGTTTTTATAGACGATAATTGTGAGGCAAAGGGCAATGGATTTTTTATAAAATCACCATTCCCAATATTTTCAAAATAACAACTTGATAAGTCATATACTTTTTTCAATGTTGCCTTTTTCAATGTTTTAGTATCGAATAGATTTTTGAATTCAGCATTGGCAAAATCTGTATAAGACAAAAACTTTTTATTCATAGATGGAATTTGCTTAGAAAGCTCATCTTTAGATGAAAATACAGTTTCTTGACCTTGTTGAAAATAGGTGAGGATTGCTTCTTCCTTTCCATTCAGATCAAAATCAGCCATATATAATTGCATTGGGTGATCAATACTTGCTTGAAGTCTTGTATTCAGGCCCCAGTTTCCTACTATAAAATCCATATCTCCATCTTTATCGAAATCAGCTGCTCGAATATGATTCCACAAGCCATGGGTTTTTGATATACTTTTGTTCTTTTGAAGAACCAGACCTTGATCTGAATTTATAAAAATACTGATAGGCATCCAATGGCCTACGGCAATAAGGTCAGGTAAATTGTCATTATTCAAATCGATAATTTCAATATCTTCAATTAGTCCAGCTTCTGAAAAAGATTTGGCCTTGACAGCACTTAGGTCTTTGAAATTTCCTTCTCCATCATTATAGAGTGTATAATTCTTTGCCGAACGACCAAATTTTATTGGACTTGCGTTGGCGCCAATAATTACATCCAGATCTCCATCAGCATCCAAATCTGCAGTTTTGATAACAGAGGCATTTAATTCAATGTGAGGGAAAGTTGTGCTTCTTTCGAACACACCTTTTTTGTTAAGAAAAAGTATAGGTTGTAATTCAGGTCCTCTTGGATATTCATTTCCTCCTGATACAACGATTAAATCCAAGTCTCCATCATTATCGGCATCAAAGAATAGGTTATCAGTTTCTTCATTGTTCTTGTGCTGTTCAAAACTGGGCTGATGTGTGATCTCAAAGTTGGAGTCCTGTTTCTGGACGTACAGAGCACCCACTTGTTTTTTCCCACCTCCAATATACATGTCATCTAAGCCATCCCCATTAACATCTGCCACGGATACCTTAGGTCCTTCTGCACCTTTGGAGTAAGGGATTAAAGGCTCTCGGCCAAATTCATAAGAAGGTAATTCACGATGTTTATAATCTAATGAAATAGGAGCCGAGCTTAGTGGTATAGCTTTTGAGGATTGTTTCGGCAAAATTTTATTTGAGGCCATTTTATGATCCAATATTTGAGTAGATCCCGCCCTAATGTCTAACAGTATCTGCGAATGACCGCCAGGCCAGAGAACTATTAAGGAATCAATCTTAGCTCTAGGACCGATTCCAACTGTCATTTGAGGAGGCACAGCTGAAAGATAACCTCTCGTAGTATAGTTTTCAAGATAAATCGATAAACTGTCTGAATAGATTTTTATTTTAGATCCTATACCCATGGTATTTTTTTCAGGCCCTTTGAATTTTATTTTGATAAACTGATTGGCATAGGATTCTGTTTTGTTTTCTAAGATAAATGCTTTGGTATTGACATTATTCACGACAAGATCCTGATCCCCGTCATTATCTAAATCCGCATAGGTACTGCCGTTACTGAATGAAGGAAGTTCTTGAAACCAGTTTGAGGTATAGTCCGTAAACTTTAGATTCCCTTTATTCTTGAAAAAATAATTGGATAATTTACGTTGTGGCAACTGCTCTGTAAACTTGAGGTCTTTTTCCTCCATGCCATTTTCAAGCTGCTCCTGAATTTTTTTATTCGCTATGAAATTGATAAAATCCATGTCGTTTGTAGCACCTAGAATACCATTAGACACAAACAAATCCTTAAAGCCATCATTGTCTAGATCAACAATTAAAGGTGACCATGACCAATCAGTAGCAGAAATGCCTGAAGCAAATGCTGTTTCCTGAAAGAAGGCCCCTTGGTTGTTGTGCAGCAGTATGTTTTGCATATACTGTGGACGATATCCATTTTTCAAGTATTGATCATAGACTGAATTATTGTATTCTCTCCCAGAGGTTTTATAGGCCTGTAAGTCTTCAGGGAGCATGTCAAGCGAAACAATATCTGACCAGCCATCATTATCGATATCAGCTATATCATTTCCCATTGAAAAATGACTGGTGTGTCCAACATTATTTTCATCAGCCGAAATGATTTCCTTAAATGTTCCGTCTTTTTGATTTATGTATAAGTAATCATTTTCGAAAAAATCATTACCGATGTATAGATCCGGATACCCATCATGGTTAAGATCACTCACTCCCAGGCCCAACCCATATCCTATTTTCCCTTGAAAAATTCCAGAATTCTGCGTGACTTCAATATACAAACCCTCCTGATTTTCAAAGAGCTTATCTCCTGCAAGGCTATCAATTAACATTCGGGAAGTACCTTTACCATAGGTTCTATTTGGATATACAGAGTGATTCAGTAGATACATGTCAAGATCACCGTCAAGATCGTAGTCAAAGAAGGCTGCTTGGGTAGCAAAACTTTTAATATCAAGATGGTATTTTTCTGCTTCTTCTTTGAAAGAGGGAATTGAATTTCCGTCAACTCCTTGATTTACATATAAAAGATTTTTGCCGCTTATAGATTGAAATTGACCAACTTTACACACATAAATATCGAGAAGGCCGTCATTGTTGATATCGACAAGGCTTACACCTGTAGTCCATCCGTCATCATTATTTATTGAAGCAAGAGTCGTTATATCTTTGAAATGTAGTTCTCCCTCGTTCAAATAAAGGCGATCTGCCACCTGATTCCCCGTAAAATATAAGTCAATCAAGCCGTCATTATTGAAGTCACCTGAAGCAACACCACCGCCATTATAGTAATACAAGTAAGTTAGAATATTTAAGTCTGGATTTGGGCTTAGTTGGTTATTGAATTCAATTCCCGAATCGCTTTTTAAAACAAATAAGGACGGTTTGTTTTTTTTACATGAAACAAAAGACACAAGTAATACAACTCCGATTAAGGCAGCATAATGAATCTTCATTCCAAGATAAGCCATAATGCTTATAAGGATTTTTATGTAATTAGTCAATAACTTGATTTTAAAGATAGTTAGCAAATCGATTAGCCCCAGCAAAAATAAATTTAAGCCGCTTAAATCAATCAAAAAAAGCCAACTTATGCTGGCTTATTTTTCACCTTACTTCTCAAATAATGTATGAAATTTCGGCTAATTTAAAGCATTAATTCTTACTTTGCAGCTAACGATAGTTTAAATAGATTAAGCAAAAGTTAAAAAGGTTAATCAAAGATTAACAAGAAGATTTACTTATATATTTTAGCCTAAGAAATGGGTAAAAAGCACCTGTATATTATTTTATTTATTATTGCTGTTCTAGGTCTTTCCTTTATTCAATATCAATATTTCCGCATCGGGCTGAATCTTGCAGGAGTTCAGTTTAATGAAAAAATGGGACTGGCTGTTAAGGATATTAAACAAGGTCTTTACCAAAGAAATGAATTGACTTATTTGACAGGCTCTGTTATGGCCAAAGATAACATGAATTTCAATTTAAGCCTTGACAGTTTGCAGGATGCTTCCATATATTTTATAGATGATTTCTTGAACGAGCGATTGCTTCAAAATGGAATCAAAGCTGAATATAGTTTTGTTCTTTACAATATGGATTCAAGCAACGTGCTACATTCAGGAAATTCATTTTCAAATGAAGAAAAGTTCTTAAGATACCCTATAATATTGGATGGTTATTTGCCATCATTGATGAAGGATAAAGTAATTCTTGAATTACAATTTAAAAATGTGAATCGGTATTTCTTATCTCAACTCAATGGCTTGACGATTCCAAGTATTATATTTTTGGTGATTATAATAATTGTGATTGTATGGGTTTACAGATCCTTTTATTTGCAGAATAATCTAATCATGACCACCAATGAGTTTATTAATAACCTGACTCATGAATTAAAAACACCAGTTTTTACTATTGGCGTGGCCACAAAAATTTTAGAAGAAAAAGGGCAAGAAGATTCCAAAGAACTCATTGGAATGATCAGAGTTCAAGTTGTAAAATTAAAAACTCAAATTGAAAAGGTATTAGAACTTGGGAATATTGAGGAAAAGAAAGGCTTTGTAAAACGATTAGAATTGGACATGAGACCTGTTTTAGAAAGTGCTATTCTTAATTTTAAGCAGCAAGCCGTCTTAAATAATTTTAGCTTTAAAAGCGAAATAAAGGGAGATTCATTAATTGTCATGGGAGATGCTTATCACATTGAAAATGCCATAAGTAGTTTGCTTGAAAATGCAATTAAATACTCTGGAGATCCAATTGACATCGATTTATTGGCCTTTAAAAGGAAAGATAAATTGCTCATAAGCATTTTAGATAAGGGAATAGGCATTAATCAAGGTGATATAAAAAGAATATTTGAAAAGTACTATAGGGTTATTGATGGAGATCTACATAAGGTAAAAGGACATGGTTTAGGCTTACATTATGTCAAACGAATTGTACATTTGCATAAAGGGAAAATTGAAGTAGAAAGTAAAATGGGAATAGGTTCTGCTTTCACCATAATATTACCATTAAAATAATATGGACCACAACAGACGGTTATTATTAGTAGAAGATGATCAATCATTAGGGTATCTGTTGTCAGAATATCTTGAAATGAAAGACTTTGAAGTACGATGGGTGAAGAATGGAAAGGAAGCCCTTCTCGCTATGGAAATTTATCAATTTGATTTAGCCGTTCTCGACGTAATGATGCCAGAAATGGATGGATTTACTTTGGCTAAGGAAATTCGCCATACATATAAAGATACGCCCTTTATGTTTCTAACATCAAGATCTATGAAAATTGATGTACTCAAAGGATTTTCGCTTGGAGCCATAGATTATCTGAAAAAACCAATAGATGAAGAGGAATTAGTAGTAAGGTTAAATACTTTATTGCAGACCTTGTCCAAATCAAATTCAAAGGATTCCAATAAGATAAATGAATATGGAATTGGTCAATATAGGTTTTATGTTGATAGACAAGAAGTGATATTTAGTGATGGGGAAGTACAGAAATTAACCTTACGTGAAAGTAAACTGTTAGAATTACTTGTGCGTAAACAAGATGAACTTTGTTCGCATAAAGAAATACTTCACAGTCTTTGGGGGCAGAATGATTTTTTTGCCAAGAAAAGTTTGAATGTTTTTATCTCCCATTTAAGAAAATACTTTAGCAAGGATCCATCGATTAAGATAGAGAATTTACATAATCAGGGTTTTATTTTTAAAATTAAAAGGCTGTAGATTACAATAAGTATCGAACAAAAAAAAAGGCTACCAATTAAATTGGTAGCCTTTTATATTATTTCTTTCTAATAATTAGTAACCAGGATTCTGGACTAAATTAGTATTAGATAGAATTGCATTAGAAGGAATAGGATAAAGTTCTTTGGTTTTATCACCTACAGATCCTGGATCTTTAAATTCCCAATCATTACCGAATCCACCTAAACGGATCATATCAGTTCTTCGAACGAATTCTACCCACAATTCTCTTCCTCTTTCGTCTAAAATTGTTTGAGCACTAACACTAGCAACTGGATCTGCTTTTCTCAAAACTCTAAGTTCGTTCACCATAGCAGTTGCATCTTCTCCTTTCCATACCATAGCTTCAGCTTTCATTAAATAAGCATCTGCATATCTGAAAATGATTTGATGTCCGGTAAAACCTCCATTAACTGGGTGGTACTTGATCGTTCTGATACCAGTTGCCTCACCATTACCTACTAAACCAGGGAATTCTTTTGTAAATACCAATGGATTGCCAGCACGGTCATTAAGTTGAGTTGCATCCTCATTATATTGCTGCCCAATAAGGAATCCATATCCAATACCTAAATTTGTGTCATCAGCATTGCTAGCATCTGGTACCCAACCTCTTCGTTCTTCTTGTCCGTCCCCAACATTATTCGTGTTCGGAGCTCCTTCAAAAAGATCATAGAATTCTGCCAAAGTAGAAAAACCATTCCATCCACCGTCAGTGTTATCAGGAGAATTTTGTCTGTAGTGCATTCCATTCCAGATTCTGTTACCAACTCCTGAAGCCATCCACCAAATTGTTTCAGTATCCTGATCTTCTTTAAAAATATCAAAATACCCATCTTGAAGCGCATAGCCTGAATTTGTAATCTCGTCAACAAGACTCATTACCTCATCCATATCCGCTGTTTCAGGACCGGCTGCACCAACATAAACAAATTTATTCAGTAGTAATCTAGCTTTTAAGAACTGAGCAGCTTCTTTAGTTGCCGTATTCGTAGTTGCATTATCAGGTCCTGAACTAGGAAGACCAGCGATAGCACCATTTAAATCAGCCAGGATAAAGTCAAAAGCTTCCGCTCTGGTAAGTACTCTTGGCGTTATTTCTGGTCCTTCGTCTGGCTCTCTAAATGGTACCTGTCCATAAAGATCCATAACCTGGAACATAGCATAAGCTCTTAAAAATTGAGCATCAGCCTTTTGTTCAACGCTAGGACTACTTCTTTCATCAATTATTTCTGTCGCCAAAAATGCATTTTGATTCATTTGGTTCCATACCGTTAAAACATATAGGTGTGAAGCTGACCAAGTATGTTGGTGCAAAACTCTCCAGATACCATTATCACCCCAGTCAGTACCCCTTGTAGGAACTAACATTTCATCAGTAGATACTTCTTGCAAAGCAAAGAAATTATCCTGAGATTCCAAATGTCCTCTTAAAGCGTTATAGAGATTTGTTATAGAACCATCTACATTTTCGACACCATTAAATCCTTCACCTCCTCCATCACTTATGATAGAGTCAGTTCCTTTGATCTCCAAATCTGTACATGCAACCAAAAACACTCCGGCTGTAAGAGAAAGGAAACCTCTTTTTATAAGTTTTTTATTAAACATAATTTTCATGACTATTATTTTTTAAAAAGATAAGTTTAATCCTATTGTAAATACTCTAGGTCTAGGGTAAGAGGTATAATCAATACCTGCTGTAGGAATACCATTTAATAGATCGCCTCCCCCAGGAGTCGTATTAATTTCAGGGTCCAAACCTTTATAATCGGTAATTAAAAATAAGTTTTGACCAGTTGCGTAAAGTCTTAAATTGCTGATTTTACTTTGTTCTTTTAGACCGAATGTATATCCAAGTGTTGCATTTTGTAATCTTACAAAGTCACCTTTTTCCAAGAATCTTGTTGATACTGCAGCTTCAGCATTTCCTGCCTCTCCACTAGTAAGAACATCAGGAGTTACGTTACGTGCATTTGCAAGAGATCCAGCAGTGAAAAATGCATTTTGAGTATTGTTATATACATATCCACCCGATTGACCTGAAAAGAAAATATTGAAATCCCATTTTTTATAAGTAAGTGACGTATTCAATCCAAAATTAGTTGTTGGAAGTGCAGATTTACCTACGAAATTCTGGTCATCACCAATTGGCTGACCATTAGCGTCAAAACCTTCAAACTCTCTTAAGAAATAAGAAAACAATGGTTGATCTTGAGCTAGAATTTGAGAAAATGCTCCTGATAATCCTTGACCTCTAATGGTTCCGGCTGGAATCTGACCAGGGAATCCTTGAATCTCATTATTGTTATAGGAGATATTAAAGCCTGCGCTCCAAGTGAAATCATCTGTTTGAAAGAAATCATATTCTATCGACCATTCAACACCTTCATTTAAAACTTTACCATCTAAATTCACAAAGAAAAATGGTTGTGGAGAAGGTTGAGCGGCCTCGACGTTCAATAATAAATCTTGAGTTTCTTTTCTGTAAAAATCAAGACTAGTTGTTAACCTGTTATCATTTAAACCAAAATCAAATCCAAATCCATAAGAAGTAGTTTCTTCCCATTTCAAATCAGGATTGGCAAAAGCAACAACCTCAGTACCAGGTGTGTCAACATTTCCATTTGATTGAATACTAGGTCCAGCAAAGCGTTCTCTACGTACAAAATTACCATGACCTAAACCATCCTGGTTACCTGTAATACCCCAACTTAATCGGGCTTTTAAAGTAGATATTTTATCTCCGATAAAATTTTCTTCGTTCATCTTCCAAGCAAAAGCAGCTGAAGGGAATACACCGTATTTATTATTTCCACCAAACTTAGATGATCCATCAATCCTTACCGTTGCAGTAAATAGATATTTGTTCATTAAGGTGTAATTACCTCTTGTAAAGAAAGATTGTATTTCATCAGTAAAATCATATGTATCACCAGTAACAGATCTCACCTTTGATAAAGCGGATCCAATAAGGGGATCACTAGACAGAGTTGGAAACAACCTGTTCACAAAATTATTGTTAGGTTCTAAACCATATTGTTGATAAGAACCGTCAATCAATGATTCAATAGAATTTGCAGTTGATTTAAGATCGTCAGCCATTTGGCTCATATCATTTGTATCATAACCTAATCCATTTACATTACGACCACTACGCTTAAAATCCTGATATGAATAACCTCCTAAAAGATTCAATTTTGAGTTGTCCCAATCTTTATCCCAAGTTATCGTAAATTCCATCAATTTACTTTCTGTATCCAGATCATTTAATGCACCTCTACCATTTCCAAATACACCATCACCTAAATTTGTGGCTAAACCAGAAGTTTCAGTCTGTCTTGAAGAAGTTGATGTATCATATCCTAAGGTAAGCTTAGCTACCAATGAAGGTATAATGGCGTAATCAGCCGAGAAATTCATTAAAAATCGATCGGTATTTGTATTACTGTCAGTATAAGCTAACATGTTTGCAGGATTAATCTGTCCTCCACTGTCAAATGTAGGGTCATTCGGCCATGTTGGATTGGCAGAATAAGATGCTCCCAAAAGGTCACCTTGAAAACCTGCACTACCACTAAGGGCGGCTTGCTGCTCATCAACTGTTGAATAAGTTCCTTGGAAGCTTAAATTTAATTTATCATCTAATAAACGTTGAAATACATTTACACGAGCAGAAATTCTCTTAAGACCTGAATTTTCAAGAACACCTTGTAAATCCTGATATCCAAACGTAGCTCTCACAGAACCACTCGAGTGATTGTATGAATAAGCCAAACTCTGGTCGTTAGAAACAGAACTTCTTGTTACAACATCTTGCCAATCAGTACTAGCTCCAAAATCTTGGGCAGCTGAGTCACCTCCAAACTGGTCAACACCATCAAGAAATTCAGCCGGGCTTAATAGATCATAACTATCTGCAGGTGAAGCAAAACTAACTGAAGAATTAAATTCAAATAATCCACCTTGTCTTCCTTTACCAGTTTTAGTTGTAATGATTACAACTCCATTCGCACCTCTCGATCCATAAATGGCTGTAGCAGAAGCATCTTTCAATACACTCATACTCTCAATATCATTTGGATTCAAGAAACTTAATGGGTTACTTGATGGACTCGATCCGAAACCTATGTCACCACCTTCTGCAGATGTGCTACCTGCTGAAAGAGGAACACCATCAACCACATAAAGTGGGTCATTGTTCGAAGTTACAGAAGTTGTACCACGAATACGCAAGGAAATACCGGCTCCAGGCTGACCACTCGATGATACTGTTTGAACCCCGGCAACTTTACCTTGAATTAATTGTTCCGGAGAACCTATGGCTCCACCGTTAAAATCTTTAGCGCTAACTGATGCAACTGCCCCAGTAGCGTCTTTCACCGTCGTGGTCCCATAACCAATGATAATGACTTCGTCTAATGATTCAGCATCTACTTCCAATACAACATCAATTGCTGATTGGCCATTAACTGGAATATCCTGGGTTACAAAACCAAGGTAACTAAATTCCAGAATTGCGTCTAAACCTACATTGTCTAATGTGTAGTTACCGTCAAAATCGGTAGAAGCACCGTTTGTGGTTCCTTTGATAACTACGTTCACTCCGGGTAATGGTCCTTCATCCCCCGAAACTGTTCCACTAACAGTTTGCGAAAATACAATTCCTGTAAATAGGAAAAAACACGCAAACATTAATTGTTTGAGTAAAATAAATTTCATAATTATTTTAAATTAGTTATTATTTGAGTCATCTACGAAATTCAAAAAAATAAATTCAAAAAAAATGGATTTATTAAAATTTAGATGAAAAATTTATCAATTTCGAATAAGTTGATGCTGCAATGATAAATAAAATATTCTAAAACATTAATGAAATGTTAATAAAACCATACATAAAATTAACGAAAACGTTATCGAAAAACAAAAGTTTAGATTTATTGCGACTGAAGATGGTTGATATCCTGCGATGATACATAGGCGTTAGCTCCATTTTTACTGGCCACTAAAGATCCCATTGCGCACGAAAAATCAAGTGACTCCTGAGAAGGAACGCCAAGAACAAATTGATAGACAAGACTGGCCAAAAACGAATCACCGGCACCAACAGTATCTTTCACGATTACTTTGTAACCTGGATTTTTTAAAAAAATCCCATTTTTAAAAAAAACAGCTCCGTTTGCTCCTAAGGTTACACATATATAATAGGTATTGGTTCGTTTAGACAAATCTTTGATTTGATCTTCAATCGATCCAGGTTCAATTTGTAGAAATTTAACGATCTCTTCAAGTTCTTCATCATTAAGTTTGATCATGTCTGCAATTTCCATGAGTTCAAGAATCGATCCCATTGTATAGAACGGAGGTCTTAAATTGGCGTCAAAAACTTTGAATTTTGCATGCGACAAATACTCAAATAAGGTGTTCTTTGAAATGTCGTTTCTACAACACAAGCTACCAAAGATAAATGCATCTGATTTTGAAATGTTTTCGATGTCACTTTGTTCAACAGAAATACGATCCCAGGCCACTGGCTCAGAAATAGTGTAGGTTGCAGTATTATTTTCGTCAAGATGTACCAGAACATTTCCAGTTGCAAATTGTTCGTCGTATTGAATCATGGAATAATCAAAGGATTCCTTTTTTAAGTATTCAATTAATTTGGTTCCATCCTGATCCTGTCCGATTCTGCTGATCATCCCTACCCGGGCTCCCAGTGAATGCAGTCTTAGCGAAACGTTTAACGGCGCTCCTCCTATCACTTTCTTGTCGGGAAATACATCCCATAGCGTTTCTCCAAAACATATAATTTTCGGAACCATCTTTTTATTTGTTTTTGGTTAGTAGTTTTTCCAGATCCTCTAAGGAGACACCCTTTGTTTCGGGCATTATAAAGATCACAAATAACAGTTGTAACACCATCATAAAAGCAAATACAGCAAAAACGGCTCCTGCCCCAATCGTACCAAATAAGAATGGAACAAGCGAGGGAATGATGGCTGCCAAGACCCAATGGGTGCTTGTGCCAAAGGATTGTCCTGAAGCTCTTAACTGGTCGGGGAAAATTTCTGAAATAAATACCCAGATTACCGTACCCTGGCCAATGGCATGAGACGCTATAAAAATAAACAGAAAGATGGGCACTGCCATTCCTTCCCATTCTAAAAAGAAGGCCATTGCAACTAGTGATAGTGATATAATATAACCAATTGACCCAATAAACATTAGCTTTTTCCGACCTAATTTATCAATCAATGAGATACCAATTAAAGTAAAGACCATGTTTGTTACGCCTATACCTATTGAACTTAAAAGAGCGGTACTTTCACCCAGACCCGCTTCCTGAAATATTCTGGGTGCATAATATAAGAAGGCGTTAATACCTGATAATTGATTAAAGAAGGCTATCAAAAACGCCAGAATCAAAGGGAAACGGTATTTTTTCATAAAAATAGTTTCCTTACTGCTGTGGTGGTCTTTTTGACTTTCCTCTATTTCTGTCATGATACTTTCAACATTCTCACCGGGATTTAACTGTGCCAAGACTTTGCGAGCCTCTTCTCTTTTCCCGTGAAGCAAAAGCCATCTTGGACTCTTAGGGACAGTTAAAACCAAAAGCGTATAAATAAAAGCAGGAATCGCTTCCACCCCTATCATCCATCTCCAGGAATTCTCCCCGATATTACTTAGTAAATAATTGGAAAAAAAGGCGACAAGGATACCTAAGACTATATTGAACTGATAAAAACCGACAAGACGTCCCCGGTCTTTTGCAGGAGCAATCTCCGACACATAAGCCGGTGCTGCCACAGTTGAAGCTCCAACACCAAGCCCGCCAATGAATCTAAAGAAGGCAAAGGTGAAAGGATCATTGACCACAGCAGATCCTAATGCCGATACGGTATAGAAAACACCAATCCAAATCAGGGTATTTTTCCTTCCAATCCTGTTGGTTGGGATACCCCCAAACATCGCTCCGACTACTGTTCCCCATAGAGCCATTGCCATAACTACTGATCCGTGAAATACGTCTGAGGAACCCCATAAATTTTGTAATTGCTTATCAGCTCCAGAGATAACCACCGTGTCAAATCCGAAAAGAAAACCGGCCATCGCTACAATTATGGACCATAAAAGTATTTTATTCATTGTCTGAAATTTTGTTTTATAAGGCGATTAAGATAAGCTATTTACTTTAAATTAAGGATCATTGCTTTGAGTCTTAAAGTGGCGAACACGCTTTAAAAAGTTAAGAAAACTGCATGACCATCTAATTTTGTTTTATAAAAAATGATTTTTATAAGCCTTTTGAAGTCATCTGTCGAATATTTTTCAGGTATAGAAACATTTCAATGAATTTTGCAGCTCAATGTAACTTCAACGGGCCTGTATCAGAAAATTAAATAATTGATCTGAGCAGACCTAGGAAGAGAAAATATGATCCCATGAACAACAAATTACAATACACTGAGGCAGGAAAATTTGAAGAAACGAGATTTGAAAAAATTCACAATGCCGTTTTCGATAACTCAGATATCGCCTCCATAGCAGTAGCGCAAGAAATTGCTGAGCTGATCAAAAGCAAACAGGCTCAGAATAAAACCTGTGTTTTAGGTTTAGCAACAGGGTCATCTCCTATAAATGTATATGAAGAATTGGTACGTATGCATGAGGAGGAAGGATTGAGTTTTAAAAATGTGGTCACTTTTAATCTGGATGAATACTTTCCAATGACAAAAGAGAATACACAAAGTTATTGGTATTTTATGCACGAACATTTGTTTAACCATGTGGATATCTTACCTGAAAATATAAATGTTCCAGATGGTGAAGTAAAACCTGAAGAAGTTCATCAGTTCTGTATTGATTATGAATTGAAAATCAAAGAAGCAGGAGGGCTTGATTTTCAACTTTTGGGAATTGGTAGAACCGGTCATATCGGATTCAACGAACCCGGTTCACATTTTAATTCGGGTACCCGAAACATCACGCTTGATCATATTACAAGAATTGATGCAGCGACATCATTTTTAGGCATTGAACATGTTCCTAAAGTAGCAATCACCATGGGAATTGGTACTATAAGAAAGGCAAAACGCATCGTTTTGCTTGCCTGGGGTATCAACAAGGCTTCCGTGATTAAGGAAACCATTGAAGGCGAAATCACTTCAGAAGTGCCGGCAACTTATCTGCAGCGCCATGAAAATGTAACTTTTGTGCTTGATGAAGGAGCCTCCAGTGATCTGACCAGAGTAAGAACACCCTGGCTGGTTAAGAACTGTATCTGGACAGATGAATTGACGCTAAAAGCTGTAGTATGGCTCAGTAGTAAATTGGAGAAATCAGTTCTTAAACTAACAGACAAAGATTATAATTTTCATGGGATGGCCAGTTTACTCGTTGAGGAAGGATCAGCGTATAAGCTCAATATCAACATGTTTAATAAATTACAACATACTATTACAGGATGGCCAGGAGGAAAACCCAATGCTGATGATACGAACCGTCCTGAACGAAATACGCCTGCAAAGAAACGTGTGATCATTTTTAGTCCACACCCTGATGATGATGTGATTTCAATGGGAGGAACCTTCGATCGATTGGTAGAACAGGGCCATGAAGTTCATGTGGCATACCAAACTTCTGGTAATATTGCCGTCTCTGATGAGGAAGCATTGAAATTTGCCGAAGTATCTCTTGATCTCAACGGAGGTGATTCTAATGCTGCCCAGATTATTGAAGATCTTAGCTCTAAAAAAGAATATGATATTGATACAGATGCAGTAAGAGGTTTGAAGGGCTTGATAAGAAGAAAAGAATCTGTAGCTGGTACAAGATATGTCGGGATCCCAGATGAGCAGACGCACTTCCTTGATTTACCTTTTTATGAAACGGGTCGTGTAAAGAAAAATAAGCTGAGTGAAAAGGATGTGGAGCTTATGTGTGATATAATCAATAAGGTGAAACCGCAACAAATATATGCAGCCGGGGATCTTGCTGATCCTCATGGAACACATAAGGTTTGTTTGGATGCGCTGTTTCTGGCACTGGAGGATCTTAAAAAAGAGTCGTATATGGATGATTGCTGGGTATGGTTATACAGGGGTGCATGGCATGAGTGGGATATTCACGATATAGAAATGGCAGTCCCAATGAGTCCTGATCAGGTATTGAAAAAGAAGCAGGCGATTTTCTATCACCAATCTCAAAAGGATGGGGTGATGTTTCAGGGAGATGATTCCAGAGAGTTTTGGATGAGAGCAGAAGACAGAAACAAGGAAACAGCCAAAAAATACCACAACTTAGGAATGGCCGATTATGCTGCCTTTGAAGCTTTTAAGAGATACTTTTTTTAAAACTTTATTTGAGTAAAATTTGAAACCGTCTTTGGAGCTTGTTGAAAATCAATCTCTTTTTGACGGTTTTTTATTTCTCTTATTATTAATTTATACCTATGATCCATAAACTATTTTTGATCTTGCTTTTCGTTATTGGATGTTTCCAAAGTCAAGCTCAGTATAATACAACTCAGGAGCTGCAATTAATGCCCTGGCCACAGGAAATTTCGACCAATTCAAGTGATTTTATTATCGACAGAGATTTTAGCGTTTTTATTCATGGGGAGGTAGACGAACATTCAAGAATTTCCAAGGCGTCTGTGCGCTTAATTTCCTATATGACTGATAAAACGGGTGTTTTTGTCACAGAGGGCTTCCCAAATGCCAAGGGTGTTAGCGCTTCCTCTGCTTCTTTAAACATTTATTTTGATACAGAGGTTAAGATGGCCATGGGCATAGATGAATCATATACCTTAGCTGTGACGGATACGGGTATTGAGTTACGCGCCAATACCGATGTTGGAGCCATGCATGGCTTGTCTTCTTTGCTGCAACTTATCAAAGTAAAAGACGGGAATTATGTATTTTCCGGTGTACAAATCAAAGATGAGCCCAGATTCGTTTGGAGAGGCTTAATGATAGACGTTGCAAGACACTTTATGCCTGTAGATGTTGTCAAAAGAAATATTGATGCCATGGCTTTGGTAAAGCTGAATGTGTTTCATTGGCATTTAAGTGATGATCAGGGGTTTAGAGTAGAAACTAAAACATTACCTAATTTGTATAAAAAGGCATCTGATGGTCTGTATTACACACAAGATCAGATCAAAGACATTGTAAAATACGCTGATGATCGCGGGATCAGGGTGGTGCCTGAACTTGATGTTCCGGGTCACGGTACTGCCTTTCTCACAGCATATCCTGAATTGGGAAGTAAAACTGATATGGAATACAGCCTGGAGCGATATGCTGGGATATTTGATCCAACCCTTGATCCAAGCAATGATAAAACCTATGAGCTTTTAGACACTTTATTCAAAGAGGTCACACCTTTATTCCCTGATGTTTATTTTCATATTGGAGGGGATGAAAACGAAGGGAAGCACTGGGATGAAAATGAAGACATTCAACAATTCATGAAAGACAATAATGTAAAGGACAATCATGAATTACAGACCTATTTCAACATCAAACTTGAAAAGATTCTTGCCAAGTATAACAAATCTCTTATGGGATGGGAAGAAATCATGACCCCAAATATGCCTAAATCGGCCCTTATTCATTCCTGGAGAGGTGTAAATGAAGGTGTGGAACCCGGTCAATCACTTGTGGATGCCGTTCAAAACGGTTACCAGACCATTTTGTCTAATGGTTATTATATTGATCTTTTACTTTCTGTGGAAGATCATTACCTGGTAGATCCAATCCCTGATGTTCAATTGAGTGAGGAAGAGGCTGACCTAATTTTAGGAGGTGAAGCTGCCATGTGGTCCGAATTGGTAACGCCCCAAACTGTTGATTCACGTATATGGCCAAGAACCGCAGCAATAGCCGAAAGATTTTGGTCGTCTCAAGAGGTTCGTGACGTTGATAATATGTTTGAAAGATTAAATACAATAAGTCAATTTTTGGAACTAATTGGAATACAGCATTTAAAAGCCAAAGAGTATTTATTAAGAAACATTGCCAATTACCAGGACACCCATGCGCTGAATACCTTGAGTCAAATCAGTGAACCCTTCAAAATATACTCGCGAAATGCCGGTGGAACCCAATACAAGACCTATGCTCCTTTTACTTTGTTTGCTGATGCCTGTACGGCAGATGCAGCTTCGGTTAGACCTTTTAGAAAGGCTGTGAACCACTATGTTTCAAATCGAGACACAGAATCGAAGGAATTGATCATTAGCGATTTGAAAAAGTGGCAGGCGGTCGACAAGCAACTGTCTCTAATTGAAGATAAAGCGCCTTTAGTGAGCAGGATCCGGCCCTATTCAAAAAGGGTGGCAGCGATCACAAATGTAGTTATTGTTGGACTTCAGGAAGGGAAGCTTACAAATAAGCAATTAAAGGAGCTTGAAGAATTAATAGGCGGTCTAGAGGACCCTGAGATAAACCTGGATGTTGAGCTCGCTATTTCTGAAGAATTGTTGGAGTTGGGCAAATATCTTACAAAATAAATCAAACTTATCTTTTATGAATAAAATCAATAGTACCCTTGTCGTCTTAAGCATCATTTCCCTGTTAGCATCCTGTAAAACAGAAGACAAAAGTACAGATTTCACCGCTGATAATCTTTTTACCGGAGGTATTGAAGGCCCTGCGGTAGATAGTGAGGGCCAACTATATGCTGTTAATTTCAAAAATGAAGGTACCATAGGTATTGTTGATATGCAGGGAAATGCGTCTTTATTTTTAACCTTAGCTAACGGAAGCGTGGGTAATGGAATACGGTTTGACAAAGATGATAACATGTATATAGCAGACTATGTCAATCACAATGTTTTGTTTGTTGCTAAGGATTCCAAAGACGTTAGCGTCTATGCACATCATCCTGAACTGAACCAGCCTAATGATCTCGCTATGGCTCCGGACGGCACTTTATACGCCAGTGATCCGAACTGGAAGGATGGAACAGGAAAATTATGGAAAGTAACCAGAGAAGGTTTTCAGCTTTTGGAAGATAAGATGGGCACTACCAATGGGATTGAAGTATCACCCGATGGTAAAAAGTTATATGTCAATGAGTCTGTACAAAGAAATATATGGGTGTATGATATAGACCAAAATGGCAACCTTCAAGGGAAAAGGAAGTTCTTTAAATTCGATGATTTTGGCATGGATGGTATGCGTTGCGACAATCAGGGGAATCTTTACGTTTGTCGTTATGACGCCGGAAAAGTGGTGGTCATCAGTTCTGAAGGTGAGATCATTAGAAAAATTACTTTAACGGGAAGAAAACCAACCAATATAGCCTTTGGCGGTAAAGACGGTAAGCAATGTTTTGTTACACTTCAAGATAGAGGTTGTTTTGAAACCTTTATGGCTAAATTTCCCGGAAGGAAATTTTAATTTTTACTGATTCAAATTCCTGTCTGCACAGATTGTAAATGCACGACTTTTTGATAAATTATAACTTTCGCAATCGATTTCGTTTAAATCTTGGGATTCGTGTCAAAATCCGCTTTTTTATTATTATTTTTGTGTGTTTTTAAATAGAATATGAAAAAATTTATAAGAAAAGTTGCCATAATGACCTCAGGAGGGGATTCTCCTGGAATGAATGCAGCTATAAGAGCTGTAGTACGTTCATGTGCTTATTACAAATTAGAAAGCGTTGGTGTTTATAGAGGGTATCAGGGAATGATTGAAGGGGATATAGTTCCTTTCTCAGCTCGTGATGTTCACCATATCATTCAAAAAGGCGGAACTGTTTTGAAAACGGCCAGATCAAAAGAATTCAGAACTATAGAAGGTAGAAAAAAGGCTTACGAAAGCTTAAAGGAAAAAGAGGTTGACGCCTTGGTTGTTATAGGTGGAGACGGATCTTTCACAGGAGGAATGATCTTTAGCCAGGAATATAATTTTCCAGTTATCGGAATTCCAGGAACCATTGATAATGATATTTTTGGTACTGATTTTACAATTGGCTATGATACGGCACTAAATACAGCTGTCGAAGTAATTGATAAGATCAGAGACACCGCAAGTTCTCATAACCGTTTGTTTTTTGTTGAAGTTATGGGAAGACAGTCAGGATTTATTGCCTTGAATACTGGTATAGGTGCCGGAGCGGAAGAGATACTTATACCTGAAGAGGATATGGGGCTGGAAAGGCTGCTTGAATCATTGGAAAAAAGTCGTCGTTCTGGAAAATCATCGAGCCTTGTGGTGGTTGCTGAAGGTGATAAGACTGGTGCCAATGTTTTTGAACTGGCTGATTATGTAGAAAAGAATTTACCTGAATACGATGTAAGGGTTTCCATTTTAGGACATATGCAAAGAGGAGGTTCCCCAAGCTGTTTTGATCGTGTTTTAGCCAGTAGAATGGGAGTTAAATCTATTGAACTTTTATTAGACGGTAAGACTAGTAAAATGGTGGGTGTACAAAACAATAAAATGGTAGCAGTAGATTTGGAAAAAGCAGTTAAAGAACACCACAAAATACCAAACGAAATATTAAGAATATCTGATATTATGTCAGTATAAATAAATTTAATTTTAAAATAATTACGAAATGATTAAAATCGGAATTAATGGTTTTGGAAGAATCGGAAGACTAGCTTTCAGAATCGCGGCCCAGAGAGAAAATGTACAAGTTGTAGGTATCAATGATCTTTTAGACGTTGATTATTTAGCATATATGTTAAAGTATGATTCCGTACACGGACGATTTGACGGTACTGTTGAGGTAGAGGATGGAAAATTGATTGTGAATGGAAAGGAAGTACGAATTAGTGCTGAACGCAACCCTGAAGATTTGAAATGGGATGAAATTGGTGCTGAATATGTTATTGATGCTACAGGTATTTTTACTACAAAAGAAAAGGCTGGTTTGCATTTAAAGGCAGGAGCTAAGAAAGTTGTTATTTCTGCTCCATCTGCTGATGCACCTATGTTCGTAATGGGAGTAAATCACAAAGAGCTTACAGCCGAGGAGAATATTTTTTCAAATGCTTCTTGTACAACAAACTGTTTGGCACCAATTGCCAAGGTTCTTCATGACAATTTTGAGATTACAGATGGCTTAATGACTACTATTCACGCGACAACTGCAACTCAAAAAACAGTTGACGGTCCTTCTTTGAAAGATTGGAGAGGTGGTAGAGCTGCCCTTCATAATATCATACCTTCTTCAACAGGTGCTGCTAAAGCAGTTGGAAAAGTGATTCCATCTTTAAATGGTAAACTTACTGGTATGTCATTTAGAGTACCTACTATGGATGTGTCTGTAGTGGATCTAACAGTGAATTTAGGGAAAAGTGTTACGTATGCCGAAGTTTGTAAAGCAATGAAAGATGCTTCTGAGGGTGAATTGAAAGGTGTTTTAGGATATACCGAAGAGTTGGTTGTTTCTCAGGATTTTGTAGGAGAAACACGTACTTCTGTTTTTGATGCTAAGGCCGGGATCGCTTTAACAGATACATTTGTTAAAGTTGTGTCATGGTATGACAATGAGTATGGATATTCTACTAAGATTGTTGATCTTCTTGAATACTCTGCTTCCTTGTAAATCACACATAAATTATAAGTAAAAAAAGCCGTCTTTTAAAGACGGCTTTTTTTATTTCGTCTTCCTGAGATCTTCCTTGACAAACCATAAAGTCCTGTTTTTTATTTTTCCAATATTTGTCATAAATAATGCAAAATGTTTAACTAAATTTACCTTTGTTAAAAAATGACCTGATTATTACGTTTATAAATTACTGAAATTCAGTATTCAAAAAAGTGAATTTCACAGGCTCATTATGTTTATTAATTTTTAAAATAATTTGTTTTATGGCTCATGTAAATAAAATAAGGGGCGTCATTGCCATCCTTACCGGAGGAGGAGACGTTCCTGGTCTTAATCCTGCAATTCGTGCAATAACCATTCGCGCCAATCGCGAAGGGTTTAAAGTAATTGGTTTGCGCCGAGGATGGGCAGGGATCACTGAATTGGTTCGAGATAAGAAGGCAGATAACAGCAATAGTTTTATGCTATTGACTAATGATATTGTGAATAAATCTGGTAGAACGGGAGGTACTTTTCTACACTCCTCAAGAACAAAACCCAGTAAAATGCCCAAAGCTAATGTTCCTGAGCATTTGAAAGATACGTATACGGAAGAAATAAATGACCTTACCAAAGAGGTGATCAAGAATTTAGAATGGCTTGGAGTAGATTTTTTGATTCCAATTGGAGGTGATGACACTTTAAGTTATGGAGTTAGGTTGTATAAGGAAGGAGTGAAAGTAGTTGCTATTCCAAA